>WNGJ01000934.1_pt1 | contig 73169 bp, 78 predicted proteins | sample 5400611 | NCBI WGS metagenome assembly WNGJ01 (sample SAMN13153375, study PRJNA577476) | soil metagenome | isolation source: 40 cm soil or saprolite under Garry oak tree replicate 1 | place: USA:California | collected 2016-06-15 | reverse complement strand
CCACCAGCGTGAAGCCGAGGTCAGTCTGCTCGAAGATAAGCACGTCCTCCGGGGCTCGCGCGGCGGCAGCCACCTGCCCTGCAACGACTCGAGCGCCGCTGTGCATTGTGTGCGGAGGTGTCTCGATGTCATTCGTCATTTCGTCGGAATGTATCGGCCTGCACTGGGGATTGGCATCGACCGAAAGTCATAGCGGAGCCGCAACACCTACGACACGAGGATCTCTCGACGATCAGGTCGTGGTGTCCGAGGCCGGGCGGGGGGCAGAAGCTGACATCGGCCGCCGCGCTCCTCACGAGCTGCGAGCGCGAATGGTTCACTGGCCTAGGGCTCCGCCTCCTTCACTGCCAGGGCCAAGGGCAACTCGAGCAAATGTGCTTGCATGTTCAACCAGCGGGCAGTAGCGTAGTTGCGACTGCAACTACCAGCCCGGGCCGGGTTGTCCCGTCCCCGTCGTCTAAGGAACAGTTGAAGTGTCATCACGGCTTGTTTCGAAGCTGGGCGTCGGGATCATTGGGGTCAACCCTGCGTGGGGCTGGGCAGCTACCGCGCACATCCCGGCACTGCGCGCGCTGCCGAACTACGAGGTCCGGGCCCTCAGCGCGACCAGCCCGGATGCCGCGCGCCTCGCCGGCGAGGCGTTCGGAGTCGCCGCGGTGTTCTCCGACCATGAGGAGCTGGTGGCTCAGCCCGATGTCGACCTGATCGCCGTCACGGTCAAGGTCCCCCACCATCGAGAGCTCGTCTCAGCCGCACTTACCGCCGGCAAGGCCGTCTACTGCGAGTGGCCGCTTGGCCGCGACCTCGACGACGCGCGGGCGATGGCCGCGCTGGCCAGCGGGCAGGGGTTGCGCACCGTCGTGGGCTTGCAGGCCCGTCAGGCCCCGGCGATCGAGTTCGTGCAGGAGTTGCTGAGCGACGGATACGTCGGCGAGGTCCTGTCAACGACGTTGGTCGGGGTGTCGGTCGCGGGCGACGTCGTGGTCCAGCCCAACGTCTACATGCTGGACGCCAACAACGGGGCCAACCTGCTGACGGTGGCCGTCGGCCACAGTCTGGACACCCTCAACCACGTCCTGGGCGAGTTCGCGGACCTGTCGGCCGTGTCGGCGATTCGCCGGCCGCTGATCACCGCCGAGGAGACCCGGGAGCAGATCGTGAAAACGTCCGCCGACCAAATCGCCGTGGTCGGCACGCTCACGTCCGGGGCAATCGCCAGCATCCACGTCCGTGAGGCAGTCGCCGGCGGCATCGGGTTCCTGTGGGAAATCAATGGAACGGATGGAACGCTCCGGATCACCGCCGACGCAGCGTTACCAGAGATCTTTCCGTTGACGGTCGCGGGAGCGCGCGGCGGGGGCGAGCCTGCCGAGCTTGCCGTCCCGGCAGCGCTGACACAGAAATGGCCCGCGCTGACTGGCCTGCACGGAGCGCCGGCCTTCAACGTCGGGCGTGCCTACGCCGCGTTCGCGGCAGACGTCGAGAACGGGACTCATACCGTGCCGGACTTCGCCGACGCCGTCCGACGCCACGAGGTCATCGCCGCGATCGAGCAGTCCGCGGCATCCGGGCAACGCGTGACGGCGTAGCCAATTGCGCCGAGCCGAGCATCACGGCCTCGAGCGGTGGGGCCACGCTGTGAGCTGACTCGAGGCCGGAAGGGCGGCTAGACGGCCGGGTCGCCCTCCGCGTCAGGTTTGGTGGCGAATCCCATCACGCCAACACCTCACCCACGACCGTCGCTTCTGAGCACGACCAAGGCTAAGGGCGAGTCTCGGATCAAGGGCCAGGGTTCGAGCGGCGCGCTCGGCGGCTCGGGCGACTTTCGCGGGGTTGTGCATGATCTCCCCATGCGCGGCCGAGTCAGCAGGGGGATCGAAGGCCTCATTGTCATCGTTCTCATGGCCGTTGGCGCCAGCCTGCTCATCGGTGGGCCAACGCTGAGCGGGCGAGCCCCGAATGCCAGCGCGACCGTCCGTCCGGCCGGCCCGATACCCGACTTCGGGCACATCTACCTGCTGATCCTGGAGAACAAGGGCCTTGACCAGATTCTCACGACGACCAAGGCGCCCTACCTCGCGTCATTGATCGGACGCTACGGCCTGGCCACGAACTACGACGCGGTCTGGCAGAAATCGCAGCCCAACTACCTCGCACTCTTCAGCGGGTCGACCCACGACATCACGGACGACCAGGCCCACGATCTCGCCGGGCCTGACCTCGCCGACCAGATCGACGCCTCCGGGCGGTCCTGGTCCGTCTTCGCCGAGAACGTCCCAGGTGGATGCTTCGTCGGCCTCACGTCGAGCGGCGGACCCGACGGGCAGGGCACCTATGCTCGCAAGCACGAGCCGGCGATCTCATTCACCGACATCAGCCGGAACCCGGGGCGCTGCGCGCGGATCATGGATTTCACCCATTTCGACCCGACCGCCGCCGACTTCGAAATGATCGTTCCGAACCTGTGCGACGACATGCACGACTGCTCCATCGCCGATGGCGACGCCTTCCTGGCACGCTTCGTGCCCAGGATCCTCTCGAGCCCTGCGTGGCAGTCCGGCGGCGTCCTGTTCATCACGTTCGATGAGGGCTTGGGCAGCGGCACACACCCTGACCGCGTGGCGACGCTGGTGATCTCATCCCGGGTTCCGGCCGGCTTCCGCTCGACCGTTTACCACACCCATTATTCGCTGCTCAGAACTGTCGAGGCGGCCTGGGACCTGGGGTGTCTGGACCGCTCCTGTCGGGCCAATGACCTGAGCGAATTCTTCCCGTGAGCAGAGATAGCGAGGCCTGAAGTCCACGTTCGCGGCCAGCCATCACGATACGAGCCCGAAGGCATCGAGAATCCGGGCCGCCAGACGAACGTCGCCTTCAAGACGTGACCGACCCTCGATCTCCGCACGGTCAAGCGCACGGACATACATCCGCCAGGCGGTGTCCTGGTCCATCGACACAGAAGCAGTTGGCGCGTCGGTCCGACCCACTCTCAACGCCCAGCCACTGCCCTCGCGAATGACCGACCATTGCCCGCCGGCGAACCCCTCGACCGTGAGCTGCACGGTCGTGTCGGAGCTTGCGTCGACGCTGCGGAACGGCGGCACCAACGCAAAGGCGAAAGTTGCCAGCACCGGCTTGAGGAACATGAGGTCATCGAGCAGGGGCTCGCCAACCGCCTCACGGATCTGTTGCTGGTGATGCCAGCGCTCGGTGAACTCCCGGGCCATGTCGAGCCAGTTTGGTACCGGATCGGGGCCGACCCATCCCACAGACCACCCCAGCGCGAACGGATCCATGCTCGTGAACTGCTGCTGTGTCTCCTGCCCGCTGAACTCCAGGAGCGATCGAACGACTCGCGGGCTGAGCCGGCGCATCGCCGCGACCCACTCGGCGTTACGCCGATCGATATATGCGGCAAGGGGCTCGTCTGCAGGTACCCAGGTTTCAAGATGCCCGTCGCGTTGGCTCGACACCCGGCCCAGGTCGTCGGCCATGAGGTGCGCGGCAATGTCCTTCACCGTCCATGAGCCGGCGATGGTCGGTCGGGACCAGTCGTCGGCTGGCAGTGACTCGAGAAGAACCAGGAGCGCCTCGCGCTCGGCCGGGAAGAGGTCGAGCACGAGGACCGGTTCGGGCATCCGAAGCATCGCGCCCGAGCCTACAGCCTGCCGTCTCCCTCAGCGGACGCGGATGTCACTCGATGTAGCTATCGGAGGCTGCGCCAACCCGCCAGGACCAGGATCGCCCGGAGCGGCGCCACAGCAAGGAGGAAGGGCAGCACAAACACCGCCCCCAGCGCGAGCGTCGGTGAGGTCGTGGCCAGGGCGAGCCGTCCGCCGCGTCGCCGACCGTCGCGGAGCCAGATAGCCGCGACCACGTCGAGGGCCGACACCCCGACGAGAGCCACCGCGAGCGTCCAGCCCAGAGGGGTCAATCGGTCCGTGCCGATCTTCTCGATTGGGCCACCTAACAGGCGCCATCCAAATGGTGTCATCGGCAGCTCACCGCGCAGCGCCGCGTAGGCGAGTACCAGTGGTACCGAGATTCCGAAACCCAGGCCCGGCACCGCATAGAGCACCGAAGCCGCCCGAATGCTCGTAGCAACTCGTGTCGGGGCGGCCATCCGAGGAGTCGAGGGATACACACCCCGAGTCGCGGGCCTGATGCCCAGGGTCGACAACGGCTCTCCCCGTCTCCGCCCTTTACTGGCTCATCTCGGAGGGACCCCTCCGAGCGGTGAGGACCTGGGGATGGACACCCAACCGGGCCGCCAGCGTCTCGATAGCTCGCGGCGATGGTGATATTCCCCCCGCTTCGAGGAGGGACACGAAGGCTCGGCTGTAAGGTCGGGCCAGGTCGTTCTGGCTCAGTCCGCGGGCGAGCCGTAGCGCCCGGACCCACTGGCCCAGCTCATGCAACTCCTCTTCGGCCCGCCGCCGGCCGATCCATTCTCGCGACGACTTCATGGCCAAGCCCTCATTTCCGTTCCACTATCTGGTCGACGACCAGCCCGCCGTAACCTGTCAACCACACTATACAGGTTAGCTGACCGAGCCTGCAACCCCCCCAAGCGGAGAGCGGCGGAGCAGGGGCCGCATATGTAGGGAATCTCACGATGTCTTCATCGGCTCATGGTTGAGTTCCGGCCTTTCTGAGAGCCGAATGAGACTGCGTGAGGAATCGGCAGACGGTGGAAGCGGCGACTCGCGAAATCCCAGGCGACGAACCGACCTGGACCAGGCCGGCTACCGGTCGGGAGTCGACAGGGCTCTGGTTCCGTGACGCGATCGCCCTCCTCATGGCGTCCGCGCTGGTTGTCCTTCTGTCGAGGAGTGGCTGGGTGGCCGACGCTCAGGCGACGCTGGTCCAGATGGGCTTCGATCCTGATCGCGGCCAGCTTCTTGTAGGCATGCTCATGGCCGCTCTGGCAGCAGCGGTTGCGCGACTGATTGCGGGGCGATCGGCGCCGCCAATCCTCGCCTCCCTCCTCGGTTTCGCCGCGGTCTATGGGGGGACGTTCCTGTCCGAGACTCGCGACGCCCTCAAGCCAGCCGCCGATCAGGGCACCTTCGACCCGGCCGGCTGGAGCATGACGTTGCTGGCGCTGACGGTCGCGGTCGTCGTGACTGGCTGGGCCGCGTCGGTGCTCGCCGGAATCGTTCGTTCGCAACTCGTGATCAGCTGGGGCGACCTTCACGATCTGGCCCGATCTCGCAGCCGGAGGTCCGCGAAAGTGGCCCGCCCGATGGCCGTGCTGGCGGTGGTCGCCCTCCTGGCATTAACGGGCCCGGTGCTTGGCGACATGCTCAATTTCGGTCCCCAAATCCACATGCGCCAGACGAGCTCCATGCCAGTTGGCCTCTTCGGCGGGGCGCCGTCCACGGCAGGCGATCTGCCTTCGACGATGCCCGGGGATAGCGGATTGTCGATTGGGGTGAGCGCAGGCGCCACCGACCGCGCGCGGCCCTGGGAGGCGTGGCGTCCGACAGGGAGCGCCACGCTCACGAGTGTCGTTTTCCCGGCGCCGTGGGTCGGCGGGACCGCAACGACACTGAAGGCTTCAATCTACCTGCCCCCTGGTTACGCGACCGGTTCACAGCGATATCCCGTGCTCTACGAGGTGCCGTGGAGCTTGTACCTGTGGGAGGGCGGGCTTGGGTTCCCGGCTCCCATGGACTCGCTCATCGACTCGGGCCTCGTGCCGGCCCAGATCGTCGTATTCATCTCGGAGGGCGGCGGCCCGTACCCTGACTCCGAGTGCGCCGACTCGTTCGACGGCCGGGAGCACTACGAGAGCTTCCTGGTCCATACGGTGGTGCCATACGTCGATGCGACGTATCGGACGATCGCCACTCCGGCAGCGCGGGCGTTGCTCGGCGTCTCCCAGGGCGGTTTCTGCGCGCCGAACCTCCTGTTCCGGAACCCCGATACGTTCGGGCAGGCCGTCTCGTTCAGTGGTTACTTCATAGCCGGGGTCGCGAGCCCGCAGACGATCAACGCCTGGCGGCCGTTTGGCGGAAACAGCGCGCTGGTCGCGGCCAATTCCCCGGTCCTCGAGGCCACGCACCTACCGGCGGACGTCCGGAACCATCTGTTCCTGGTCGTGTCGGGCTCGCTGTCGGACGGTTTCTACGGCCCCCAGATTCGCGCTTTCGTGGGAGTGCTCCAGCGGGAAGGAATTCCGGACGCTCTCCTCCCTGACCCCGGCGGCCATTCCTGGCCAGCGTTCCGCGATCAGTTCGGACCTGCACTGGAGCTCGTGGCGGCACGTCAGGTTCACCTTGGAGTCTTCAGATGAGGCGGCCTAAGGAAGTCGCTCGTCATGTGCCCGCAGCACGCCGGGCTACGACTATTAGCCTGGCGTCAACCGCCAGCCTGGCATCGACGGTCAGCCTGCGACCGACCGACAGTCCATTCCAGGTGGTTGCGTGGCTCCTCCCGGTCGGGATCCTGGCCCTCGGGGGTGTCCTCGCCGCGCTGGTGGCGCTGGGCCTGGGCCATGCTTTCGCCGCAATCGTCGCGTGGCTGCCGATCGACCCGGCCGACCTCGATCCGCTTGACGCACTGACGGCAGCCTTCGCGCTGGGAGCCCTGGCCATCGGGATCGCGCGCCGCAAGCGACTGGCGTGGACGATGGCCGTCGTCGCGTTTGCCGCAGCGGGGGTCGCGGGGGCATTGACGTTCAGCCATCCCATCGGCGCGGCCGTGGCCATCGTCTGCCTGCTGTTGCTGGCACGGAATCGCGTGCGCTATCGGGCCGCGACGGCGCGAGCCGGCCGAACAGCATTTGCCTGGATCGCAATCTGCGCGCTCTCGCTGCTGGTTGTGGACTCGGCCGTCGGGGATTTCCTGTCGGGCACGTGGCAGCAGCCCCTCTCAGACCTCCGGGCACTCATCGGGTCGATCGCCGACGCGCTGTCGTTTTCCGCGTTCGACGGGCTCTTCGGCCCATCCGGCGCCTTGAGTCGAACCGGGCTCATCGGCCCGGACCTTGGTGGCCAGGTGTTCGATTTGCTCGAGCTTGCCGCACGTGTGGGGCTGCTCCTGGCAACGATTAGCGTGCTCGCAGCAGTGTCAGAGAGGCCTCCGGACGAGCATGTGGTCCGACGCGCCCGGCGAGTTGGGCGGCGCTATGGCAAGGGCGCCCTCCTGCCCTTCCAGCTGGGACCGGACGTGCGGCAATTCCTCCTGCCAGGCCAGGCGGGTGTGGTCGCGTACGGCCAGGCCGGGCGCATGGCTGTTGCGCTCGGGGACCCGATGGGCCGGCCAGAGGCTGCGTGGGAGACCTTCGCTGCCTTCGTGGCGAGCCGGGGCGAGATGGACCAAATCGCGGCGGTGTACCAGGCAAGCGGCACGAGCCGCGGGATGCTGGCCGCGCTCGGCTTCCGGTCGATCCGGGTGGGAATGGAGGCAATCGTCGACCTGAAGCTGTTCCGCCTCGAAGGTTCGCGCCGTGCCAATCTGCGTCACACGGTCTCGCGAGCCAGTCGCGGCGGGGTGCTCGTGGGTTGGTACCCGGACGGCGTTCGCGGCAAGAGCGCGCGACCGATTCGCGAAGGAATGAAGGCCGTCGACCGGGCATGGCTCTCGCGCGCGGGGGCGCAACTGAGGTTCACCATTCATGGCTTCGATCCTGAAGAGCTCGCTCGCCGCGACATCGCTGTGGCGGTCGCCCGGGAGGCCGACAAGGGGATCAGCGCCTTCGCCACGTTCAGGCCCACGGGCACGGACGGCGGTTGGGTACTCGACCTCATCCGTCGCGCGCCCGAATGCACGCCCGGAGCTCTGGAGTCCTGCATCGTCGAAGCGGCGGAGCGTCTCCGGGACTCGGGCGTACCAACGCTGTCACTGGGGCTTGCTCCGTTGTACGGGCTCGACGCCGGGGCCGCCAGCCGTGAAGAGCGTTTCCTCGCCATGATCGGCCGCCTCGTGCGGCCCTTCTATGACGTTACGGGGCTGGCGTCCTTCAAATCGAAGTTCGATCCGTACTGGGAGCCGCGCTATGCGGCCGTCCGTGGCCGGTTCGACCTCCTGCGCTTGGGCGTCGCCTTGCTGCGGCTTCATCTCGCCGGGTCGGGCGCGGGCCCGCTCGACGCCATTGGCGCGGCGCTGCGCGCTGCTCGCTCGAGCATGCCTCTGAGCCCCTGGCCCGGCCGGTAAACGTGTCCCACCGGGACCGGCGCCGCTTAGTGCTGCTCGGCCTCGCGGGCAGCATCATGGGCGCGTTACTCGTCGTCCTCCTCGGGTCGCTGCAGAGCGCAGGCCCGGAGCGCCGAGCCGACCGTCCCGACGGCGGTGAGCGATGGTGCATCCGTGAATGCCTCCGCCTCGCCGGGCGGCACAGAGCCCTCCGGAAGCCCTGACGACGAAACCGTGGAGGGAGCCGGAGGCACCGATGCCGGCCTCTTGGCGACACTCCCGAACCGGATCGAGCTGTACGGCGGCTCGGTATCGGTCATCCCCGGGCAGCCGATTACCCTCCATGTCTCGACCAGCGCGCGCACATACGGGTACTCAGTCGAGCGACTCGATGCGACACTCCGCCGCGGCGGTCAGATGATGGCGACGGCGACACGTCGGGTAGGCCACGACTACCGATCGCTCACGACGTTCGATCCGCTGACCCGCGACGTCCGCGCCAACTGGCCAGTGACCGACACCGTGCACACGAACGGCTGGAAGCCGGGTGTCTACATCGTGACAGCCCGCGATTCGGCGGGCACTGTCGGCCGGGCCGTCTTCGTCGTCCGGACAGCCACCCTCGTCCCGAGTGAACCTTGTTTCGTGTTCAGCGCCCTGACCTACCAGGCATACAACTTCTGGGGTGGGGCCAACCTGTACGGCTACGCCGGACCGCGGGCCGTGGAGGTGAGCTTCGATCGGCCCTACCTGCGGGACGACGGGCTGGGCTTCTGGAGCCAGGCCACCGAAAGCCGCAGCGACGACCGCATTCTTGCGTGGCTCCAGCTCCATCGCCTCCGGCTGCAGTACACGACCGACTACGACCTCTCGATTGCTTCGCCGGGCGTCGCGCCGAGGCTACTGATCCTCGGTCGCCACACGGAATACGTCGGCGAGCGAATGCGCGACTGGATGGAGGAGCACGTCAATTCGATCGGCGACATGAACGTGCTGAACTTCGGGGCGAACTCGCTCTACTGGCGCGTGCGCCTGACGGCGGCGGGCCCGGCCGGCGCTCCGCTGGACGTGGTCTGCTACAGGGATGCGGCCGCGGATCCGGTCGCGGCCTCTGATCCGGGCGATGTCACGGTGCGTTGGCGCGACGCACCGATCAATCGCCCGGAAGGTGCCGTTCTCGGCGCCCAATACATCGCGGTCCTTGACCACGGCACGACGCGCTTCAATCTGACCGTCACGTCCGCGATGCCGGCGGCCCTGCTGGCAGGAACTGGCTGGCACCCGGGAACCGTTCTCCACAACCTGCTCCGAGGCGAGGGCGACCTGGTCTATCCAGGCGTTGGCGGAGTCGCGATCATGGACGGCGCCGCGGTCAACCAGCAGGAATTTCCGGTGGCGACGAGCGTCACGATCCGAGTCTCGGCGGCCGGGGCACGGGTTTTCGATGCTGGAACCTTCGCCTGGGGCGACGGCTTCGGGCCGTCGCCGATCGACATGGGCGTGCCGGCGTCGAGTTTCGACCTCTTCAACCGGAATCTACCGGCGTGGCTCGGTGTTTCCAGACCCGGCTGACGCGTCCGCTGCGCCAGGCGCGTGCCCAGGGGCATCGTCGGTCGCGCCCAGGGCGGGACATACCGGCGGATCAGCGGGGATTATCGATGGTGATCCAGTCGATCTGGATGTCTTCTGTACCGATCGTCCCAGATGGACACGAGTCTTCGCATTCCTGTTGCAGTACCACGCGCTTGATCGTATTCGGCAGCGTCGTGGACGATCCGACGTACTTCCACACGGGTGTGGCCATGTTGTCGACATAGACACGCACGACGTGATTGAGCCGCTGGAAGCGAACCGTATGCCATCGGCTCAAGTCGAACGCGTAGGCATGCCGAATCTGGTCGTTGCCTGCGCCATAGTGAAGGTAGGTCGCGCAACCACTCAGCCGGTCGCCCTCGCAGTAGTCTTCCTCGCCACCCTGCGGCCACGGTGCGCTGTCCGGCCAACGCATCGGGATGATGAGGTGGCTGGTTATGCCACCATTTACCACCCGAAATCTGACGGTGACCCGCTGGTCGACCGCGCCGTACCGAGCGTCGATCTGCATTCCGGCGCTGTACCAGCCGGCTCCGCAATCCCCGCCGGATTCATGGGCCAGGAGCATGTGCATCGACCCGCCCGACACGCTTACGTGCGATGGCGTCGCACAGTTGTTCGCGCCCGAACCGTACGGCCCGTCGTAGAGGCTCCAATGACCCGGGACGCCGCCGGAGTTGAACTGGTCATTGATCACGTTGATCCACCCGGACGGTGTCGGCATCCGAGTGGGAGGCGCGGTCCGAGTGGGAGGCGCGGTCCGAGCTGGCGTCGGAGTCGACCTTGGCCCGGGCTGTGCGGACCCGCCCTCCGTCGGGCCCGGCGTCGGCCCGCGCGTCGGATCCGGGCTGGTCGTGAATGGAGCCGCTGACGGTACGGACCCGATTTCCTCGGCTGACCCGCTCACGTCAACCGATGTCGGCTGGCTCGACGGCAGGATGAATGGACGCAACTCGTTATCGGGGAGCCGCTCGGTTGCTGGCTGCCGGACACCATTGACCGACCCGGACAAGGTCAGCAGCATGACCGCCAGGGCGGCCGCAAGCCTCCGTCGCATGACGCCTCCTTTCCGGGCGGCTACGAACCTGTCGGAGCGGCAGTTGGTCTCGGAGCGGCGGTGGGTCTCGGAGCGGCGCTTGAGCCAGCCCGGCGCAGGGGCACGGCGCAGGCGGGTAGGCACGAGCAGCACCTGGGCAGTGTCCGTCGCCTCCGAAGCAACACGGACCTGCTGTCCACCGCGATCACACGGACAGCGCTACCCTCGCCCTCGCGCCACCCCGCGACCTTCGGGATTGGCGGTGACGGTCCAGCGGCAATGGTAAGCCGGAATCGCTATGGCGCCTTGCAGGCGCCCGGGACGACCAAGGCGCTGCTGTTCTATCGCGCTCCGCGCGAGTCCCGCCGTCAGGACGGATCAGCGCTCGACGGCGCTGCCCTCCAGGCTGGGCCTTCTTACCCTTCGGCGATTACGCCAATCGAGATCCGGAAGCCCGCACGGCGTTGTATCGGCGGCATCAGGGTGCCCTGCCCGACCGGCGAGTCGCCCGGGAACCAGCGCAGCCATTCCTCGTTGAAGATGTCGAACTCCGTCGGGTCGCGCAGCGACCAGTTTGCCCAGACCACCTTCTCGAGGGAGCTGCCGGCCTCCTCCAGCCTGGCTTTCAGGTTGCGCAGGCACTGGCGCGTCTGGTCCTTGATCGCCCCACTGGTGACGAGACCGCTGACTGGATCGACGGGCCCCATCGACGAGACATAGATCATGCCCCCGGCTGCGACCACCTTGCCCTGACCGACGTTGGGTGGTGGCGCATCGGTCGGCTGAAGCGACTCTGCCGCGATCCATCGTCCCTTCCCCTGTCGAACCGCACCTGGCCGCGACGGGTCTTCGGCGGGGATGCCGAAATCTCCGGGCGGCAGTTCGATGGCGCTGGCCTTGAACTTGGACATGAACGTCGGCCGGACGCCCGTCGGCTTGAGTTGCCCCTCGATCTTTCCATCGCGGAATGCGGTCTGCTCGAACGCGAAGATGTCCTGGGTGAGGATTTCATCGTCGTCGATGCCGTAGATCTCGGTGATGTTGACCACCTTGCGGGTGCCATCCTTGAGGCGCGCGGTATGGACGATCAGATCGACGGCCGAGGCGATTTGCTCGCGGATGGCCCGCAGTGGCAGCTCGTAACCGGTCATGAGCACCATCGTCTCGAGCCGTCGGAGCATGTCGCGCGGGCTGTTCGCGTGCCCTGTTGACAGCGATCCCTCCTGGCCCGTGGTCATCGCCTGGATCATGTCCAGCGCCTCGCCCGAGCGGCATTCACCGACGATGATCCGGTCGGGGCGCATGTGCAGCGCGTTGCGCAACAGATCCCGCATCGTGATCTCGCCCTCGCCCTCGATGTTGGGCGGACGCGACTCGAGCGTCACGACGTGGTCCTGGCGAAGCTGCAGCTCGGCGGCATCCTCGATCGTGACGATGCGCTCGTCATTGGGGATGCACGACGAGAGGACGTTGAGGAACGTGGTCTTGCCGGAACCGGTACCGCCCGACACGAAGATGTTCAGCCGGGCTTCGACGCATACTCGAAGGAACTCGAACATTTCGGACGTGGCCGTCCCGAACCCGATCAGGTCCTGGACCGTGTACGGCGTGGCCGAGAACTTCCGGATGGTGATGACCGGACCGACCAGCGACAGTGGCTCGATGACCGCGTTCACGCGCGAGCCATCGGGCAGGCGGGCATCGACTCGTGGGCTCGACTCGTCGATGCGCCGCCCCATCGGCGTGATGATCCGATCGATGATCCGCAGCACGTGCTCGTCGTTCAGGAAGGCGCTGTTGACGCGCTGGATCTTTCCGGCCCGCTCGATGTAGATGTGGCCCGGGCCATTGACCATGACTTCCGTGATCGTTCGATCCGCCAGGAGAGGCTCGAGAGGCCCCAGGCCCGTGATTTCCGCGGCCAGCTCCTCGATCAGCCGCACACGTTCGTCGCGGGTGACGGCGAACCCGTCCAGGCCAATCGTCCGGTCGACGATCCCCTCGACTTTTCGGTGGAGGTCAGCCGGATCGGTGACGTCGAGCAGGGAGTCGAAGGCGCCGATCACCTCGTCCTGGAGGCGAAGCCTGATGTCGCGAAGCAGCTCGTCCCGAGTTCGAACCTGAATCCGCTTCGATTGAGCGGCTGCCAGAGCGGACGGCGTCGGGCCGGCATTCTGGATCTCGGCTTCCTGCTGCGCCCGCTCGACCCGTTGGAGCAGCGACATGACCTGTACCTCCGTCGGGCTGCGTCGTGACTCCAGGTACTGCCGACCTGAGGCTTCGCGAGTGAGCCCGCCCCCTCGCTTACCCGGCTCCGGTGGAGAATACCTTGGTCCTGCCCGGGCGTAGGCCTTTGGCACTACCACACGGTGCATCAGGTCAACCAAATTGTTGGTTGTTCGCAGGTCCAGGAGGGCGGCCCGGAGCGGGCCGCCCTCCGGCCGTTGTCAGGCCACGTTTCGGAGACGGCCCGTCTCGACCTCGTAGATCAAGCCGTGAACTGGGACGTCCTTGATCCACGGGTGAGCTCGAATGCGATCGATCTGGGAACGGAGGTTCGGCTCGAGCTCGCCGAACGCGTGGAACGCGAGGTCGACGTCCTCGCCTGTCCGGGCCGCAAGGTCCCGATGCACTTCTTCGTCCTGGAATGTGAGCATCCCGCAGCCCGTGTGCTCGATGACGATGACCTCCTCGGTCCCGAGGAGCTGCTGGCTGATGACGAGAGAGCGGATCGCGTCGTCGGTCGCGAGGCCACCCGCGTTCCGGATGATGTGGGCGTCGCCGGTCCGCAGGCCCAGGACGTCCTCGACCGTCAGGCGCGCATCCATGCACGCCAACACGGCAAGCTTCCGCCCAGGCGGGAGCGGGAGCGACGAACGGTCGAATTGAGCCGCGTAGCGCTCGTTCTCGGCCAGGGCGCGTGCATACTCGGAGCTCGGCGCTTGGATCGCCATGAAGAGACTCCTCCGTCGAACGAAGTGGTGACAGTCGACGGCGGCGGTGCGGGCCCGGACCGGGCGCTGGCTCTCTACGCAGTCAGTGCGCCTCGCCGCTGAGGGGCGCGCACGTGGAGCAGGTCCGAAACCCGCTCGGGACACATGCAGGCGTAAATCGCAACGTGCACGCGACGATCATGGACCAGATCGGCCAGGTACGTATTCGGCTGGCCGATGGATCGGCGGGAGGTCTCGCGCGGCCAGGAGTTCCTGCTTAGCCCTTCAGGGAGCCGGCCAGCAGGCCGCGCACGAAGTAGCGGCCGAGGACGATGTAGATCAGCAGCGTTGGCATGGCCGCGATGAGGGCGCCGGCCATCTGGATGTTCCAGGAAACGCTGAAGCTGCCGGCCAGGTTGTTGAGGGCGACGGTGACCGGCCAGTTTGGCTGGCTGGTGAGCGTGACCGCGAACAGGAAGTCGTTCCAGGCCGACGTGAACTGCCAGATCAGGACAACCACGAAGCCCGGGATCGACAGGGGCAGGAGGACGCGGCGGTAGATGGCGCCGAAGCCCGCCCCGTCGATCCGTGCAGCCTCGATGAGTTCGCCCGGGATGCCCACGTAGTAGTTCCGGAAGATGAGCGTCGTGATCGGGATGCCGTAGACGATGTGGCAGAGCACCAGCCACGGAATGGAGCCGTAACCGAGGGAAATTCCCGGCAGGACGTCGCGCAGCGCGGTGTTCACGCCGCTGCCCAGCTGGACGAGCGGGATCAGGACGGACTGATACGGGATGAACATGCCGAACAGGATCAGCGTGAAGATCAGGTCGGCGCCCCGAAATCTCCATTTGGCCAGGATGTAGCCGTTGATCGAGCCGACCATCGAGGACAGCACAGCGGCGGGCACGGCGATGGACAGGCTGTTCACGAAGTTGGGCGAGAGCTGGTTCCAGGCCTCGCTGAAGCTCCCGAAGTTGAGGCCTGCGGGCAGTGCCCACATGCGGTCGAGGGTCACTTCGTTGAAGCTCTTGAGGCTCGTTACCAGAAGCACGTAGACAGGGATGAGGTAGTAGATGGCGGCCGCCACGAGTAGGACATAGAGCACGATCCGGAGGAACGTTCGCAGCCCGTTCGATCGGCGCACCGATGCGACCGGGACGGCGGTCGCGCGTCGTTCGGCGATCACGCCGAGGCCTCCTGCCGCCGGTTCCAGACCAGGTACGGCACGATCACGACGGCGACCATGACCAGCATCACCATCGCGATGGCCGCGGCTTTGGCGAACTCGTTGTCCTTGAACGCCGTCTGCCACATCAGGTTGGCCGGAACGTCAGTCGCGAAGGCGGGGCCGTTGGGTGACATGGCCACGGTCAGGTCGTAGATCTTCAGGCTGATGTGACCCAGGATGATCACAGCGGACAGCGTGATCGGCGTCAGAAGCGGCAGGAGCACGTAGCGGAACACGCCCCACTCGCCGGCTCCATCCACGCGCGCGGCCTCACGCAGTTCCTCGGGGATGCCCCGCAGCCCCGCCAGGTAGAGCGCCATCACGAAGCCGGACATCTGCCACACGGCGGCCACGACGACCGACAACATCGCGACGGGGACGCCGAACTCCGAGGAGGCGAGAAACCCCAGCCCGAAGTCGCCCAGGATCTTGCCGATGCCCGTGTTGGCGTCCAGGTGGAGCACCGTGGGATCAGTGAACCAGCGGTTCGTGGAAGGGTCCAGGCCGAGCAGCGTATTGACGCCCGCGGACGGAGTCAGGAGCCATTTCCAGACGACGCCAGTGACGATGAAGCTTATAGCCATCGGGAACAGAAAGATGCTCCGGAAGAGTCCCTCGGCGCGGATCCGGCGATCGAGCAGGCTCGCGAGCAGAAGACCCACGACGACCGATGCGACGACGAAGAAGACCGTGAAAACGACGGTGTTTCGGAGGTCGATCTGGAAGCGGCTGTTGGCGAAATCGGATGCATAGTTGGTCAATCCGGCCAGGGAATAGTCCGGCCGGAGGTCATTCCACTTGGTGAGCGAGACGAATCCCGTCCACCCGATGAGCCCATACACGAACACGCCCACGGCGAGGATCGAAGGGGCGATGAGGCCGAGTGACAGGAGTCGGTCGCGGCTGGGACGTCTCACGCCACTGACAGCCTAGATGAAAGGGGGCGGCCCAAGCCGCCCCCTTTCGTTATGGACGAGGGTCGTCTACTTGCAGACCGTGGCGTCGACGCACGCCTTGGCCAGGGCCGCCTGGGCGGTCGCGACGTCCTGGTTCGTTACGAAGGTCACGATGGCCTGGGTGAAGGCCGACGACCAGCTCTCCTTCGCCGCGGCGCCATGCTCGAGGCTCGGAACGATGGTGTCGGTCTTCCATTCGGCCATTGCCGACTTGAGGTAGTCGTCGTACTGCTTGGCACCGGCCGGCGGCTTGCCGGCGTCGGTGCGGGCCGGGATGGAGCCCTTCAACGGATTGAAGACGTCCTGTCCCTCGGACGATCCGAGCAACGTCAGGAACTTCTTCACGGCGTCCGCGTGCTTGGCGTTCTTCGGCAGGCCGAAGGAGTCCGAGAGCGCGTCATAGATGCCCTTGTTGCCGGGCACCGGCGCCCAGCCGTAGCCGGCGAACTTCTTGGCCGTGTAATCCCCGTCGATCCAGTCGCCCATGACGGTCATGGCCGCCTTGCCGCTGATGATCAGGTCATTGGCCTGGTCCCACGTCAGCGAGCCGTGGTCCGGGTTCACGTAGCTGAGCGCCGTCTTGAAGGTGTTCAGCGCCTGCGTGACATCGGCGCCCTTCCAGTCGGTCGTGCCAGTCCACAGGCCCTTGTACTTGTCGGCCCCGAGGGTGCCGATGAGGATCGTCTCGAACAGCTGGCCGGAGGCGAAGGGCTCCTTGTCACCGAGCGCCAGGGGGATGACGCCCTTGGCCTTGAGCTTGTCGGCGACGGTCTTGAACTGGTCCCATGTCTCGGGCGGGGTCAGGCTGTTGTCGGTGAACAGTTTCTTGTTGTACCAGAGCACGTTGGCCCGGTGAATGTTCACCGGGACGGACCAGAAGTGGCCACCGGAGCTGACGATATCGAGGACGCCCTGGGGGAACTTGTCCTTCCAGCCGTTGGCCGCGTAGAGGTCGTCCAGGTTGACCATGTAGTCCGTGGTGACCCACGTGTCGATCAGCTCGTGGCCCATGTGGACCTGGAAGGAGTCGGGTGGATCGCCGCCGAGCATGCGCGTCTTGAGGACGGCCTTGGCGTTCGTGCCTGCGCCACCGGCGACGGCCTGGTTGACCACCAGCCACTGCGGATTTTCCTTGTTGAACTGGTCGATCAGCAGCTTGAGGCCGGCGGCCTCACCGCCGGTCGTCCACCACGAGAAGACCTCTACCTTCGTGGCGCCGCTGCCACCGCCGCCACTCGCAGCCGGCGACGCCGCCGACGAGCAGGCGCTCAACGCGATCGCGAGCGCGCCCAGCAGGGCGAGCCGCGAGCGCACGGAACTAGGGTCGATCACGTTCCTTCCTCCTCTACTCCTCGAAACTCGGACGGGCATGCGATTGGCGTTGGCCGGGCCGGAAGCGCGCACCACGGTCCGCCCGCTGCCGTCTCGAGACAGGGCCGCACGACGGTACGTCCCCATCCGGACGATGTCAACGCGAATGGGCGCCGGTACCGGGCGCCCCGGCCCGTCGCGGAGGGCTATGCGTCGGAGACGGGCAGGCTGACCTCGAAGCGGGCGCCGCCGGAAGGACGGTTGCCGGCGAGGATCGTCCCGCCGTGGCGCTCGACGATCCAGGCGGCGATGGCCAGCCCCAGCCCGGTGCCACCCTCGGGCGCAGCCGCCCCACGCCAGAACCGGTCGAAGACGCGCGGAATGTCGTCCGTTCGAAGACCCTCGCCCTCGTCGTCCACCTGGAGTCGGGCCGCGCCTCGGGCAGCCCGGACGTTGACGGTGACCGTCCCGCCAGCTGGACTGTGAGCGATCGCGTTGTCAGCCAGGATCGTTACGAGCTGGCGCAGCCGGAGGGGATCCCCCACGACCATCGCCGGTTCCGGGTCAAGGACCACGCGCACGTCGTGCTTGCCTGCCAGCGTCGAAACCGAAGCCAGGGCTTCGCCTGATACGTCCGCCAGGTCGACCGGCACGCGCTCGAGCTCGACGACGCCGGAATCCGAGCGCGCGAGGAGCAGGAGATCGCCGACCAGCGCGGTCAGGTGCTCGACCTCTTCGCCGATGTCGTGCAGCGCGTCGCCGACGGCACCCACCGGCTCGTCCTTGTGTCGTTCGAGGTGCTCCACGCTCGAGCGGATGACCGCGAGGGGCGTCCGGAATTCATGGCTCGCGTCGGCTGCGAACTCGCGTTGCCGGCGCAGCGATTCGCGGATCGGCACGAGCGCCCGCTGTGCGTAGACGGCGCCGACGGCCGACGCACCCAGCACGGCCAACAGTCCGCCCAACAGGAGCACTGCCGTGAGCACCGAGAGCGTGTGTTGCTCGCTGGTTGTCTCCATCGCGACCTGGACGACATAGGTTCCGTCTGGCCGTTGAACCTGTTCGCTCAGGACGCGGAACGGTGTGCCACTCAGGGACACGCTGCGGACATCGACGCCCCCCTTTTGAGCGGCCGATACGCTGGAGACATCGGGCAGCCCGGTCGAGGGCAGGGTCCGTGGGCCGAGGGCGTTTCCCGCGGGCGAAACCACGTAGGCGATGGTTCCCGACGACGGGCCCCCCAGCAGCAATCCGATCGGCAACCGATCTGGGTCGAACCGGAAGCCGCCCGGATCGGTCAGGAACCGGTCGAGCGCGGCGGCGCGCGACTCCAGCGTGTCACGGCTGCTCGAGGCCAGCGACTGCGCGACCGCGAAGTAGAGGATCGAGCCGAGCGCGGCCAGCACGACGAGGGTGGCCGCACCACTCGACAGCACGAGTCGCCATCGCACGCCTCGCAGCAGGGCGGCGTCGGACGTGCCTGCTCGGACCGAGTGGTCCGGGCGTCGGACGAGGGCTCCTTCCAGGCGACCCAGCAGGCCTTCGGCCCGGCCCAGGACCCGTCGCAGGCCCCCTGGTTCCGAGTGCTCCGTCACGAGGCCGCCATCCGATACCCAACCCCGCGAACCGTCTCGATATGCCCGCCGGCCGCACCGAGCTTGTCGCGCAGATAGTGCACGTAGGCATCCACGGCGTTCAACGTCACCGTCACGCCGTACGGCCAGGCCTGGTCCAGGAGCTGGTCGCGGCTCATGACCTGGCCTGGGTGACGCAGCAGGCACTCCAGGAGCGCGAACTCGCGCGGCGTGAGATCCACGGCCAGACCGTCGACCATGACGCGGCGGGTGCTCTCGTCGAGCGCGATGGGCCCGCTGATCAGGCGCGGCCCGGGCCGTTTCAGGCCAGAAGACGATCGACGGGACAGTGCCCGCAGCCGTGCCGCCAGCTCCTGATATGCGAACGGCTTGACCAGATAGTCGTCCGCGCCGGCGTCGAGCCCGGTGACCCGATCCCCCACCGTATCGCGCGCCGTCAGGACGAGGATCGGCAGCTCGGAGCCGGCCTCGCGCACCTCCCGAGCGACCTCGAGGCCGGACATGTCCGGGAGGCCGAGGTCGAGGATCATGGCCTCGATGCCCTGGGCGTCGAGCGCGATCTCCAGGCCGCTCTTGCCGTCGGTGGCGAGCTCGACGACGTGACGGTCGTCCTCCAGCATGCGGCGCAGGAGTCGGCCCAGCTTTCGATCGTCCTCCACGACGAGCAGGTGCATCGATGGCTCCGTGTGGGAGGCCGCTCGCGCCCGAGACGGCGATCGTCCGGCTACCGCGGCCTCAGTTCGGATTTGGGCAAACGGTACGTGAACGGTCAGGGGCTGACCACCGTGACGTCCTGGGCAGGGCCAATTCGTGAGCTCGCGCCGGCGTTCGGGCTGGCCGTGGGACCAGCGGCGCCGCCGCCTCCGCCGAGGCCGTTCAGCTGCACGATCACCTGCTTGCCGGACTGGACGTCGGTCTTGGAACCGGCAACCTGGCTGTGGTACGTCGTCGAAGCCTCAAGCGGAATTTGCACGGTCGTCCCAGATGCCAGCGTGATCGTCAGGGTATCAGCGGTCACGCTCGCCACCGTGCCCCGGATGCTTAGGCCTCCCGAGCCGCCCGCGAAGACACCGCCAAGGCCGCCCTGCCGTCCGAAGCCCGGCGCGCCACTCGGTCGGGCCCCGTTGCCGAAGGCAGCGCCGCCGTTTCCTCGAGCAGCCGCGGCCGCCGCGACGGGAGCCGTCAGGCGACCCACGGCGAATGTCACCCCGCCGACGGCCACCAGCGCGGCCACGACCAGCAGCGCCGAGCCGCTGAAGATCGCCGAGCGTCGGGTTGTCGGGCCTGAGCCTACCGAGGCTGCCGGAAGAGGTTCCCGATGGGAACTGAAGTCGGGCGCCGGGGCAGAGCTGGGAAGGTTGTCCATGTCCGAATTGACTCCTTATTCGTAACGAAGAGCGACGATGGGATCGAGCCTCGCGGCCTGGCGTGCGGGCCAGACACCGAAGACCACCCCGACGAGGAGGCTGAAGAGCACCGCAACCAGCGGCGTGATCGGGTTGAACACGAAGCCCCAGCCGGCCACGGCCCCGATGAGCGCCGAGACGGCAACGCCGAGCACGATGCCGACCATGCCGCCAAGGAGCGACAGCGTCAGGGCCTCGATCAGGAACTGGGCCAGGACGTCCCGTCCGCGGGCGCCGATCGCCTTGCGGATGCCGATCTCATGCGTTCGCTCGCGGACCGAGACCAGCATGATGTTCATGATCCCGATGCCGCCTACCACGAGCGAGATCGAAGCGATGCCCGCAAGAAGGATGGTCAGCGTCGTGGTGACGGCGGACACCGTGCTGAGCAACTGAGCCTGGTCGGTGATCGTGAAGTCGTCCGTGCCGCCCGCGGCGATGCCGTGGCGCTGCTCGAGCGTCGTCTGGATCTCGGCCTTCACGAGATCCATCTGATCCGGGGTCGCGACGCTCACCCCGATGGATCGGATCGTGTCGCCTTGCACGAAGTAGTGACGGGCGGTCGCCATGGGAATCAGGACCTGATCATCCTGGCTGAACGGTCCGCTGGATCCCTTTGCCTGCAGGATCCCGACCACCTGGAACGGCAGGCCGCCGATCGTGACCTGCGTGCCGATGGCGCTCGCGCCCAGCCCGAGATCGTCCGCCGTGGTCGCACCCAGGACCGCGACGCTCACGCCGGCGTCGACCGTCGCGGGAGTCAGGAACGAGCCCTGCCAGATCGTGAAGGCGCGCACGGTCGCGTAGTCGGCTGTCGTACCGACGATGCTGGTCGTGGAGTTGAGCGAACCGGCGGCGACAAGCTGCTGGCTGGAGATCTCGGGCTCGACCGCAGCGACGCCGTTCAGGGCGGCGATCGCGTTCGCGTCGTCGGCGGTGAGGCTCGTGGCCGTGCCCGCGGCGCCACGGGTGAAGCCCTGGGTGGAGCTGCCGGGATTCACCGTCAGCAAATTGGTCCCGAGGCCCTGCAGCCTGGCCGTGATGCCGCTCGTGGCACCCTGGCCGACCGCCACCAGCGCCACAACCGACGCCACTCCGATGATGACGCCGAGCATTGTCAGAGCCGCTCGCAGGCGGCTAGACCCGATCCGAGACAGGGCCAGGCGCACCAGCTCGACGATGCTCACGCTGCGATCTCACCATCCGCAATCGAACCATCGCGGATGTGGATCTGCCGGCCGGCCGCGGCGGCCACCTCCTGGTCGTGCGTGATCAGCACGATCGTCCGCCCCGCGCTGTGCAGCTCGCGGAACAGGCTGAGCACCTCGGCGCCCTGGTCGCTTGCGAGGTTGCCGGTCGGTTCGTCGGCAAGGATCAGAGCCGGATCGGTCACCAGTGCGCGGGCGATGGCGACGCGCTGCTGCTGGCCACCCGACAGCTCGGCGGGAGAGTGGTCGACCCGGTCACCCAGACCGAGCCGCTCGAGCGCCGCCCCCGCCCGTCGATAGCGCTCGCGCCGCGAAACCCCTTGATAGAGGAGTGGGGCGGCCACGTTTTCGAGGGCGTTGGTGCGCGCCAGCAGGTTGTAGCTCTGGAAGACGAACCCGATCGCACGGCTCCGAAGCGCTGCGAGCCTGTCATCGTCGAGTGCGGCGACCGGCGTGCCGGCAAGCGTGTACTGGCCGCTCGTCGGGCGATCCAGGCAGCCGACGATGTGCATCAACGTCGACTTGCCCGAGCCGGACGGCCCGAGCACGGCGACGAACTCCCCGGACTGGATCGCCACATCGACGTCGCGGAGTGCCACCACCTGCAGGCGGCCCATCTCGTACACCCGGCTGACGTGCTGGAGATGGACGAGAGGTTCGGTCATGGCTGCGTCCCCCCGCCGGGGCGGAAGTTGCGCCCGCCGCCCGCTCCGCCGCCTCCAACCGGGAAGGCACCGATGCCGCCACCACCGGTGGTGGTCGTGTTCTGGCGTGCCGTGGCGGTGCCGGTCACGACCTGGTCGCCCTCGCTCAGGCCGCTCTTGATCTCGGCCAGGGTGCTCGTGGTAAGGCCCACCGTGACGGGTCGCAACTGGACCTGGCCATTCGCGTCGAGCACCCGGACCTCATAGCTCCCGTTGCTTCCGACCAGAGCGATGGTCGGAACCGCGATCACGCTCGCAGCCGTAGCTGTCGCCACGGAGACCTTCGCGGACATGCCCGACTTGACGTCCGGCGGCGCCGCATCGAGCGACACAACGATGGTGTAGGTGACGACGCTCGACGTTCCCGAGCTCGTCGCCACCGGCAGGATCTGGCTGACCTTGCCGGTCAGGTCCTGGTTCACGGCTGTCACCGTGACGGTCGCCGGCTGGTTGAGTGCCAGGGTCGGCAGGTCGGATTCGGCGAAGCTGGCCGTCACCTCCATCGGCCCGGTCTCGATCCGGATGGCGTCGCCGCTCGGGGCGTTGACGCCCGCGGCGATGTTCACCGCGACGACGATGCCGTCGCCGGGGGCCACGAGGCGGGCGCCGGAAACGGCCGTCTGCGCGCTCGAAGCTGAAGTGGCGGCGCGGGAGACGGCCATCCGATCGGCGTCGATCTGCGCGGCCGCCGCCGGGGTCGAGTTCGCCGCCCGGGCATCCTCGGCGGTGGTGATTTGCAGCCCTGCGGTGGAGATGCTGGCCGACGCCTGGTTGGAAGCTGCGCTGGAATCCAGTTGCGCGGTCTCGAATGTCTGCTGCGCGGTCGTGAGGGCTGCCGTATCCGTCGCGATGGTTGCGGCATCCTTCTTCGCTGCCTGGTCGCTGGCGAGCTGCCTGGTGGCGGTCGTGACCGCGGCCTGCGCGCGGCTGACCGTGAGCTGGTGCTGCTGGGTGCTAAGGGTCCAGTTCTGGCGGGCCGCCGCGAGCTGGACGTTCGCCCGCGCGATGGACTTGCGAGCCGCCGTGTCCTCGGCCGTGGTTGCGCCCGCCTGATCGGCGGCCAACCTGGCCTCGGCGACTGCGAGATTGGCCTGGGTCACGGCTAGCTGAAGTCTGGAGGCGCTGTCGTCGGCGGATGCGAGGAGCTGGCCCTTCGTGACCTGATCGCCTGGTTGCACCGCGACGGTGGTGACCAACCATGCCGTACCGTTCCCCGAAGACGCGGCCGAGGAGCTGCTGCTCGTGCTGCTGGTGGATGAGGCACCGCTGGTGACCGTGGCCTCGCGCCCGAATGCCAGACCATACGTCGCGTGGGGGGCGATGTTGCCGGTCGCCGCGGCCGACTGGACCACATTCGTCCGCGTGGCCGTGGCCGTCAGGTACTGAGAGGCAGGCGTTGCTCCGCCCACCGGCCCCAGAACGACGAGCCCGATCGCGGCAATGCCGACCACGATGAGGATCGCCGCGAGGAGACTCCTCCATCGCATGCGCGTGTACCTCCGATGCCAGTGCGCTGCCGATGCCAGTTCGCCGCGGGACCCGGCCATGTCAGCCCAGGGCGTGTGCCGTCGGCCGTCACCGATCGTGATCCGGACTCCTGAGAAAGTCCTGAGATGCAGCGGGCCACCTGGACACACCGTCCGGACCGCGTCAGGTCGCGGGGTGCGCGCTCCACCTCTCAGGACGTTCTCACGTTACGGGCCTAAACCTGCCGCATGGAAGCGCCGTACGTGCCATTCGGCAACGATCCTCAACCAACGACGCCTGACCCCAGGACGGAACCGCTGACGTTCGAGCCTCAGGCAGCTCCCCCTCCCCCGGACACCTCCCAGGGTCGGGCACGTCGCCGAGTCGCGCGCTCACTGATCCCCGTCATGGCCCTGTCGTTCCTGTCGGCAACACTTGCGTCCGTAGGGACGGTCGCCGTGCTGCGACCCTCCGGTTCGGGCGCAACGCCGAGCCCGGCCCCGGCGGGCAGTACCACGAGCGTCGTGAATCTCGATTCTTCCGAGGCCGTCGTCCAGGTCGCCGCGAAAGCGAGCCCGGCCGTCGTCACGATCACTTCTTCGTCGGTCAACACCCGCTTCGGTCCGTTTTCGGTGCCCGCAACGGGGGTAGGTTCCGGCTTCGTTTTCGATTCCAACGGCTATATCCTCACCAACTGGCATGTGGTCGAAGGTGGGGGAACGCTGACCGTGGCCCTCAAGGACGGCCGCCAGCTGCCAGCTCGGGTCGTCGCGAGCGATCCCGATCATGACCTGGCCGTGGTCAGGGTGGACGGGACCAATCTGCCCAGCGTCCAGATCGGGAGCTCGGCCGACCTCCAGATCGGCCAGCTGGTGGTCGCGATCGGCAGCCCGCTCGGGACCTTCACCGATTCGGTGACGAGCGGAATCCTGTCGGGCAGCGGACGCGAGATCACGGTGTCCGATCCGCTGACGCGGCAGCGGCGCACGATCAGCAACCTGCTCCAGACCGATGCGGCCATCAACGAGGGCAACAGCGGCGGACCGCTGCTCGATGCGGCCGGCCGGGTCATCGGCATCAACAGCGCCGAAGCCGCGAGCGCGCAGGGCATCGGATTCGCGATCCCGATCGACGAGGCCCAGGCCATCATCGCCAAGGCGCGGACCGTCTGACCGGATTCGCCCGGAGGATCTCCGGGGCCAACTGAGGCCGGTTGTGGCCAACTGAGGCCGGTCGCCGATCGTGGTCGCGCGCGGCGTCTCGTGTGGTGCGTGCGCTACCATCACGCTCCCCTCCGGCGCTCTCAGCGAGCCCGGTTGCGCACCACAGGAGGTCCCGTGGCCAAGGGCGGCTTCGTCACGAGCATCACGCGCCAGTCCGAAGACTTCCCGGGCTGGTACAACGATGTCGTCCTAAAGGCAGAGCTGGCCGACTACTCGCCCGTTCGCGGCTGCATGATCATCCGGGCCTACGGCTACGCGATCTGGGAATCGATGCGCGACGAGCTCGACCGCCACATCAAGGCGACCGGCCACAGCAACGTCTATTTCCCACTGTTCGTGCCGCGCTCGCTGCTCGAGAAGGAAGCCGAGCACGTCGAGGGCTTCGATCCCCAGGTGGCCTGGGTCACGCGAGCGGGCGGCAAGGATCTCGACGACTGGCTGGCGATCCGGCCCACCAGCGAGGCCATCATCGCGGACAGCGTGAAGGACTGGATCCAGTCTTACCGTGACCTGCCGCTGCTGATGAACCTGTGGAACAACGTTGTCCGCTGGGAGTTGCGAACGCGGCTGTTCCTGCGAACGACCGAGTTCCTGTGGCAGGAGGCCCACACGTTCCATGCGACTGAGGAAGAGGCGGCCACCGAGGTAGAGACCGGCCTCGAGTGCTACCGGAAGGTTGCCGAGGATTGGCTGGCCATCCCGGTCATCCGCGGGCGCAAGAGCGAGGGCGAGAAGTTCCCAGGGGCCGTCTACACCACCGCCATCGAGGCGATGATGCGCGACACCAAGGCGCTCCAGGCGGGGACCAGCCACATGCTCGGCCAGAACTTCGCACGCTCCGCCGGCATCGAATTCCTCGACCGCGACAACCAGCGCAAGCATCCCTACGGGACGTCGTGGGGCTTCAGCACGCGCATGGTCGGCGCCACGATCATGGCCCACGGCGACGACGCAGGACTCGTCCTGCCTCCCAACGTTGCTCCCCTCCATCTGGTGGTCGTCCCAATCGCGAGAACGGAAGACGAGCGTGCGGCGGTCGAGTCGGTCCTCGAGCCGCTCGAGCGCCACCTTGCCGAGGTGACCACGGCCAGTGGACCGCTTCGCTGGCAGGTCGACCGGCGCGAGGAGTCGCCCGGCTTCAAGTTCAATCACTGGGAGCTGCGCGGTGTGCCGTTCCGACTGGAGATCGGGCCGCGCGACGTGTCCGCCGGGCAGGCAGTTCTCGTCCGGCGACTGGATCGAGCGAAGGAAACGCTCTCATTGGACCGCATCGCGTCGGAACTCCCCGCACGCTTACTGAGCTGCCAGGCCGATCTCTATCGGCGCGCCGTGGAATTCCGCGACGCGAACAGCCACGTCGTGGACGACTACGAGACCTTCAAGTCGACTCTGAACGATCAGGGCGGGTTCTTGTACGCGCACTGGTGCGGTCAGGCTTCGTGCGAGCGGCAGGTCAACGAGGAGACGGGCGCCACGATTCGGGTCATCCCGTTCGACGGAGAACCCGAGGCTGGCCGCTGCCTCATCGACGGTCGGCCGTCAGCCCAGCGCGTCGTTTTCGCGCGGGCGTACTGACGCCGACGGGCTTCGCCACAAATGAAGAGCGGACAGGCTTCGCCAAAATGAAGAGCGGACCCCGGCTGGGGGTCCGCTGGGGAGATCCGAAAAGATCCGGATGGGCCGCAACTGGCGGCCCATCGATCGGCCGCGCTTCAGTTACGCGCGGGCCGGTTCGCAGCCAGGTGGTCGGTCCATTCGGAGCGTCGGCCATCGGTCGTCAACGTGCTGCCATGCCAGCCGCAGACGCAGGTCACGGTCTGGGCGCGGTGCTTGTATTCCGCGATGACGTGCTTGAGGACCTGCTCCTCGTCCGGCGTTCGGTTGGTTCGTGTCGGCAGGCTCATCGACTCCCTCCGGCACAGGGACTATGCACTGCGAACCTTGCCGGCGCGCGGACCACGTGGGCTCGACTCGATCTCGAAGTTCACGGTCTCGCCACCGACCAGGCGGTCGAAGTCGAGCGAGGGATCGAGGGCGTCGCGATGGAAGAAATAGTCCTTGCCATCCTCGCCGGTGATGAACCCGAAGCCTCGATCCGAGACGACCTTCTTGACACGTCCTGTCGCCATGTGAACCCACCTCATCTCTTCTCGAAACACATCGACGCCACGGGTCGGCTCGAGAAGAACCATCGACGAGGCGGAGAGCTCCCGACGTTCGGGAGGGCCCTATTCTACTCCCGATCGGGGGCCACTCGGCGGAGTGGTTCCCCCGCCACGGCTGCAATGCCGCTGAGATGCACGAGGGTCCAATCGCGAGCCGGCAGCCATGTGGCTCGTAGACGATCCGCACCTGTAGGCGACCGCTCGGTGCCCCACATCTGTGCGAGCGGTCGCCTCTTTGTGTCCTGGAAGTGGCCGGGGGCCCGCCAATCCCCTCGCGACACCCTGGGATCGGCGATAACCAAACGGTAACCGCCCGGGAACGACCTTCTCATCCGCTTCCGGCAGCCTCGCGCTGTCGAGGCGACAAGGCCATGGCGATCGCCTCTGGGATCGGGCGCGATCGCAAGATGAGGAGGAAGCGTGAACCATTCCACCAGTCTCAGGTCAGGCGCGCTCGTCCTGGCCGCGATCTTTGCAGTGGGGGCCTGCAGCGGAGCGAGCAGCCCGGGCGCCAGCTCCGCCGCGTCAAGTGCTAGCTCGGCCGCCCCGTCGGCGGTTTCGATCCCCAGCCCGACGGCTACGGCAACGTCCAGTTCAACTACCAGGCCATCGGATCTGGCGGTGGCATCACACAGATCACCCAGCAGACGGTCGATTTCGGGGCGTCTGATGCGGCCATGCAGGACGCGGAGATCGCGAAGCTCCCGACCGGATCGAAAATGCTGCACATCCCCACGGCGCTCGGCGCGGTCGTGGTGATCTACAACATTCCAGGAGTCACCGACCTGAACCTCGATGGGGACACCGTCGGCAAGATCTTCCTGGGCAAGATCACCAAGTGGAACGACCCCGCGATCGCAGCGCTGAACTCCGGCGCAACCCTGCCGGATCAGGCGATCCTCGTCGTCCATCGGTCGGACGGCTCAGGTACGACCAATGCCTTCACCGCCTACGTCAACACCGCGAGCGCCGACTGGAAGGCGAGCGGCATCGGCGCTGGCAAAGAGGTCAAGTGGCCGGTTGGCCAGGGCGCCGACAAGAACGATGGCGTCGCCGCGGGCGTGAAGAACACCCCCGGTGCCGTTGGATACGTGGAGCTGCAGTACGCAACTCAGGCCAAGCTAACCTCCGCAAAGCTCAAGAACGCCGATGGCAAGTTCGTGGCCGGCTCCACGGCCGCCGTGACCGCAGCAGCCAACGCCGCTCTCCCGACCTTCCCGGCCGACTTCCGCCAGGCTCCGATCATCAACGGGCCCGGCCCGGACACGTACCCCATCGCCGCTTACACCTACTTGCTGCTCTACCAGGACCAGAAGGACAAGGACAAGGGCAGCGACATCGTCGCATTCACGGCATGGGCCCTGACCGACGGTCAGGCGCTCGAAGAGAGCCTGGGCTTCGCGCCGCTGCCCAAGGACGTCCAGACCAAGGCACTCGCAGCTCTCCACACGGTCACCTCGGGCGGCTCGCCGATCTGGCCCTGATCTTCCTCCTCGACGCCCCCGTCCTCCCGGGGCGTCACGAAGCCCGAATCCGGCGGGGTCCAGTCAAATGGGCCTCGCCGGATCGACTTGTTCGAGAGCCATCCGCGATCATCGGATCAGAAAGTGGCGAGAATGACTTCAACCGTACGGAGCTCAGCTCGTTGACTCATCGAACCAGCGACCCGCAACCCATCCGCGTTCTGCTTCTGTGCGTCGGTAATTCCGCTCGGAGCATCATGGCCGAGGCTCTGCTGCGCCAGGAGGGTGGCGACCGCTTCCTTGTCCGGAGCGCCGGGAGTGCCCCGAAGGGGGTCAATCCCTTGACGCTGCGAGTGCTCGACGACCGAGGTATCTCGACCACTGGGCTGAGCTCCGAATCGGTCGCGGTCTACCAGCACGAACCGTGGGACTACGTGATTACGCTGTGCGACGAGGCGCGCGAGGCCTGCCCCTACGTGCCGGGTGCCCACGAGATGCTCCATTGGGACCTTCCGGATCCTGCCGCGGTGGAAGGAGATGAGGCCACCAGACTCGAAGCCTTCCGAGCAGTCCTGGACAGCCTCCAGGCGCATCTCGAGTCCTTCATTCCCCCGGCGCTGGAGCGTGGCGTGCAGCTGGAGCCACGTGCTGGGCGGCCAGCCAGCCGAGTGCCGTGAGCCGGACGATCCTCATCGTCGAGGATGAGCCGACCGTCCTCGAAACCCTCGCCTACAACCTCGAACAGGATGGCTATCGGGTCGTGACGGCGGTGGACGGCCCGCTGGGCATCCAGCGTTTCCGCGAGGAAGCACCGGACCTGGTGATCCTCGATCTGATGCTACCGGAGATATCCGGGACCGAGGTCTGCCGGATCATTCGCCAGGAGTCGGCCGTGCCGATCCTGATGTTGACCGCCAAGGACAGCGAGATCGACAAGGTCGTCGGTCTCGAGCTCGGGGCGGACGACTATGTGACCAAGCCCTTCGGGCTCCGCGAGCTGCAGGCGCGCATCCACGCGCTGCTGCGCCGGAGCGAGGCACGCCTGACGGTTCCCGCCCCTGCGGTCGTGGATCTGGGAGACGTCCAGGTGGACCTTGCCGGCCATCGGCTGCTGCGTGCCGGCGACCCGCTGCCTATCCGCCCCAAGGCGTTCGAGCTGCTCGCATTTCTGATTCGTCACCCGGGTCAGGTCTTCACGCGTGAGCAGCTGCTGCAGCAGGTATGGGGCTACGACTACGCCGGCGAGACCCGGACGGTGGACGTCCACGTCCACAGCCTGCGCGGCCTCGTCGAAGACAATGCGGCGGATCCGCATTTCCTGCATACGGTCCGCGGGGTGGGCTACGTCTTTCGACGCCCCCAGTAATCTCGCGTGTCCTCGTCCGCTGGCCCGAACGACCTAGACTCGGCGTCGTGGACGAGCTTGTCCTGGCTTTCGTGGCCGCCCTGGCCATCATCACCGGTGGCGCGCTTCTGCTGGCCATCGGGCGCGGAGGCAGCCTTGAGCACCTGCGGGAGATCCTGGGCGTCGCCGAATCGGCCGATATCGAGGCAGCGGCCCGGCACGCCCTGGACGAGCGCGCCGCCGCGGAGTGGCGGGCTTCTCGCGCCGCGGCCGACACCGCATACCTGCTGGACCTCGTCGGCCTCGGGATCGTCCGACTCGATCCGGAGCTGCGCGTCGCTGCCGCCAACGAGGCTGCACACGTGTTCCTGGACCGGCCCGTCGGCGAGCTCGTCGGGCTCAGCGCGATCGAAGCCCTGGGTGACCATCGCATCGAATCCATCGCGCAGCGGGCGCATGAGATCGGATGGGCGAACGGCGAGGTCTCACGCGGTCCGGGGCAGCAGACGCTCCTGCTTCGAGCGCAGCGCTCCCCGATCGAGGGCATCTGGCTGGTCATCGAGGACGTCTCGGAGCTCCGCCGGCTGCAGCGGATCAGGGCCGAGTTCATCGATAACCTTTCGCACGAGCTTCGGACGCCGCTGACGACGGTTCGGCTGCTCACCGAGACGCTGGCCCGTGACCTCGACCGAACCGACCTGCCGCCCCGCATCCGCGAAGGCATCGAGAAGATCGACGTCGAGACGGGCCACCTCGTGCAGATGGTCAACGAGCTGCTCGACCTCTCGAAGATCGAACAGGGTTCGGTGCCGCTCCATCTCAGCCAGGTCGACATGAGCGGGCTGGTGCAGGCCTCCATCGAACGTCTGCACCTGTTCGCCGAGCGACAAGGAGTGACACTCGCGGCAGACGTCCCGTCCGAACTCCTGCCGGTCAGGGGCGACGAGGACCGCCTCGGGCAGCTGCTGATCAACCTGCTCCACAACGCTGTGAAGTTTTCCGCGCCCGGTGATCCGATCACCGTTCGTGCAAGGCGCACCGGCAGGGAGGTCATCGTCTCGGTCGAGGACCACGGGCCCGGAATTCCCAGGAACGAGCTGGACCGCATCTTCGAGCGCTTCTACAAGGTCGACAAGGCTCGGGTGGCGGGCAAGGGTGGCACGGGCCTCGGCCTGGCCATCGTCCGGCACATCGCCGAAAGCCACGGCGGACGCGCCTGGGTCGAGAGTGTGGAGGGCGACGGCTCCACCTTCAGCTTCGCGATCCCGGCCGCCGAGGCGCAGCCAGCTGGCCTACCGGAGGCAAGAGCCTCTGGCCGGCGCTAGGCCCCTCCCGCCCCGACGAGCGAACCGCCCGTCGGGGCGGACCACCGGATCCCGCATGTGCGCCGCGAGCCTGCATGCCGTGTCGTGTCGGCCGGGCCGTGTCCGGGGCTCCGGCAGGTTGCAGACGGATTGCAGTCCCTGCTCATGCGTGGCGCGGGCCGGACCCTGACCTGCCCGACGATGCCAGCCAGTCGGACACAAGCCGGAGGTCGCCGACGAGGCGGCCGAACGCAAGCTCTCGGGCCTCGCGATCGACCGATCGGAGAACCGCCGATGGATGGATGGTGGCAATGACGAAGGGAGCCAGCTCGGACTCGATGGGCGCTGCTGGGCCCGAGACCCGAACCTCGGGGCCGATCACTTGAAGTGCTTGACGACGTTGGTGATGAAGGCACCTTCGCGATCGATTCCCGCCTCGTCGAGCGCCTTGTCTAGGATCTTGCCGGCCGGGCCAACGAATGGGTGCCCGGCCAGGTCTTCCTGGTCGCCTGGCTGTTCGCCGGCGAGCATGACCCTGGCATCCTGACCGCCCTCGCCGAACACCGTCTGCGTCGCGCGCTCCCACAGGTCACAGCCTCGACATCCTGCGGCGAGCGATCGGAGCTCTGGCAGATTGCCACCTCGGGCGGCGACCTCGCGCCCGATCTCGGGCAGGTGCGTGGGATCGCGAGCAGCGTCCGTCGTGGCCGGTGGATTGGGCACGCTCTCGAGTCTCGGGAGCACCGCGCACACAGATACCTGCAGTTCGCGGGGAGCCCTTGCAAGGCCATGGCATAGACCCGTGCCGGCAAAGTCCTGTTAATGGTGCGTCGACGCACCGGTTTCTGGTGGCTCTCGATCAGCGAGACTTGCGGCCTGACACCTTGGGCGGCAGGGAGCGGACGTGGGCGAGGGAGCGCTCGATCCATGGCCGCAGCTCGGACTCACCCGCGTCCACCATGGCATCGGGGAATGCGAGGTATCCCGTCATCGGCCGACCTGCCATCGGCTCGAACGGCCGTCCACCGGCCGACGCCAGCTCGTCGAGAGCGTCGGGCGGAAGGCGGACCACCCAGTTCGCCTGGTGCAGACCGGTGACCATGTAGCCGTTCGCGAAGGCCGCCGGATAGCCAAACATCTGGCGCCGCTCGACTCCCGGAATTCCGCTCATGACCGCTCCGAACTGTTCCACGAGCTCGGGCGAGGACTTGTGGAAACTCGGGCCTGCGTGGGGCCGTTCGGCGTCGGGCGGCATGTCCATGATGGTAGCGCGCGATGATCGCGTCCTCCCCAATCCGGCTCCCGAGCGGGACCATGAGGCCCGACCGCCGTGGTCCATCTGGGGGATGCGAGTGGATTCCCGGCCGCCGATACTCGGTTGACCGGCCGTCCATAGGAGGACCGACAACCCGAAGACGCCGCTCGTCGGCACAGTCCTTGTCGATCATGCCCCCTGAGTTTTGGGGCAACTTTCGTTCGGCAGCGCGGGCTTCCTCACGCCCGCTGCGCGCAGCCGCGCGCCCCCCAAGCGGTCGTCCGCGACAGACGCCGGCCTCGTGAACTCATGGGCTGCGACATTCGGCCAAAGCGCACGTCACCACGCGCGCGAGGCGCTCTGGTAAATCGGAGGCAAGAGATTTGGGTTTCTTCGACACTGGCCCGTCAGCGTCCTACCGCCGCGTCCTGGTCTTTGCCCTTGGGCTCGGCCTGACCGCCGCGCTGGCATTCTCGAGTGTCGCCTCGGCCGGGCAGACATCGACCGGCAGCACTGCCGCTGCCGCGACCGCAACGACTATCTACCGACCCTACTATTCGGTCGAGGTCTACTACCTGAGGCTGCTGAACTGCACGCGGACGGGTGGATGGGTCACCTCCGGCGGCTCGTGCCTGGGCTACGGCAGTGGACGCTACAGCAAGTACGTGGCGCCGCTCCCGCTCAGCTCTCGGATTTCCGATTACGTGTCGCGGCCATACGCTCGAATGCTTGCCGTCAAGAACCTGTGCGGCCACTACTCGGACGGCGATCCCGGCTATCGCCTGCGCCGCGCCGGGCTGGCCTACTCGGCCTATGGCGAGAATCTCGGCTGCCGGAACGTGAGCCCGTACGCCTCCGTGCTCGGCTCCCACCTCTTCTTCCAGTCGGAGAGGTCGTACAACGGTTGGCACTGGCGGAACATGAAGAATCCGCTGTTCAGGCTAGTCGGCATCGGCGTCTGGGCCTACGGTGGCCGAACGCGCCTTCTCGTCGACTTCTATCGACCGGCCTGACCGGCGCATCACGCTGGCCTGACGCCGGAAGCCGCACGGGGCCGCGGAGCAATCCGCGGCCCCGTTCTTGATTCCGCTCAGACCGCAGGGCTGCCTGCGCCCTTGGGGTCGTACCGGTCCTGGCTCTCGTGAGCCTTGCGCTCGATACGGGCGATCCGCCCCACCAGACCCGCTCGGACATCGGGCCAGTCGTCATCCGTGATGCTGTAGTACGCGGAGTGCCGGAGCCGGCCTGTCTCGGTCACCATGTGATTGCGGAAGATGCCTTCGAAGGTCGCACCGATGGCCAGCAGCGCATTGCGTGACGCGTCGTTGAGCGAGTCGGTCTTGAACTCCACGCGATGGCAGTGCCACGTGCCGAACGCGTGGTCGAGCATCAGCAGCTTTGCCTCCGAGTTGACCGTGGAGCGCTGCCAGGGGACGGCGACCCACGTCCAACCGATCTCGACCCGACGGTCCGCCTCGGAGATATTGGCAAAGCGCGTACTCCCTATCACCCGTCCAGTCGAACGTTCGACCGTCGCGAACGGGAGGACGGTCCGGGCTGCCAGCCCATCGAGAGCGGTCTGCACATAAGCCGCGAGGTCTTCGCCCGTCCGAATGGGCCACGGGATCCAGCGCCACAGGCGTTCGTCGAGACCGACCGCGGCCAGCGGCGCGAGATGGTCCGGTGAAAGCGGCTCGAGCCGGACGATATCGCCCTCGAGCGTCACCGGCCAGACAGCCAGGGGAGGCGTCGCGAAGTCGTGCTCCGCCACGGCCTCAGATCGCCTCGATGCGCCGGCCTGCCAGCCGCGGGCCGAACCGGGGAGCGGAAATACCCGACGCCTCGAGCAGTCGGATGACCCTCCCGCGCTGTCCGCGGTAGGGCTCGAGGAGCTCGAGCATCCGCTCGTCTGTTCCACGTGGCTCGCCCGCGAGCGCCCAGGCCACCAGATTGGGGATGTGGAAGTCACCGACGCTGACCGCATCGGGATCGCCCAACGCGCGAAAGGCGACCTCCGCGGCCGTCCACGCGCCGACCCCCGGAATGGCCCGCAAGCGGCGGTAGGCGGCGTCCAGCGGATGGTCGATGAGCTCCTCCAGCCGGCGCGCGTGTGAGGCGGCGGTCCGGATGACGTCGGCGCGCCGGCGCTCGAGACCCAGCGGGTGGAGGGCGTGGTATGGGATCAGGGCAAGAACCTCTGAGCGAGGCGGCATGGCCAGCCGCAGCGCCGCGATCTCGGCAGGCGGTCCGGGAGGAGTCTCGCCATAGGTCCGCACGAGTCGGCGGAAGGATCGGTGGGCCTCTTCGCCCGTGACCTTCTGCTCGAGGATGGCCGGCACGAGCGCCTCCACGACGGCGTTCGTGCGGCTGATCCGAAGCCCCGGCAGGCGCCGGGTGAGCTCTCGCAGTAGCCGGTCGCGCGGCTCGAAGGGCGACGGATCGTCGCTCTCACCGATCAGGTCGGCGCTCCTCTCGATTGCCCACTCCGCGCCTGATCCCCAGGCACTGACCCGAACCGCGGTCGAACCCTCGCGCCGGAGGCGGATGGTTGCAGGTCCGTCCGGAGTGTGCGTGGCGCGCCAGATTCCGGTCGGCGCAAAGCGCATCGTCGGGTCGCCGGAGCCGTGGAGGTGAGGTGCCAGGGTGGCTCGGAGGTCGATCGGTGCGGGGGGTCGGAGCGTCCGTTCGAGCATCGAGCCGAAGTGTGGCATCTGCTGTGACGGCGCGCCCGGCAGGACAGGGCCTATGACATGGCGAAGGGCGATCGCCCTTCGGCGATCGCCCTTCCTTTGATCCAGCGGGGCTTGCGTCCCGCTAGATCCTCCAGCGCTGGCCCGCCTCGACGACGAGGGCGCAACTGGCCACCGTGAACAATGCGAAGAGAATCCGGTAGGCCTGAGCCCTGACGATGGTTTTCATCGTCAGTACCAATCCCACTTGATCCCAGCGCCGACGGTCAGTGCCATCGCCCCGAGGAGAATCAGGGTCCAGGTGAGGTAAGCCAGCATCGCTTTCACGTTTGCCAGCATCGCCTTCACGTCATCACCTCTGTCTCGAGCGACCTTCATCGCCGAGACCGGCGGCCGGGCGGTCTCCCCAACGGTTTCGGGAGATCCCTGGCTTTGCGTCCCCGCCTCGCGACGGGTTTGCCCTGGACGGTCTGGTAGACGAGAGACGTCCTTCGTCTCTGGGCCGCACGCTAGGCCGTGACGTCCCGCCATCCGATCCCCCATCGGTACTAGTCACGGTCCGCGTTGGTGGGAGTTGCGGCCGTGCACCCGGACCCGGCTCAGTAGGCGACGGCGACCCGGTCCCGGCCGGCCAGCTTCGCGCGACGCAGGCCCTCGTCGGCCAGCGCGATCAGCTCGGTCACGTTCGTCATCGCGGGCGGCATGACGGCGCAGCCCGCGGAGACGGTCACCCTCACTCCGCCGCCCGACTCGGAAGCCGATTGCTGTGACATGGCCAGCCTGATGGCATCGGCGGCGGCCACGGCGTCGGGCAGGTCCCGGCCTTTCAGGAGGACCAGAAATTCCTCGCCACCGTAGCGTGCCGCCAGGCCCGCCGTATCCACGTGACCATCGAGAATGCGACCGAAGAGGCGGAGGATCTCGTCGCCGTTCAGGTGGCCGTGCTCCTTGTTGTACCGCCCGAAATGGTCGAGGTCGAACAGGATTGCAGCCATCGGGCGCCGATCCTCGAACCCCTCATCGGCGCGGGATCCGGTCATCCTCTCGATCGCCGAGTGGAGGTGCCGCCGGTTGTACAGGCCTGTCAGCGGATCGTGGACCGATGCGTCGACGGCCAGCGCGTGCTCCTGGACGTTACCGAGGGCCTGCCCGAGCTGGACCGCGATGAGGGCAAGGCACTCGAGCTCGACGACGTCGAAGGCACGTGAGCCCGAGAGGCGCCCCACGACGAGGGCTCCCAGGACACGATCGCGATGGAAGATGGGCACCGCTGCCCGAAGAGGTTGAAGCGGCAGCGAACGCCGCTTTCGCTGGACGTTGTCCGGCTCCGTCGTCGGCTCGACGACCAGTCGTCCTTCGCGAATGGCGCGCTCGGCGACCCGCGGGTCGGGCAGAACCGACGCGCCAATGCTTCGCGACGACTGCGCTTCCATGGCCAGCACGTGCTGCGTGCCGGTAGCCGGGTCGATCGTGACGAGCATGGCGACTTCGCTGGGCAGCGCCAGGCGGGTCGCCTTCACGGCGGTTCTGGCAAGCTCCTCCGGCTCGAGGGTCTGATGGACTTCGCCCGCGAATCGCGCCACGCGCTGGTACAGCGTTGCGCGGGCCGCCGTCCGCTCGTGGATGACGGCGAGGCGGGCAATCTCGATCACCACGCCGAAGAGCAACGCCGCTGCCAACAAGTCCATCGTGTCGCGGACTCGAGGAACGAAGACGATGGTGGCAGCAACGAGCACGGCGCCGCCGGCTATCGCCGCCCGCAGACGTGGAAGGGCGGCAGTCAGGCGCTGGCCATCGCTCGTGCCGAGGAGGCGTTTCAGGCCCCGAGGCAGGACGGCGACACCCGCTGCCGGAATGAAGACGGGCCCCGAAACCGATCGCTGACTCACGTCAGGCGCTCTCCGCTTCTGGCGCAGCGACCGTCGGAGCAACGGGGGCCCGCATCGCGGCGACGATGACGACCACCACCCCCAGCCCGATCAGGACGTCCCCGACGCTGAAGACATTCGCGAACGGCATTCCCGCGGGCATCGCGAAGATGTCGGTCAATGGGGCCAGCGCCGGCTGGGTGAGCAGGCGGCTGTTGGAATACCCCGCCGCGGCGTTGGCGTGGCCACCGAGGGCGGCTGCGCTGACCGGCATGAAGCCCCCGTTGGCAACGATCGCCAACAGGTTGCTGCCGGCACCGAGTGCCACCAGCGGAATCCCTCGGGTCCGCCAATTGCGCAGGATCGCGCCTAGGGCGATTCCCGTTGAGAGGACGTAGAGGGGCGGTCCGGCTGGCCCGATCCGTTCGCTAACGGGTCCCGAGAACAGGATGATCTGGACCAGCAGCGCCGCGAGCAGCACCGGAGCCCAGCGGAACTCCAGGCTCGCCAGACCCTCAAGCCGCCCCCGCAGCAAGAGTCCGGCGGCGATGCCGATCGCCAGTGCATACAGGATGAACATGCTTCCTCCGAGTCCCCGCTGCCGGCTCAGGCCGGCGCGTGAGCCTCCGTGAGCTCCTCGTGACCGCGCGCTCGGTCGTGCCCGGCGTGACCCGGCAGCCGGCCGGTGCGCACCAGTCCGATGAAAACCGGGACGATCTCAGGATCCCACTGCGTGCCGGCGCCGTCGGCCAGGATCGCGATCGCCTCGGCAACACTCATGGCCGGCCGGTATGGTCGATCCTCGGTCATCGCGTCGAACGCGTCGGCGATAGCGACGACGCGCGCTCCGAGGGGGATCTCCTCGCCCCTCAGTCCGTTGGGATAGCCACCCCCATCCCAACGCTCGTGATGGTGCAGGACGATGTTCGCTCCGCCGCGGAAGAGCTGGAAGTGGTTGAGAATGCCCGCCCCGATCTCCGTGTGGAGCCACATCAGAGTGCGATCTCCCTCGTCGAGAGGCCCCGGCTTGAGGAGGACTCGGTCCGGGACCCCGACCTTGCCCAGGTCGTGGACGGCCGCCGCCTGGGTGATGAGCTCGACGAGGTCGTCCGGCAGGCCGAGCTCCTGCCCGAACAGGCGGGCATAGGCCGACACACGCTCCGAGTGATGGTACGTGGTGGGATCCCGGTCATCGATGCTCTTGGCCAGCGAGCGAAGCGCGCCGCGCGTCTCGTTCTCGAGCTGGCGGATATGTCGGAGGGCGCGACTGACGAGGATCGCCGGCAGCGTCAGCGCGCTGGTCCAAATTGGCTCGATGGTCCAGATGAGCGCAACCACGCCCCCGATCATGGCCGCGCTGGTTTCGGCGAGCGCCGTACTCCGCGTGTTGGCTCGCAGCAGGAAGCCGACCGATCGACCCGTGGCGAGGGCGATGACCGTGCTCACCAGAAGGGTGCTGAGTACGTAGTAGCCCACTGAGGCCAATCCGAACGTTGCGGCCACGCGAATGTGGTCATGGGCGTGGATCGCCTCCGGCGGCGAGCCGATGATGCCTACAGCGGCGGAGACGACCGAGGTGGTCAGCACATACGTCCCGGTGTTGAAGATCACCTTGATGACGGGCCGGCGGCGCACGACCTCTTCGACCAGGACCGACAGGCCGACTCCGACGGCGGCCATGGGCGCGGGGACCAGCAGGATGGTCGCAACCTGGCTGATGGTGGCGACCGACAGGTCGCCGTCGAAGGGAAGGTCGACCGAAACAAACTCGAGCACGATCGACACGATGGTCAATACGACAAAGGCCTGGACCCAACTGTCATTCGGTGCATGCCAGGTGGGCGGGGCGGCCAGCGTCGCCGCCGCGGCGATCGCGACCAGCGCGATGAATTGCTGGGCGGTGACCTGCGGGGCGAACCGCGGGCGGCGTGATTCGAGCCACTTGGTCTGCAGCGCGGAGTGTACAGAGGCGGTTCGTTCGGTCATCCAGGTCTCGGGATGGGTCTCGGGCATCAGCGGGTGGGCCGCTCCCCCGAAGCGGCTTCACCGAGTTGTACGCGCCCGACGGTCCTGGAGACATGCCCCGATAGTCCCATCGACCACGATGAGGTCGGTCGCCCGATGCGGTAGGGTTTCGGCATGTGCCGAAGCATCAAGACACTCCGGCGTGCTGAGGAGCCCGCCACCCCCGACGAGATCCGGGCGGCCGCCCTCCAGTTCGTCCGCAAGGTCAGCGGCTATCGCGTTCCGTCACGGGCAAATGCAACCGCGTTCGATGGTGCCGTGGACGAGATCGCCGACGCGTCGCGCCGCCTGCTGGACTCGTTCGCCGCGCGCTGAGTTCGGCCGCTCGTTGCGCGCTCGGTTCGGCCGATCGGTTCGGCCGATCGGTTTGGCCGACGTCAGGCCAGGCGCCCCCAACTGGTGACGCGTTCGAGCTCGATCCGGATGATCGGGCGGGCCTCCAGGCGATGTTCGCGATACTGCGAATACTTGTCGCGTAGCGCCTCGAGTACATCGCCCGCTGGTTGAGGGAGGACTCGCGCGCGGCCATGCAGCCGCAGCCAGGCGAGCTCGGACCAGTCCTCGCTCCAGCGATCCACCAGGACCGCGACGGCGGGTCGTGAGCTGATATCGCGGATGCGGGCAAGGTGCATCGGATCGTGGACCCGCTTGGGCTTCTCGTCGATGGGCGTCCAGAGGACGGGACGATCCTCCCCAAGGAGCACGTAACAGATCGGGACCGGCCTGGGCCACCCGCGATCATCGATGGTCGCCAGGATCGCCCGTCGGGCGTCGACGAGGAAGCGTCGCTGAGCGGTCGAAAGGGTCGCGCCCGCTGGGTCGCACGGTAAGGCCGGCACGGCCGCGATTATGGGCTCGCTAAGATGCGACGGCCATGTCCGACCTGTCGCACTCCGCCGCGCCGGCCCGAGAGGCCACGTCGATCCAGGTGCTGACCGTTCGCGGGGACCTGGTGGAGAAGCGGGCCGACCGATTGGCGGGCGAGGAGCCCCTGGAGATCCGGGCAGCGGGACCAGGCCAGGAGCCCGTGGCGGTCGCGGTGACGATGCGGACGCCCGGCCACGAAGCGGAGTTGGCGGTCGGTTTCCTCCGAACCGAGGGTCTGATCGCTGGCGACGAGGTCGAACGGGTCGACTTCGGCGACCCGGCAACGCTCGCGCAGCCAGACGACACGGCCGTCGTCAGGCTGACGAGAGCCTTCGACGCCTCGGCCATTGCCGAGCGCCAATTCGTGGCCACGGCCAGCTGCGGGATCTGCGGCAAGGCTTCGCTGGACGAGATCGAGGTCCGTTGCGAGCCGCTGCCGGCCGGGAGTCCGCAGGTTGATCGCAGCGTCATCATTGGCCTGCCGCGAGCCCTGCGCGACGCACAGGCCGTGTTCGAGCTGACGGGCGGGCTCCACGCGGCCGGCCTGTTCGATCCCCACGGGGGTCTCGTCGTGGTTCGCGAGGATGTCGGCCGCCACAACGCGCTCGACAAGCTGGTGGGATCGCAGGTGCTCGCGAGTGCCTTGCCGCTTCACGAACGCGTGCTGATGGTGAGCGGCCGCGTGAGCTTCGAGATCGTCCAGAAGGCGGCGGTCGCCGGGATTCCGATCGTTTGCGCCGTCTCGGCCCCCTCGGATCTGGCAGTCGAGGCTGCGCAGCGACTGGGCCAGACGCTGGTTGGCTTCCTCCGCGGCGACGGCTTCAACGTCTACGCCAACTCGGAGCGGATCCGCCTCTAGCGGCCCCGTCGGCGTTACGGCTTCGGGAGAAGCTCGATGAGCACCGTGCCGGTGACGTTGACGACCGCCGTGCCGTCGTGGCGCACCTGCCAGGTCGTGCCGGCAGCCAGGGAGCTGTGACCGTGCATCCACAGCGGCGGCCGGAGCCGATCGAGCAGGAAGCGGTACGCCTCGAAACCCACGTGATACGGATCCGTCGGCGTGTCTCCCGCGCCCCGTGGAGGTACGTGGCTGAACACAAGGAGCGGTGGCCGGCCCGGCGCGACAAGGGAACCGCCCGCTCGTCGCAGGACCTGTCGCCAGGCCGCGAGTTCGTCATGCAGCGCCGGCTCGCGCTCGGGTGAGGGCCACGGCAGGCCGAGGAGAGGCAGGCCCTCGATCGTCTCCCGGTCGACGCCCTGGGACGGAGGCGGCAGGTGTCCTGGCGTGGGCCACGGCCCGCCGCGATCGTGGTTGCCGCGGACGTACACGACCGGCGCTCGAAACGCATCCGCCATGAAGCACAGGCGATCCGGCGACAGGTCGCCGCATCCGATGACTAGGTCCACCCGGCCGAGGGCTTCGCGGTTGCGCGGGTCATCGATGGTGGGGTCAGCCTCGTCCGATGTCGCGAGCAGGCGCAGGGCCCCGGCACGATCACGAAATGGAGCCGCATCGGGCCACTCGAGGGTGAGTCGCCGGGTCAAGGCGTTTCTCCTGGTGTCGCGGCGTCGGCGCCTTGAGGCGGCCCGGGCTCGGAGCCTTCGGGCGATATCGGCCTGTGGAGGGGCGCCTCGAGGGAGGACCCGCGTGTCAACCGGCCCGTGGCGGCCGCTCGGAGCTCATCAGCATCGGCGAACATGGCCTCCAGGGAGCCGGCTGGCTCGACCGGTTCGGACGGTTCGCCGGGTAGGCGCACCGCAGTGACCAACGCGTCGATGTCCTTCTGGCCCGTATAGAGCGCAGCGGCCACGCGATTGTGGCCATCGAGCACCCAGTAACCGTCGGAGGTCTTGAGGACTTCGATCGGCGGCAGGATGGTCATCCGGTCGACGGCGTCGCGCAGGCGCCGCCAGCGCCCCTGCCAGTTGCCACTCCGGAACGCCGGCAACGGCAGGAAGTCGCTGCCCCGCTGCGCCGGTCCCTCGACCGCTGTCCCGCGGATCTGCTCGACGGGGATCGTCTGGAGGCCGAGCTCGCGCCTGGGAGCCATGCGCGCCTCTGGGTGCAATTCGAAGAGGTTCGGCAACGGTTCGCGGTTCAGGGCCTGCAAACGGCGAAGCCGCGTCGCTCGCGAGCCGGCCAGGCGTCGCGCCGCTTCACGAACCGTCGTCTCGACGCGCTCCGTGACGGGCTCGCGCAGTTCGCCCAGCCGCTCCGTCGCACTGACGGCTGCCCCAAGCACCTCGCCCGCGCCCTGGGCTGCCCGCTTCACGACCTCGAGGGCGTTGGCCGCATCGCCGTCCCTCTCCTTCGAATGATCGTCTGCTGGCGACCGCTCGGGAAGCTGATCAGGCGTGGTGGGATCGGTCATAGCCGTTCCTCATGATCATCGCCGATCCATGGTGCGTCCATTCGCGGCGTCCGGCCTACCATTGCTCTCGGCAAGCGGCGTGCGGAGGCACTCGGGTGGACATTGACATCGCGACCAGGGTCAACGAGCTCTCCGAGGAGGAGGAGCACCTGTACGAGCGTGCCGGCGACGGCCGCGGCCTGGGGGCGGAGGACATCGAGCGGCTCCAGGCAATCAAGGTCGAATTGGACCGCTGTTACGACCTCCTCCACCAGCGAGAGGCGCGCCGCGCGGCTGGGCTCGACCCGACCGACGCACAGGCGCGACCGGCCGACATCGTGGAGCACTACCAACAGTGACGACCTCGGCGGATCCGGCTCCTCCGAAGAGCCATCCCTATCTCGGCGAGATCGATCTGGAACGCGCGGGTTGGTATGAGCTCACTGGACTCTGCCGCGGGCTGACGCCGGAGGAGCGCGTGGAGCCGGGCTTCTACCGCGACCCGGATTGGAGCGTCAAGGACCTGGTGGCCCACGTTGGGACCTGGCTGGCGCAGGCGCAGGTCCAGCTGGAGCAGATTGGCGCCGGCACCTACGAGGACGGTCCGATCGACATCGACGCGCTCAACGCCCAGTTCCTCGCCACGATGGGCGAGCAGCCCTGGTCGATCGTGTGGACTCAGGCCCACGCCGCGCGGACGATGATGCTCCTGACCTGGTTCGGCCTGGACACACGCACCGACGCGGCCGACTGGTGGGTGCGCAAGTCCGGTGCCGACCACTACGCCGAGCATCTCTATCGGCTCCGGGATTGGGTCGGGGACATCGCCGGCGGCTGATCGGCCGGCACCAGATGCCTCGCTTCAGCGTGGCCACGAGGTCGGGTAGCCCACCAGCTTCGGGACGATCGGCTCGCTTTCATCCACGGCGAGGCGGGCGCCTCCCGCAAACCTGGTTGTGGCCATGGTGATCCTTGACCAGCGGCTCGGCCGCGAGGCGCGGATCCAGCGTGCGAGACGCTCTTCCCGGGCGACGTGCTCCAGCTCGCGGAGCCGCTGGGTGACGACGATGCCTGCATAGATTGGGAAGGGGTGCATCTGTCGAGTCTCCGGTCTGCGGCCCGGGTCTGTCCGGGACGATTCAGATCGTGCCTCGCCGATGGCAACGCGAACAGCGACGTCAGCGGCCGGCCCGGGTCGTCATTTGTCAGGGCGCGGAGGCCCCAATCAGCTCTCCGAGGTCTCCGACCCCGGCGGAGCCTCGCCCTCCGGGCCTTCCGCGGCTTCGCCCTCGGCGCCTTCTTCCTCGGCCTCCGCCTCGGGCGCCACCTCCTCGACCTCGACACGCGGCGGCAGAACGCGCGCCACGATCTCGTCGGGATCGGTCAACAGCGTGGCGCCCTCGGGGATCGGCAGGTCCCGGGCGTGCACGGCGGCGTCGAAATCCACGAGATCCTCGACTGACACCTCGATGCTCTGCGGAAGTTGGTCGGGCAAGGCGCGCACCCTGACGTGGTCGATCACGTGCGTCAGCGTACCGTTCAGCATGTCCACGGCAGGCGCAATTCCCACCGTGCGGACAGGTACGTCGACCACGATCTCCTCGGTCATGCGAACAGCGAATAGGTCGATATGGAGGGGCCGTCGCGTTACCGGGTGGATCTGCACGCCGTGGACGAGAACGGGCAGCGGCTTCTTGCTATCGACCTTGAGATCGATCAGCGCGTTGGGCCCGGCGCGTCGGCGGAGCAGCTCGAACTCATGAGTGTCAAGCTGAACTGGGTCGGACTCGAGGCCATGGCCGTAGACCACCGCCGGCAACAGCCCGTCCCGGCGGAGTCGTGCGACGCGCTTGCCGGTCACATCGCGGTGTACGGCGGCAAGGGTCGGACGTTCGGTTGGCATCGGGCGAGGACCTCGTCTCTTGGTGCGACGACCTGTCGCCATCGCCTCTGAGCGGCGCCGGCCGAGGGTCGAGCCAAGACCTGGGGCGCTCGCGATCGCGCCAAACCCTATCACAGGCCGGTCGTCAGCCCCCCGGCAGGGCCCGGTGTAGCATCGGTCGGATGGCCGCCACGATCCTGATCGTCGAGGACGAGTTCGCCGTCGCGCGAGGCATCCAGTACGCGCTCCAGCAGGAGGGCTACGAGGTCGCCGTCGCGCGATCCGGCGAAGAGGGCCTCGAGTTCGCGACCCATCAGGCTCCAGACCTAGTGGTCCTCGACGTCAGGCTGCCCGGCATCGATGGCTTCGAGGTGCTCCGGCGCCTGCGCGCGGCCGGCTCCAAGGCTCCGGTCCTGGTGCTGACGGCGCGCAGCGACGAGGTCGACAAGGTGATCGGCCTGGAGCTGGGAGCCGACGACTACCTGACGAAGCCCTTCGGGTTGCGCGAGCTCATGAGCAGGATCAAGGCGCTGCTGAGACGGGCGTATGGCGATCTGGCCGACGCCGCGGGCGGCCGGGTAATCCGCCACCATGACCTGCTCATCGACCTCGAGCGACGACGCGTTCAGCGTGGCCAGCGCCGGATCAGCCTTACTCCGACCGAGTTCGAGATCCTGCGCCATCTGGCGAGCCGTCCGGGTCGTGTCTACACCCGCTCTGAGCTGCTCGAGCTCCTGCGCGACTATGAAGCCCTGGACCAGGACGAGAAGACGATCAATGTGCACGTCAGCCACCTGCGCGAAAAGATCGAGGACGATCCGACATCGCCGGCGTTCGTGCTGACGGTCCGAGGAGTCGGCTACGCCTTTGCCGAGCGCTGAGTCGGAGCAGGACGGCGCGGAGCCCGGCGGCCCGCCGAGCATAGCCGCGGTTCCGTCGCGCACCATCGCCGCACGGCGGCGCTTGCGGCGGCTGCTCCGGATCATGCCGCGGACGCTCCAGGCGCGACTCACGCTGACCTTCGTCGTCGTGGTGGGGCTGAGTCTGACAATCGTCTCGGGAGCCATGTACTGGCGCCTCGACGACTACTTCCACGAGCAGGAGCAGGTCAACCTGGGCAGCCGCACGTCTTCCGTGGCCAACATCATGCGGGTGTTCATCGAGCGGCGCGTGGGTCGAGCAGCGGTCGTGATGGCCGACGGGCAGTTAAACGCGGACGTGGCCGATCTGCTGGGCGTGCCGGACTTCATCCAGTCGGTCGCCAACGGGATCGCGCAGGGAGACCTCACGATCCGGATCGGGAGCCAGCAAACGGCGATCGATACGCCGGTCCGTTTCGTTCCCGCGCCGAACGGCATGTTCGCCGCAAACCTCGGTGAACCGCCGAAGCCAGGGCAGGCCCGCGACGACATCGCGCGAACCGACGATTTCCACGTCAGCGACAACCCGCTTTCGCCGTGGGCGCTGCAAGTCACCATCTCGAACCCATATACGTATCGGGCGAGCACGATCGCGGCCATCACCGGCCTCCTGGCGGCCACGGCCCTGCTGGCACTCCTGCTCGCCGTCGGAGTGGCGGCCTTCCTGGCGCGCCGGTTCAGCACGCCACTGCGCCAGCTGACCGACGCCACGCGGGCACTCGCCGCTGGCGATCTGTCGCGCCGCGTGCCCGCCGATCTCGCCACGGCGGGAGCGTCCGAGATCGCGGAGCTGTCGCGCCAGTTCAACGCGATGGCCGAGCGATTGCAGGAGAGCGTCGACGTCATTCGTCGTGACCGGGACCGCAGCCGCGACTTCCTGGCCGACGTGTCGCACGAGCTGCGAACGCCGATCTCCGCTCTGCGGACATTCAACGAGTTGCTCAGGGAGGGTGCCCGCGATGATCCCGCGGCGCAGGCCGAGTTCCTCGAGGCGTCCGCCCAGCAGCTGGTGCGTCTCGACTGGCTGGCCCAGAACCTGCTCGAGCTATCGAAGCTCGACTCCGGGCTCGTGCTCCTGGACCTGCGACCCGACGACGTTCGGGCATGCGTCGAGTCGGCCGTACAGCAGGCGGAGCCAGCGGCAAAGCGGCGGGGAGTCTCTCTCACCATGGACCTGCCAACGCGTCCGGTGCGCATCAGGCACGACCCGCAACGACTCGGGCAGGTCATCACGAACCTCCTTGGCAACGCCCTCAAGTTCACGCCGAGCGGAGGCAACGTGGCCGTCGAGGTGCGGCCAACCCGCGAGGGTGCCCAGATCGTGGTGCGCGACACGGGCGTCGGCATCGAGGCCGACGAGTTGCCCCGAATTTTCGATCGGTTCTACCGAGGAGCGCAGGTGGCCGAAGCCCGCGGTGCAGGCAGCGGCCTCGGACTGGCCATCGTCAAGTCCGTCGTGGACATGCACGGCGGCCGCGTGACCGTCGAGAGCCGGCCGGGCCACGGCTCGACGTTCACGATTGCGCTCCCACGTGATCCTCGACTCGGGGAGGGCGCCGCTCGAAGTGGACAAGAGGCAGCCGGGGCGCGGGCGGACGCAAGCCCGGGCGGCGAAACGCAACCTCGGAATGCTCAGAAGGGCCGAGGTCAACAGAACCAAGGCCTGGAGACTGACGTGGCGATTTCTTCATCGGCCGACCAGTCCAAGCTCAACACGCAGCGTTCAGGCTGACAACCCCCCGTGGCGCACCGCCCGGCCATGCATTCGAGGCGTTCGACAACATGACCCAGGAACCAGAGGGGTCGCGCGGCGACCCTGGCGAGCCAAGCTCTCTCGGCGAGTCCCGGCCGTCCGATCAGGCATCGTGGGGGCAGTGGGCAGCACCACTATCGGCCGGCGAGGCAGAGGCGACATCGTCACCTGAGTCCCAGGGGGCCGCGAGCGAGGCGACGCAGGCATACTCGCCGATACCCGAGCCACGCGGGGAGTGGGCGCGCGTGGCGGCCGGGGCGCCTGAGCCCGTGACGCCCGAAGGTTGGTTCGAGCAACCGGTCACTCGGGTCGCGAGCGCGCCCGCGGCGCCGAGCCGAGGTTGGCCCGTCGCCCTCCTGCTCACGGTGTCGCTCATCTCGGCGATCCTGGCTTCCGGCGGAACGTTCCTGGCCCTGAGCGCCGCCGGCGGGTTCAATCGGACCGCGCTCACGACATCTCCCGCGGGGAGCGCGAGTTCAGCCCAGCAAATCTCCCTGCAGGAATCGTCGGCGATCATCTCGGCGGCCCAGAAGGTCAGCCCGGCTGTGGTGAAGATCACCTCTACCGCGGGTGCGAACACGACCGATCCCAATGCCCTGCCGGATACGGGCGTGGGCTCAGGTGTGATCTACGACGCCAAGGGCTGGATCCTTACCAACCGCCACGTCGTCGCCGGCAGCGACCAGCTGACCGTCCGCCTCAAGGACGGCCGTGAGTTCACGGGCAAGATCTACGGCTACGACACCCTGACCGACCTCGCCATCGTCAAGATCGAAGCGTCGGGGCTGCCCGTCGCACCAGTCGGGGATTCGAGCAAGCTCAAGGTCGGCCAGCTGGCGATCGCCATCGGGAGCCCGCTGGGGACCTACACGAACACCGTGACCAGCGGCATCGTCTCGGCGATGGGCCGCGAGATCCAGCTCGATAACGGCAACACCATCCACGATCTCATCCAGACCGACACGGCCATCAATCCGGGCAACAGTGGCGGTCCGCTGCTCGACTCGGGCGGTAACGTCATCGGCATCAACACTGCGGTCGCGCGCAATGCCCAGGGCATCGGCTTCGCGATCCCGATCAACATCGCCCATCCGATCATGGACCAGGCGCTCGCCGGCCAGAAGCTTGCCCGCCCGTGGCTCGGAATTCGCTACCAGGCGATCGACCCGCAGGTTCAGAAAGAGCACAAGCTGCCGGTCGACCATGGTGCGTGGATCGCGGGCGGCACGGGTGCAAACGGCCAGCAGGCCCCGGCGATCGTCCCCGACAGTCCCGCCGCGAAGGCCGGTCTCAAGGAAGGCGACGTGATCGTCAGCCTGGAGGGCATCACGATCGACCAGGAGCATCCTCTCGAGTCGATGCTGGTCGAGTTCGCACCGGGCAGGACCGTGACGATCGAGGTTGTGCGCGACGGCCAAACGATCAAGCTCCAGCTGACCCTGGGGACACGCCCCGCCGATCTCTAACTCCGGCTTGGGCCCGGGCCCGACGCCTGGCCGCGGGAGCACCGGGCGGTGGGGGCCAAGCCCGCCCGAGGCACGCCTCAGCGCGGTCCGTTGTTCGAGCGTTGCCGGCTGATCTCCACGCCCGCGTACGCGAGCGTTCCGTCGATCGGGACCTTCGGCTTGCGTACCCGGATCGTCACTTCGTTGACGGGAAACTCGGCCAGCAGCTCATGCGCGATCGCCTCGGCCAGGGCCTCGAGCAGGCGGAACCTGGTCGACTCCACGATCTGCCGGCAGACCTCGAAGACCTGCCCGTAATCCACCGTCTTCTCGACGTCGTCGTCGATTCCGGCCGGCTGCAGGTTGAATGCCAGCTCGACGTCCACCTCGAACGGCTGGGCCTGGCGCTGCTCCTCCTCGTGGAGGCCGTGGCGGCCCTGGAAGACCATGTCCGCAAGGATGATGCGGTCGCTCAGCTGGAACCCCCCTCCGGCAGCCAGTCGGTCGGCTCGCCGCGCAGGACAGCATCGCTGATGCGCGCCGCGCGGACATTCGGCAGCACGTCGTGGACGCGTACGAGATCGATGCCCGCGGCGATTCCTAGTGCCGTCGTCGCGAGCGTTGCCTCGAGGCGTTGGTCGGACGGCAGGTCGAGGACCTTGCCCAGTGTCGATTTGCGAGAGGTCCCCAGCATCACCGGACGCCCCAGAAGCCGAAGGTCGCCGAGACCTCGCAGCAGGGCGAGGTTGTGGACGGGCGCCTTTCCGAAACCGAACCCAGGATCGACAAGCAGCCGATCCCAGGCGACACCGGCACGGAGGGCCCGCTCCAGCGCTCGCTGGAGATCCGCGATCACCTCCGCCATCAGGTTCGCGTAGCGTGCCTCCCCACGGTTGTGCATGACGACCAGCGGCACTCCCCGCTCGGCGGCCAGGCGCGCGAGCCCGTCGTCCTCGGAGACCCCCCACACGTCGTTGATCACGTCTGCGCCCGCGTCGAGCGCGGCCTCGGCGACAGAGGGCTTGACGGTGTCGATGCTGATCGGCATGGAGCCCAGCTTCTCGCGGATCGCCGCGATGACCGGCACGACCCGCCGCCGTTCCTCGGCAGGGTCCACTTCGGAGTGACCTGGCCTGCTCGATTCGCCACCGACGTCGAGCATGTCGGCGCCTTCTTCGGCCATCCGCTGCGCGAGCGAGACGGCCGATTCCACGGATGCCCGCGTGTCTGGGGGGCGGGCCAGGTCGCCGCCGGCCAAGTCGCTGCCCAGGAGGCCGTCGCCCGAGAACGAGTCGGGTGTCACGTTCAGGATGCCGACAACATACGTGCGGCGGCCCCATTCGAACGACCGGGCTCGAATACGAAGAGGCCGCGGTGCGGTGGGCAACCCGAAGGTCTCACCCCGCCCCTCGGCTGGCGCCCGGAACGATGGTGTCGAGCGGCCGCCGCCCTCGGCCGGCCGAGATCGTTCCACGCCGCGCTCGTCGGGGATGACGCGCTCCCGACCGCGTGATTCGGTCATCCGGTTTCGGTCTCCTCCGGGTCCCGCAATTCCGGGTCGTCGACCAGTCGTGCCCTGACGGCGCCCACAAGGTACAGCGAGCCGGATACGACCACCGGACCCTGGGCGTCTGCCAGCGCGCGATCGAGGGCGCGCCCGACATCCGGCTCGACCGAGATGGTCGCGTTTGGCAGGCTCCTTCGCCAATGTGCGGCGAGTTCGTCCGCCGGAAGGGCTCGCCCGAGATCCAGCCGGGTGCAGATGATTCGCGCTGACCTGAGCGTCACCGCCGCCGCGAGCGCGCGAACGATGCCCGCCGCGTCCTTGTCGGCCATGACCCCGATCAGCAGCGTGAGCGGCGCCGCGCTTCCAGCTGGGCCGCGGAGATATGGGCCCAGGTCGTCCAGCGCCTGGGCAAGGGCAGCCGCTCCAGCGGGGTTGTGTGCCCCGTCCAGCAGCACTTCGCGCCCGTTGGCATCGATCAGCTCCAGCCGTCCCGGCCAGCGCGCGGAAAGGAAGCCGGCTCGGCGGGCGTCCAGCGTCGCTGTCGCGATCCCGACCGTCGCGAGGGCGTCGAGCGTCGCATCGGCCACGGCCGCGTTGGCCGCCTGGTGGCGCCCGCGCAAACCGATTCGTGTGGGGCCCATCGCGTGCAGGTCCACCACGATGCCGTCGCGGTCCAACCTCAACACTGGGGCCTGGCTTACCTCCCTCAGGTGTACTCCGAGGCTGCGGGCCCTGCGGCGCACGACCGCAAGGCCCTCGCCCTGCGCACCCGTTACCGCCTCGTCGCCGCGCATGATGATGGCCGCCTTCTCGCGGGCGATCAGCGGGATCGTGGCTCCCAGCCGGTCCATGTGATCCAGCTCGACGTTGGTGACGACCGCCACGCCGCCGTCCCACGTGTGCGTCGCATCCAGACGTCCGCCGAGGCCCACCTCGACGAGAGCGGCGTCGATGCCCTCCTCCGCGAACCAGCTGAAGATCACGGCGGTCAGCAGCTCGAATTCTGTCGGCTCACCGAGGCGCGAGGGTATCCGCGCGGCGACCGAGAGCACTCCGGCGACCAGGCGCGCGAAGTCCCCGGCCGGGATCGGGTGACCGTCGATCTGTGCCCGCTCGCGATAGCTGACCAGATGAGGCTTGGGAGTCTCGCCCACTCGGAGACCGCCGGCCCGCAGGGCCGAGCTGGCGAGCGCGATCACACTGCCCTTGCCATTGGTGCCGGCCACCAGCGCCCCGCGGAACCGGAGCTGCGGATTGTCGAGGGCACCCAACAGCGCGCGGGTGCGGGCAAGACCGAGGCGCACGCCGAACCGGCCCCGCTCCTGAAGGGCTCGAACGGCTGCCGGGTAGGTCAGGGTCGGCACGCGGGAGGTCCAGCGCCCAATCCTGCGAGATCGAGGGCGCTCAGCTCTTGGTCAGGTCGTCCTCGTAGAAGACGCACTGGTTGAACCGCGGCGTCAGGCATACGTCGTTGACGTAGCCCTGTTCGAGATGGACTCCCCCGCGAAGCTGGCAGCGCGATACGTTCGCATCCTGGCGGATCAGGGCCTTCAGGAGGTGGGGCGCCTGGATCGGGATCGCGCCTCGCGATCCCGTCATGTAGAAGTGAGGGCACACGTTGCGACGGAGGTTGGGCAGGCCGAATCCGCGTCCGGCCGGTGGCAGCGCGGGATATCCCACACGGTCGCCCGGCCCTCGCCGTTCCGTCGCACCCGGGAAGGCCCCGGCACTCTCCGGAGCGGCGCCAAAGCGCTCGGTGACCCCGACTGAGCCCGGAGCGACTCGTCGCGACGGACCGGGAGCGGGACGGTACTGCGGCGGAGGCACGGGCCGGCTCGGCTCGACGGGCGGTCGGTGGGCTGAGACTCGGGCAATCGGCCCGAGGCCGAAAGCGGGACGCCCGGTGGCTCCTGCGGGTCGCTCGGGCTTTGGATCGCGTGCCTGCACTACTCCCTCGTGCGAACAGCGCGGGCCGATTGGCACGCGCCGCCTCAGGGTACACCGCACCGAACACGTTGGGCCGTCAGCGTAGCGCGGCCGGGGCTTCGCACGTCAAGGCCCCCGTGAAGTCGATCCGTTTGCGCGCATCAGCCTTTGCCAGGCTAGCGGCGTGCAACAATGCACGCCGATGACGACCCGGCGGAACATGCGGCCTGCCCAGGTCCGGCCGCGACCGCCATCGACCGGACGGCCGACGCACGAGCGGGCGCGGACTCGGGTCGATGCGCCGCCAGGGTTCGGACCTGCGTCGCATCGCCGGATAGAGCGCACGTCGAGCATGCCTCTGGGCGCACGGCTGGTCTTTGCGCTCGCCGTCGCCGGCCTGGCGGTCCTGGTTGCGTACGTGGCGACGGGACAGGTTGGCAGAGCCGCGGCGAGCGTCGGATCCGTCGTCGGGGGATTCTTCGGCGCCGTCACCACGACGCATTCACCGAGTCCTGTGCCGGTGGTCGTCTCGGACGCCCCGACGCTCACGCCTCCGGTGCAGCCTGAGACCAACGAGGCAACGGTCGAGGTCAGCGGGACCATCCCCGCCGCGATCGTCGGCAAGACGGACTTCAGCATCAACCTGTACCTGACCGTCAAGGGGCAACCGCCGGCGCGCGTTCTTCAGGGTGTGCCGGTGCCGCTCACGCCCACGTTCACCATCTCTAACGTCAAACTGCTCAAGGGCACGAACAACTTCACGGCAACCTTGAAGGGTCCGGGCGGCGAGAGCGGGCCGTCCAAGCCGATTGCCTACGTGCTCGACCAGACGCCACCCGCCATCACGGTGACCTCCCCGGCCAAGGATGCGACGGTCAACGGGCCGGTCGCGACCATCACAGGAAAGACGCAGGCGCGCAGCGCGCTGCTTGCGCACAATGCCGATAACCTCGTGAACGTGGCCGGGAGCGCCGCGGTCGACGGGTCGTTCACCATCAAGGTGCCCATCGCTCCCGGGCCGAACGGCATCACGCTCAAGGCGACCGACCCCGCAGGCAACTCGACATCGGTCGTAGTCAGCGTCCGACGGGGCAACGGCAAGCTGACCGTTTCGCTGACCCCGTCCGCCTATCGGGTCAAGGTGACAACCGCCCACTCCGGCTTCACTCTCACGGCCGTCGTCACCGACCCGGACGGCCATCCACTGGAGAATGTGAGTGTCACCTTCACGTTGAGCGTGCCGGGGGTGCAGCCGATCACGGGCACCGCGGACACGGATGGCACCGGCAGCGCGACTTTCCGAACGGCTATTCCAAAGACGCAACTGCCGCACAACCCGTACACCGCGCCCGCCACGGCCCTCGCGACATCGGACGCGTTCGGTAGCGCTCAGACGCAGGTCCCCATCACCTACTACCGCTGACGCGGTCTTGGTTGTCAAACCGCCGCGACAGGTCCAACCGCGGCAGCTACCATTGGCCCATGCCGTTGTGGCGGTGCCCTCACTGCGGGACGCCCCAGGCAGAGACCGCGCGGTGCTGGGTGTGCCATCGCTCCAGCACGAGCTGCCGGACCTGCCGAAACTTCCGACCCTCTGTCGCGAACGGTCTCGGTTACTGCGGCCTGGACCGCGCGCGCCGGCCGCTCTTTGGGGATGAGCTCATGGCCTGCTGGGAGGACCCATCGGGCGCGCCTGTCGATGGCGAACCGTCGATCGATCAGCTTGGCGAGGGACTCGGCGCCGGCGGGCTCGGGCTGGGACTCGGGGGCCGCGGACTTGGGCTCGGCGGCGGCGGGCTTGGGCTGGGCGGCGGCGGACTCGGGCTGGGACTTGGCGGGGGGCTCGGGCTGGGAGACGGACTGGGCGACGGCGAGGGGGGCCCCTTCGAGACTACGTAGCCGATCGCCGTTCCCGACGCGACCTGCGTCCCGGCCGGATGGTCCTGTCGGATGACGGAGCCCGCGGGCACCTGGGGGTCGAAATCGTCGGTTCTGGGGCCCGGTTCGAGGTTGGCGCGGATGAGCGCGGCGATGGCCGCCTGCTCCGTCTGGCCGACCAGGTTCGGGACGATGACCAGCAGGTTGCCCGTTACGACGGTCAGCTTGATCGTGCTCCCCGACGTGACCTGTGAGTTGGCCGGCGGGTCCTGAGCGGCGACGCTGCCCGCGGGTTTGTCGGAGCTCTGGATATTTTGGGCCTGGACTACCTGGAGACCCGACTGCTGGGCGAGGCTCTGAGCCTCCGCGAATTGCTTGCCGACGAAGTCGGGCACGGTGACCAGGGTAGTCGTCGCGCCCGACCCGGTCATCAACCGAAAGATCAGGAAGGCGACGAGGGCCAGGATCGCGAGGCCGAACAACCCGGACAGCCAGACCCACGGCCCAACGCCTGACCCTTCGTCCTCCTCGGGCTCGACATGGCGTTCGCGGGCGGTCGTTCGTCGAGAAGGGCCGCCCTGCGACCCGCCCTCGCTCGCGTACGCATCGTCGGCGTAAGGAAAGCGCGAGCCCGGATTCGGCCGGGCAACGCCGGACACGATCGTGCCTCCCGCAGCTGCGAGGGGGACCGCAGAGGACGGGCCCGTGGCAGCCACCGGCCCCGGCACGGCCGCGGCGGCCTCAGCGGCCGTGGCGGTTCCAGCTGCGGAGACCGATCGATCAGCCAGGAACGCGTCCAGCGCTTCGGCCATGGCACCTGCGCTCGCGAAGCGAGCAGCGGGGTCCGTGGCAAGCGCACGATGGGTGATCCGATCGAGTGCCGGGGGGATGCCCGCCCGTGCGTCCGAAGGAGACGGTGCGGGCCCCGACAGACGGGCGAGTGCGACCGAGGCGGCCGAGTCGCCCTCCCAGGGGCGCCGGCCCGTCAGGAGCTCGAAGAGGACGATTCCCAGCGAGTAGATATCGGACGCCTCGGTCGCCTGCTCGCCCCGCGCCTGCTCCGGACTGAAGTAATGCACCGACCCAAGCGTCGTGCCCGGCAGTGTCATCTGGGCTTCGGCGATCGCTCGCGCGATGCCGAAGTCCGTCACCTTGACCCGGCCGTCGCGGGCCAGCATGACGTTGCCTGGCTTCACGTCCCGGTGGACGATGCCGCGCGCGTGCGCTGCCCCCAGTGCGCGCGAGACCTCGGCCGCGATCCGGGCCGCCTGGCGGGGTGGCAGTGCGCCAGTGCGGCGGATGACCGTGGACAGGTCTTCTCCGTCGACGAGCTCCATGACGATGTACGGGCCCGCCTCATCCTGGCCGTAATCGAAGACCGAGACGATATTGGGGTCGTTGAGGGACGCGGCGGCCTTGGCCTCGTGGCGGAAGCGTTCCCCGAAATCCGGGTCTCGGCCGTATTCCGGCCGCAGGAGCTTGACCGCGACGTCTCGGCCAAGTTGGGCGTCATTGGCGCGGTAGATCGTTGCCATGCCGCCCTGGCCGAGCAGCTCGATGAGCCGGTAGCGGCCGGTCAGCACGGTTCCGATTTGCGCCAAGATTGCTCCTCTTACAGCCCGTTCGTGGGCGGTGCCCGCCGGGCGCAAGTCTGTAGAACTGCCCCTGTCTCCGGGGCCCTCAGACGCGTCAAGCACCCTCGCCGCGACGTGACGGACCGGCGCGCATGGTACCGCACGGCCTCCGCGACCCGGACAGGGCGCCTACGGATCGAGGGTGCGCAGGTAGTCCCGGAACTCGCCGCCCAGATCCGGCCGCTGGAGGGCAAGCTCAACCGAGGCCTTCAGCCAGCCCATGGTCGTGCCGGCGTCATAGCGGGTCCCTTCGAACTCATAGCCGTAGACCGGCTGTTCCTCCATCAGGGCCTCGATGGCATCGGTCAGCTGGATCTCCCCGCCGGAACCGTGCTGGGTCTGCTCCAGCTTGTCGAAGATCTTCGGCGTGAGGACGTAGCGCCCGATGATCGCGAGGTTCGATGGCGCCTTCTTCGGTTCGGGCTTCTCGACGAGCTTGGTCACCCGGTGCAGCCGGCCGTGGTCGACCTCCTCGCCCGCGGGCTCGGTCCCGATGACACCGTAGCGCCGCGTCTCGTCGTTGGGCACCTCCATGACGGCGACAACCGAGGAGTGGGTCTCGTTGTAGGCGTGGATCAGCTGGCCGATGCACGGCCGCTCGCCGATGACCACATCATCCGAGAGCAGCACCGCGAACGGCTCGTGCCCGACGATCTCCTTCGCGACCAGGACGGCATGGCCAAGGCCGAGCTGCTCCTTCTGGCGCACGTAGGCGATCTGCGCCAGGTCGCTGATGTGGCGGATCTGGCGGAGCATGTCGATGTCACCCTTCTCCTCGAGCAGGTGCTCCAGCTCGTGGGAGAGGTCGAAGTGGTCCTCGATCGCCCGCTTCTGACTGCTTGTGACGATGATGACCTGTTCGATTCCGGCCGCTACCGCTTCTTCCACCGCGTACTGGATGACCGGCTTGTCGACGAGAGGCAGCATCTCCTTGGGCTGCGCCTTCGTCGCGGGAAGGAAGCGAGTGCCCCAACCGGCGGCGGGAAAGACGGCTTTTCGGACGCGCATCGAACCTCGGCAACTCGTTGTCAGCGTTGGCCGTTCGGCGCTCGAGCCGGGTGTCGGCCGGCCGAGTCGAACACTCGGGGCGGACCCGCCCAGTATACCGGCGCCCCGCCGTACCCCTGCCGGGCGCGGGCCGGACGACGCCTCAACCGGCGGGCGCGTCGCGGGAGGTCTGGCTCGCTCCGATCCCTGCGCGTTCCTCGCGCGCCTTCGTCAGCCGGCGCCCCGTGAACGGGATGCGGATCTCTCGGAAGACCTCGGTGGACACGAGGAAGCCGGCAAACAGCAGGACCACCGCCACGAGCTTGCCCGCCTGGAAGAGCTCTGTCGACCCGAAGCGGTTGAGCGAATCGGTGCTGCTCGCGATCAGGGCGCCTATGGCGATCAGGATCGTCGCTGGGACGCGACTGTGGAGCCGGCCGCGTACGAGGGCGTTCAGCGTCCCCGGCAATGAGAACGCGAAGTTGACCACGATCGCTACGGGCGCGATCAGCAGATTGAAAAGGAACACATCGCCCGATTGAGCGGGATCGAGCGAATAGCTGAGCACGCGACGCTTCGGCATGAACATGTAGGCGGAGAACAACGCGCCCAGGACGAGCGCAATGCCGCCCGTGATGTTCATGAACGGCGTCAGGAGCCTGATCGTGCCGGGCAGGATTTCGCCGGTTGGAATGTTCGTCGCCGGATCGAGCGAGTAGCCGGGCGCGGGCAGCGACGTCGTCAGCATGATGGCCGCGCCGACATGGGTCGCGCCGATGACGCCAAGCCCGGCGATCCGCGGCCAGTGGACGTTCTGGAAGTACGTCTCGACGCCCACCGCTATCGCCAGGCCGAGACCGGCCAGGAGGTACAGCGGCGGCGCGACTCCGGCGTTCGGATAGTGGTACTTCGCCTGCGTCAGCACCGTGAAGATGCCGGACAGGGCAAGGCAGAGAGCGTACGTGTAGCCGAAACGCGTTCTCGCCAGGAGGTATGCCGTTCCGAGGCCCAGCCAGCCGGCGGTCAGGACAGCGCCGGTCAGATACCACGTCCGATAGAGGCCCTCGTTCCAGCCGCCCGCGCCCGCCAGTGCTTCGCAGCCAGACGCGATCGCGAACATCGCCATCCCGATTGCCCAGACGAGCTGGTACGGGCGGCGGCGTTCGCGCCATTGGTCCAGCAGGGCCACGGCGAACACGAGCGCCAGCAGGGCAGTGACGGCCGGCAGGACGATCGTGAGCGTCACCGCCCGGAGTCCGAGGAGGCCAGGACATTCGCGGATGGGCGGCTGCCCTTGGCGCGCGGCGCCGCGATCACGGGCTTGCGCCCGGACTCCGCCTCGTGGGCCGCCACGAACACCAGCAGCAGGCGGTCCAGCAGCACCGATGCCGACTCGTAGAGGCTGCTCAGCTGGTCCGCGGCCAGACGGCGACGACGGCCGAGTCCGCCGAGCTCGGACAGGAAGGGGCGGCGAGCGGCCACGAACAGCGATACCGCGTCGGTGAGGCTGGTGGCACCGGCTGCCAGACGTTTTCCGAGGTCCTCCGCGAGGCCCACGGCGGCCGAGTCCGCCGCCCTCCTGCCGGCTTCGTCGTCGGCGTCGAGATGCCGCAGCAGTGCCTCCACGAGGCTCCGGCCATCGTCACGGAATGCCCCGCGGTCCGCGCCAGCGACAGCCTGGCGCACGCCTGTCGATGGTCCCCTGCGCTCATAGCTGCGCCGGTAAGCGGCAGACATCCGCTCGGGCGTGGCACCCAGTCCGGCCAGGCTGGGCCGCGCGTGACTTCGCAGTGCCACCAGCTGCTCGATAGCCCGACGAGCGAATCGGCGGTGACCGCCGATCGTACTGAACGACTCGATGCGACCCGTGTCTGCCCAACGCCGAAGGGTGTCGGGATCAACCCCGAGCAAACGGCTGGCCGGACCGAGCGACAGCCATTCGGGCGGCTTTGCTCCTGGTTGGGTGCCACCTGCCATGAGGCGGATCGTTCTCCGTGCAAACCCAGCCACCGGCATTGGTCCGGAAACTGCGCAAATCTTGGTATGGCGCGTGAGCTCAGGGCTCGGTGACGATAGGTGGCCGCTCAGCCCCTGTCAAACGCGGCACGGCGCGAGCGCGGCACGTCAGGCCGGGACGAATGCATGGTCGTCCCGATGGATCCCGTCGCACAGCCCCCAGCGCACGGCGTCACCCGGAATCGGGACCGGCCGCATGATCTCGCGGACCTCACCCTTCCGGCAGAAGAGGTAGCCCCGCCGCGCCATCCACGTCCGTGCATGGCCTGGGTCAGAGTGGAACTGGAAAGGGCCGGGATTGATTGCGGGCTGCTCGGTCCAGGCGACCGGCACCTCGCTGGCAACGATGTCGAGGACGTTCAGCCGCCAGGGCGTTCCCGCGATGATCTCATTGCAGCCGTCGCACCTGATCGCCACGTTGTCCTTGACGATCGTGTTGATGCGCACGCCCATCAGGTCCACGGCCCGATCCTAGCATCCGGTCGACACCCGCTCGCTGCTCGACCAAGCGCCGGAGGCTTCCCCGCGGAATGCAACCCGCTCCGTCGTGACCTCAGCCGACCCGGCCGTCACGGAATGCGTACAGGATCACCAGGTGTTCGTCGAGCTGAGTGTGGGCAGCGCGAAGCCGAACAACGGCATCGGGATACTGAACTTGAAGCTCGGCTTGGACCCGGCTGACGAGCATTACCGTGGAGTCGATCGCCGACCACCTGGCGATGGCAGCCTGCGCGGCCCGAAGGAACTCTACATCGGCCGACGGGAAAGTATGAACTTCAAGCGCACGGCCAGCCGGCATCAAAACAGAGGGAATCTACACAGCCTGTGATGCTCCTGTAATGCCTTCTTCGCAATGGTTAACGCGGCCAATGAGCGAACAGCGCAGAGACGATCCCGAGCCGAGGCTTCATCTGGCGGTGACCGACCGTCGCGTCGTCGTGATGGAGGAGGGCCGGATCGCTCTCGATATCGGCTTCGATGAGTTGAGACGGATCCAGTTCGACGTTGAGGCCGACCGCCCAGCGACGCTTGTCATCGTTCCGGAAAGCGCCCTCGACGAGCCGCAGGTGCTGGCCATCCCGGCAGACGCGATGAAGCGGACCACCGAGGCGCTTGCGGTGATTGGTGCCCGTCTCGCCCTGCGGGCTCAGCGCACGCGGTAGTCGCTCAACCCGCGACGCCCCGGTCGGCTCTTATGGGGGTCTTTGTGATCCGCTGATGGCGACACCGTTACCTCGGTCGCCGATGCTTCTGAGGCCGTCTCGGGGACTGAGCACATATCGCCAAATGTTCCGAACCCAGACCCTCGAGATGGCCGGCGAGCAGCGCCGCGCCGTGCTCCGCCCGTCAAGTGGAAGTACGCTGCGATGTGGCCAGCGGGACGCGCAGGAGTTCACCCGGCCTGCCATCGAATGCCACGATGACTTCGTAGCGTGCGTCGCCGTCCCGCCACCCCACGAGATACCCCTGGCGGTCTTCCTTGTCCTGCGCCGGCGTATCCGGAATGTGCCGGACAAAATCCCACACGATCTCGATCGCACTGCTGGCCTGCTGCACCACACGCGCCGCAATCAACACCGCCTCGCCTTCATCGATGGTGATCTCGGGCGCGGCGGTGCGGTGCCCGAAGGAGCGCAGGTCCATCTCTATTCGCCAATCCTTCGGAGAGCGCGCGTCGCCTCGGACCTATTGGAGGGCGCCCGAACGACATAGACCGTCGACGCCTCGCCTTCGGTCGTCTCGCTGATGCGTGCGCCCGGGTATTCAGCGTTCACCAGGGGGCCAAGGGCCGCTGAGACTTGGGCAGGCAAGAAGCCGGAGCGGCTGAGCGCACCAAGTGCTTCCGATACGAACGCGGCGAACTCGCGATCCTCAGAAGGAAACGTCCTGATGACGACGCCGGCGACGTCCATGCTCCCTCGCGCCACGCAGGCCATGATCATCGGTTGGATTGACCGCGCGGATCACGCGTAAGGCCTCCGATCCATATCAAGGACATATCGGTGATGCTTCCGGTGCCGACCTCCGGGCCGGGAGCGAGCGCGGACCGCGCCAAAATACCGCCAACCTTCTTTGAGCCGAGTCGACCGACACCATCGGTGGATCGGGAGGGTCGGGGCCCCGCGTAACGGTCACGTCACCGTTCGAAATCGCGCATGGGCAGTGGCGGCGCCTTTGTGAGCGAAACGCACTGCCCTTCGCGTCCGCGACCTGGATCCTCGTGCCGTCGTCGGGAACCACGACAGGTCGGCGCGCATATAGAGGTCGACGCTCACAAGAGGCGAGGAGGCTACGACGCAATGTGCACGCAGCTCAGGGGCGATGTGATGACGATCCCAGGATCGCTGCCTCATCTTCCGCCCGCAGCCGTCGCCACCGATCGTGGAAGCTGCGCCCCGTCCATCCATGCGGCGACGCTGGCGGCACTCGCCACCCTCATGTTGGTGGTGGCGGCGGGCTGTTCGAATGCTCCCATCCCCGCTACCGCGACCGCGGCCCCGAGCCCGAGCCCGACGCCGAGCCTGCCCAACGGGCTGATCGACATCGGCGGGGGTCGGCACCTCGAAATGTATTGCCGCGGATCGGGCCGGCCCGCCGTCATCCTCGAGGCTGGGCTCGGGAACACGGCCGACGTGTGGAACGCGATCTCCACCCGTGTCGACGGGTTCACCACCGTTTGCGCGTACAACCGGGCTGGCCTCGGCGCGAGCGACCCACGGCCGCTGCCTCACGGTGCCCAAGCGGCTGCTGACGACCTTCACAGCCTTCTGGCCGCCAGCGGCCTTGGCCCACCATACGTGCTCGTTGGCGCGTCGTACGGCGGTCTCGACGTCCAGCTCTTCGCCCGGCACCATCCGGCGGAGACGGCAGGAGTCGTACTCGTGGACGCCCTCGCACCGGGGTGGGACGACCGGCTCGAGGCGATCCTGACGCCCGCCCAGGTCGCGGCACGGCGCGCGATCCCGAACGGGGAGCCGATCACAAACGACGAGATCCGCACCAGCGAGCGAGTCCTCGTCGCCGCGCCACCGTTTCCTCCGGGGCCACTCGTCGTGCTGCACCACGGCGTGCCGTTCCCGGGTGGCCCTGACTGGCCCACCCTCAAGGTCGAGGCGCTCTGGACGTCGCTCCAGGAAGGTCTCGCCCGCCTCAGCCCACAATCCGCGATCATCCTCGCGGCCGAGAGCGGCCACCGGATCCATCAACAGCAGCCTGACCTCGTGGCCGAGGCGATCCACGCCGTCGTCGATCCTGCCCGATGGCCGCCATCGGCGCCACCGCCACAGGTGGCCTTCGGTTCAGGCGCACCCACCGCAGCGCCTTCGTCCATCACAGGCCTCCTCGCGTTCGCAGGGAAGGGTGGGATCCACCTCGCTCGCGGAGACGGGAGCGACGATCGCCTCGTCGTTCCCAACGAGGAGATGCTGGTCGGCGAGCCTTCGCTCGACGACAGTGGGCGCGTTCTCGCGTACACGCGTACGTCACGCCCGCCCGACCAGCAGACGGGTCCCAAGCCCGACCTGCCCGCCGAACTCTGGCTGCGTGACTTCCGTCGCGGGAACGCTCGGAAGCTTGCCCCGGACGCTCAGATGCCTGCCGTTTCCCCGGACGGTCAGTCAGTGGCTTTCACGAACCACGCGCACACGTATCTGATCAACTCCGATGGGACCGGGTTACGCGACCTCGGTGAGGGCGGCTGCCCTGTCTGGTCGCCCGACAGCACACGGCTGGCGATGTGCAGCCCGGCTGACACGATGTTCGTTCTGCGGTTGTCCGATCTGGCGCACGTCCCGCTGCCAAGCGGCCCCGGCCTGAACAACCCAACGGCGTGGTCGCCGGACGCCACGACGATCGCCGTCATCTCCACGCGGGACGGCAACGGCGAGATCTACCTGATCGGCGCAGATGGCACGAACGAGCGGCGTCTCACCGACGCACCTGGCAACCAGTTTGCGCAAATCTGGACGGCCCAGGGACTTCTCGTTACCAGCTCGCTGCCGGAAGCCGACGCAAGTGACTGGTTCCTCGTGGATCCGGCGTCAGGATCACCCAGCGCGATCCCGTGGCTCCACGCCGTTGCTGAGCCGATTGGCTACGCACGGTCCGGATAATGGTTTTCTTGCAGCGCTTCCACCGCGCCAAGCCTGACGACTAAGGCGCGCGCGGCATGCCCTCGGCCTAGGCGCGGATCTGGGGGGGATCTCCCGCCCAGCCGTACTACCGACTGGCGGACAGCACGAGGCGCCATCAAGCCGCGAGGCTCCGCGATTCCGAAAACGAGCCCACGGCTTTCGCAGGCTTGGGGCACGCCGGCACGCCCTTGCCCGAGGTCTTCAGCCGGGGGCGCGCGCGCTTTGCAGACGCGTCAACTGACGGTCTACCCGAGCGGATAATTGCCCGGGGGCCAGAGGTGCAAGAGGGATCGGCCAATGAAGTTCATCCAGGAGTTTGGGTACACCGTCAAGGTCGGGCAGGAGGAAGCCCACCAGAAGTGGGTGCTCGAAAACGACGAACGCCTCCGAAAGGCAGCGCCTCCGGGGTCGAAGTACATCGGCACCTTCATCGCGGTGTACAGCTCCGAGAAGCACGCTGGCGGGTATCGGGTTCTGCTGGAACTCGACAGCTACGGCGCGCTAGACGTGGGCGCGGCGACGACGAAGGACCCGAACAGCGAGTGGAGCAAGCTCGTCGTCGAATCGAGCAAGTTCACCGATACGGATTGGAACATGCCCTGGAGCAATGAGCTGCTCAAGAACGTCGTGGACGCGACGATCTGGGATCCGAAGACCTAGTGTCGACCCGACGACCCTTGAGAAGCTCTCGACCGGGCTCGTGACAAGGGCGGCCGGGGGAAACAAACGCGACCTCTTCGCGGCGCCTTGCCGGATCCGACACAAATCCCGGCCCGATGGGTGATCGTCGGTGCGATCGATGGCGATAGGAGGGTCCACGCCCGGCTCCTCCGTGCAGCCATGATCGCCGATGCGGCCGTGACGAGAGCTGGTGCGCTTCGGCCTGACGCGCCGCCCTTCTCGACGGAGCTCACCTCATGACCGACGTGCACGTGGTGCGAGTGTTCGTGGGCCCGGGTGGCGCGGGCGGAAACGAGCTCGCGGTCTATCTCGAGGGCAACAAGGTGCCGCCAGAAAAGCGGCTCGCCGTTACTGCAGAGCTGGGTTTCAGTGAGACCGTGTTCGTTGACGACCTTGAGACCGCTCGTATCGCCATCTTCGTCCCGGCCGTCGAGCTCCCGTTTGCTGGCCACCCGACGGTCGGCACGTCCTGGCTACTGGCGGAGATCGGCCGCCCTGTGAGCGTCCTCCGACCGCCGGCCGGCGATGTCCCGACGTGGCGCGACGGCGATTCGACCTGGATCCGCGCCCAACCCGCCTGGGTCGACTTCCCCGTACTTCCGCGCTTTGTCGAATACCCCGCCACACACGACGTCGATTCGTTGCCGGCTCGCACGAGCGAACCTTGGCTGTACGCGTGGGCCTGGGAAGACGAACCCAGCGGGCGAATGCGCTCGCGCTCCTTCCCGACGTGGGCCGGCATTCCCGAGGACGAGGCCAGCGGCGCTGCGGCCGTCCTGGTAGGCGATCGCCTGCGACGCCCGCTCACCATCCGGCAAGGCGTCGGATCGGAGATTCGCGTCCAGCCGGGACCGGATGGAACCGTCGAGGTCGGAGGTGCCTGCGCTCTAGTCGAAATTCGCAACTACGCGCTCTGATGCCATGCCCGCTAGCACATTCGGCATCGACGGCCAACAGATCTACCTGGTGGACGAGGGCTCGGCCACCAACCCCGTACCGCTCGTACTCATCCACGGCTTTCCGGGCAGCTCGTTGGCCTTGAGAACAACCGAGCGCTACCCCCACGCCGGACAATCTGGCTCGCATCGCTGATCTGAGCGGGATCGGGGAATCCTCAGTCAGCGGTCAAACTGATCCTCCTCGGCCTCGCTCGTCAATCCGATCGGGGTGAGGTCGTCGATTCATCAAACCACGCTATCGAATCTCTGTGATGCGCGCCTGCCCCAGGCCGGCTTGCTAGCCTCGATGTCGTATGGATGCAAGCGTGATTCGCGTCGCGCAATCCCTCTGGCAGGGTGTCACTCTCAGGATGTCACCGGGCGGTGAAATCAGAAGGAGCTCAGAGCATGTGCCTTACCTGTGGCTGCATGGACGCCCATTTAGAGATGGGCGAGGCAAACATCACCTATGAAGACGTGAAGCGGGCAGCGGACGAGAATGGCCGGTCGGTCGCCGAGACTCTGGACATCCTGGAGCGCACTAAGGCCAAGGATCGCCAAGAACACCCGCAGGAGTATGCGAGCCCGGCCGAAGCGCGGTCCTGACTCCCCGGCCTCGATGGCTGCCAACGAGAGGGCAGGTCGGCCGCGACAACCGCGCGAGAAGCCGAGCGATATCCCTCGACACTATGGGTAGATCGTGGCGTTGATCGACAGCTTAGGCGATGCCTAGTACCGACACGAGCTGGAAGCCGCTCAACACCAGCACGGCCTCTGAGTAGGCGATGACGACAAGATGCCAGCGCTCTGCAAGAACCTGCGCTGCTCGTCCACGACTAGCAATGATTGGCAGCGTCGTGATCGCCAGATACCACGCAGCGCCGGGAACAAATGCGAAGAGCACGAGCGAGAGGACGGCGTCTGGAACGTGGTGGTCGGGGACCAATGCCCAGACGAGTACGACGTAAGCGGCTGTTACCGCGATCGCGGGCACCGGCAGCAGCGCGGTCATCCTGGCCGTGGCATAGCCCGTCCGGTAGAGAAATGATGCCAGGAGACCGTAACCCGCAACGACCGATCCAAGAAGCAGCCAGCTCATGATGTCGGCCGCGGCCGTGAGGCCGAACGTGCTGAACAAGGGGCGCAAGGCAAACCAGCCGATAAAGGTAGAGAAGTAGAGGCCGATGGCTGCCCCGACATACTGCGCGGCTCCGAGGTCGAAGGGTGTCCGCTCGCCTCGATCCGAGACGTTGGCGAACAGGAGGCTCGTCGAGAAGTAGCCGAGATACCCGATGACGAACAGGGCAAGAACCGTGGTGAGCCCACCGTGCGAGGCTACGGAAGCGTTCCCGGACTGAGTAACGATCAGGACGACGCCGGTGACGGCGAAACCGGCGAGACCGCCAAGGACCGGTACGAGCCGACTCGCGACAGTCGCCGGATCGAAGGACGGGTCGGGAGTGACGGTGTATCGCAGGCCGGCAAGCCGCAGAACCACCGAGATCGCAACGCCCGCGCCAATCAGGTAGCCCACGATGGCGAGCACCTGTCAACTCTAATCGTCCGGGTAGGCGCCGACGCCTCCAGACACCCGAACTTGCGACCTGCGGACGCCAACAGACGCTTCTCATGACCCGCCTCGAGCAGATCAAAAAGCAGCACGGCTGGGGCGATCTGACGGACGAGGATTACCTCGCCGAACGCGATGCCGTTCGGGCGGCTTTCGCGTCATTGCCCGACGACGACTGGATCAGGGCCTTCGACGCGTACCGGGCGCGCCTCCTTGGGCTTCCCGCGATCGCCGTGGCCTCACCTGCCCGGCGGGCGGACCTGTGCCGGATCGTGGTGCAGCGGATCGTCGTCCGAGATCGGCAGCTCGATGCGATTGGAGTGGACGCCGCCCGTCCGCCGGTTCCTCGAAAGACAGCGGGTGTGCCCCCAAGGGGATTCGAACCCCTGATCTCCACCTTGAAAGGGTGGCGTCCTAGGCCTCTAGACGATGGGGGCGGTGAGCCTCGCAGGACGTGGCGATCTGGATGACCCAGCCGCAGCCGAGTGTAGCAGCGGCTAGCCCTGCAGCCGGTACACCAGGGCCAGCAGCACGGCGACCGCAAAGCAGCCGAATGCGAGCAGACCAGCCAGCCCGCCGACGATGGCCATCAGGAAAGCCCGACCCGTCCTGCCCTCGGAACCCGACTGGAAGATCGAGACGGCTCCCGAGATGGCGACGGCCAGGAGGACGAGCCCAAGGACCACCGCCGCCGACGTCATGAGCGGCACGTCCCGTGCCGCCGCCGCGTAGGCCAGGAACGCGGCGGCCGCCACGATTGCCAGCGCAAGGACGATCGCAATGGGGTTGAGGCGGGCTCCGCCCGCGCCGTCGGGCCGGCTCCAGTCCCGGCGCTCCTCACCGACTGATCGCTCGTCGCCCCGCAGTGCGGCGTCGGGCGCCCAGCTCTCCTCGTCGACCCAGGGCTCGTCAGTCGAGGCCTGATCCGGGCCGCGCTCGCGGTAGCCTGGGCCCGTGTCCACCGTCAGGCGCGCCCCGCGGCGGCCAGACTCTGTTCGCCGGCCGTGGCGCCTCTCGCGCGGTGATAGATCGCGACGTTATAGCTGAGGCGGGGTCGGCGCAGAGAATCCGCGAGCTCGGCGCCCATTCGTCCGAAGGCATCCCCGAGGAACGACCTGGCGGCTTCCATGTCCGGCCAGGTCCACCAGCAATGGATGACGCGGAGCTTGAAACCATTGCGCAGGAACCACCCATCGCGGCGACTCCACGCGCCGTATTCGGGCAGCTCCCCGCCGCGCAGGCGAGAGACGTCGTCGCGCCCGTAATCGTGTAGCACCAGCAGACGGCCTTCGGGCCGGAGCACACGATCGGCTTCGGCCACGGCCTCCTCGCTCGCCCCGCGGAAGGCGGACCACAGGCTGACCACCGCGTCCACGCTGTTCTCAGGTCCTGGCAGATCGTGGGCGTCGCCGGCCGCGAGCTGGTGACCGCCCTCGATCAGATCCTGGAGTCCGGGGCGAACGACCTCGAGGTGATCCGCGGGCTCCAGGATGATCAGCCGGGCACCGAGCGACGCCAGCTGGCGAGCACGGAGACCCCGGCCGCCCTCGAGCAGCACGACATCTCGGTGGCCTAGCGGCCCGAGTGCCTCGAGAGCGCGCGGAATCTTCGCCTCGGCGTCGAGACATTGAGCCAGCCGGTCAGCGAGGTCCGCGTCCAGATCGATCGGGAGGTCAGCCACGGCAGGCGAGTATAGGCGCGGCCGATGCCCGACCTCCTCTTCCCTTCCGGAGCACGGGACGATCGCATGGCACAATCGCCCGTATGAGCGACGCAGCGCAGCCGGGCGCCCGTCCGCGCCGTGCCATGCCCGCCGGGATCCGGCTCTTCCTGGCCTACGCGCTGGTGATCCTCGCCGTCGTTGCGGTCACGCTGCCACGGGTCATCGAGCAGGCGGTCGCCATCCCCATCAGCCCGATCGGGGTGTTCTCCATGGCGCTGTTGGCCTACACGATCTTCACCGTCACGCTGGTCCTACAGCGCAAGGAAGCAGCCCGTGGCCTGGCTCTCGGGCTCGCGACGCTCAGCCTGCCCGCGATCCCGCTCGCGTTCTTCAGCTTCGCGGTCGCGAGCGCCGGCATCGTGGCGGCAGCCATGTGCCTGCTTCTGTCGGTCGCGCTCTTCCGAGGGCTGACCGGGCCATCCGCCCGGGCGTACTTGAGCGAGCCCTGAGGACGCTGCCGGAAACGAGCAACTGGCGCGGCAGGTACTCTCTGCGCGGGACGCCCCCTATCCGGTAGCCGTCACGGCGAACTCCACCCCATCACGAGGCAGAAGACCAGAAGATTGAGCAGGACCACGCGTCGGATCCGGTCTGACAGGAGCGGAGCCGTGGGCTCCGAACGAGGCACGACCGGCGGCAGCCACTCGTCGTCAGGTACGGCGCGCGCCGGCCGGCGCGAGCGCCTCCGAGCTCGACCGAAGCCATCCTTCTGGGCGCGGAACCGTGTCACGATCCTCACGGTCGCGGTGGTGGCCGCGGCCGTGCTCGCGATCGGCTTCGTGTTCCTCCAGTCGACCCAGAAGGTATACGCGTGCTCGGTCATCACGCCCCCGGCCTCACCCCCGCCGGCGGCGTCGAGCACCCCGGCGCCTTCCCCGACAGCCACGACCGCTCCATCGGCCAAGGCATCGGCCGGCGCCTCGCCGTCGGCGAGTCCGTCCCCCAGCCCGTCACCGACACCCGTCCTTGGGCAGCCGGAATCAGACATGGGCTTCGGCCACATCGCGGTGGGGACCGTTCAGCGCTATACGTTCTGTCCACCCGCTTCGGGACCGCACAACGCCGTAACCGGCTTTGCCCCGATATCCCCCCTCCGACAGATCTACGGCCCGGACGACACCGTTGCGCCACAGCAGTGGATCCACAACCTCGAGCATGGCGCCCTGGTCGTTCTCTACTCGTGCAAGGACGGCTGCCCTGACGATGCAGCGAAGCAGCAGCTCCAACAGTTCTTCGACGACTTCCCGGCCAGTCCGCTGTGCAATATCGCGCCCCACCTCCTGAGCCCGGTGGTCGCGCGTTTCGACGAGATGAGCACGAAGTACGCGGCGGTTGTGTGGGACCGAATCCTGCTGCTCGATACCTTCGACCAGGCGAAGATCCTGGCTTTCTTCAACCAGTGGGGCGAGCGGACCAACCGAGAAAAACAGCCGTCATGCACCACGCCGGGTTCGACCGCGTCTCCGCAGGCAGGCACCAGCCCGGGGGTGTCCGAGTCGCCGTCGCCGAGCGCCGGCACGTCGCCCAGCGTCGAACCGTCGGCGTCGCCAAGCCCGAGCTGATCGGCCCGACCGCGATGTGGGCGCTCGTCAAGGCCGTGGCCGGCCCCGGCCTGGAGTTGCGCGAGGTGCCGCTTCCAGAGATCGGGATCAACGATGTGCTCGTTCGTGTCCGAAAGACGGGCATCTGCGGGACGGACCTGCACATCGAAGCATGGGACCCGTGGGCCGCCCGAACGATCAAGCCTCCGCTCGTGGTCGGGCATGAGTTCGTGGGCGAGATCGTCGAGGTGGGCTCGAACGTGGCCGACTTCCATCCCGCAGACCTGGTCAGCGGCGAAGGCCATGTCGTGTGCGGTCGCTGTCGCCATTGCCTGGCCGGGCGGCGCCACCTGTGCGCCAACACCATCGGCCTTGGGGTCGGTCGTGATGGGGCCTTCGCGGAATACGTCGCGATTCCCATGACCAACGTGTGGCACCACTGGCCGGGCATCGACGAAGAGGTCGCGGCGATCTTCGACCCGTTCGGAAATGCTGTGCACACGGCCCTTGCCTTTCCAGTTCTGGGCGAGGACGTGCTGGTGTCCGGAGCCGGCCCGATCGGCCTCATGGCGACGGCCGTGGCTCGCCATGCCGCTGCCCGTTACGTGGTGGTTTCGGAGCCGAATGCCTTCCGGCGCGAGCTTGCCAGCAAAATGGGGGCAACAAAGGTCGTCGACCCCCGCTCCCGCGATCTCAGGGACGTCCAGAGGGAGCTCGGGATGGTGGAAGGGTTCGACGTCGCGCTGGAGATGTCGGGCAGTCAGGCCGCACTCCGCTCGGCCATCGCCAACATGGCCCACGGCGGTGGCGTCGCGATTCTCGGCATCCCCACCGAGCAAATCTCGCTCGACATGAACGAGATCGTCTTCAAGATGCTCACCCTTCGAGGCATCTACGGCCGCGAGATGTACGAGACTTGGTACAAGATGACGGTGATGCTCCAGTCCGGCCTCGATATCCGCGCGGTGATCACCCATCGATTCCCGTTTCGTGAGCACGAAGCGGCGTTCGCCGCGGCACGTTCTGGCGAATCCGGCAAGGTGATCATGGACTGGACTACCTGACCTTCCCGAACACGGAGGTCTCAAAGATGGCGACCACGAGGCACGAAAATCCTCTGGCCTTCCTCGACGAGGAACTGGCAGAGCTGCGCCGCCAGAACCTTTATCGGCCCTTGCGGGTCATGAGCTCGGCTCAAGGCCCGGTGGCGACCGTTGACGGCCGCGAAGTCATCAGCCTGTCGTCCAACGACTACCTTGGCTTGACGCACCATCCCCGTCTCCGGCAGGCGGCGCTGGATGCGGTCCGGCAATTCGGGGCAGGTTCTGGGGCTGTCCGCACGATCGCCGGGACGATGAGCCTGCACGAAGAGCTCGAAGACGAGCTGGCTCGGTTCAAGGGAACGGAGGCCGTGCTCACGTTCCAGTCCGGCTTCACCGCCAACACAGGCGTGATCCCGACGATCACCGGCGAGGCGGACCTGATCGTCTCGGACGGGCTCAACCACGCCTCGATCATCGACGGAATGCGCCTCTCGAAGGCACCGAGGGTGATCTACCCGCACGCGGATGTCGGAGCGCTGCGCGAGAAGCTCGCGGAAGCGCGCGCCAAAGGCGGTGCGGAGGGAAAGCCACACCGTCTCATCCTTGTCGTGACCGACGGCGTCTTCTCGATGGACGGTGACATCGCGCCTCTGCCTGGCATCGTCGAGGCGGCCGAAGAATTCGGCGCCGCGGTCATGGTCGACGACGCCCACGCCTCGGGCGTCCTCGGCAAGAACGGCCGCGGCTCCGTCGATCATTTCGGCCTGCACGGTCGGGTTGCGATCCAGGTCGGCACACTCTCGAAAGCGGTCGGAGTGCTGGGCGGCTACGTCGCGGGATCTCAGGCCCTGCGCGACATGCTGATCCAGCGGGCTCGGCCGTTCCTGTTCTCCACGTCCGCGCCACCTGCCGTGGCAGCCGCCTGCCTCGAGGCGATTCGGGTGTTTCTCGAAGAGCCGGAGCTCATCGACCGGCTATGGGCGAATACGCGCCGGTTCAAGTCCGAGCTGCGTCGCCTGGGCTTCGACACGGGAGTCTCGGAGACGCCTATCACGCCCGTGATGGTCGGCGATTCGGCGACTGCGCAGCGCTTCAGTAACCGTTTGTTCGATGCTGGCGTCTTCGCGCAGCCGGTGGTCTATCCGACGGTCGCCCTGGACAAGGCCCGCATTCGGACGATCGTCTCCGCAGCACACAGCGACGAGATGCTCGACCGCAGCCTGACGGCCTTCGACAGCGTGGGTCGCGAGCTCGGCTTGACGACCGGGTGAAGCAGGCGGCGCACGGGGAGCCGCCAGCCACCGAGCGGCTCGATCGGGCAACCGACCTGCCCCTCGATGCCCATCTGCACACGGACCTCTCGCCCGATTCCAACGTTCTCATCGACGTCTACGCTGCCGAGGCAGCGGAACGCGGAGTCGCCGAGATTGCCATCACCGATCACGTGGACTTCCTGCCCGGCTACGCGGCCTACCGCTACTCCACCTTCGAGGAGCGTGAGCGCTCCGTCCGGCAGGCCGCCGCACGCTGGGCTGAACGCGGTGTGGCGATCCGTTTCGGATGCGAGCTGACGTACGAGCGGGCGGTCGAGGACGATGTCCGTGACCACCTCGAACGGCATCGTTACGACTACACGATCGGGTCCATTCACCAGGGGCTCGATTCCGTCTACCACCCCAGACGGGTCGCCGCCTGGTGCAGTGGGCGGTCCCTCGGCGAGATCGTCCGGCCGTACTTTGACGAGGTTCTGGCAGCGGCTCGAAGTGGCCTCTTCGACACGATCGGGCACCTCGACATGGTGAAGCGCTACCTGTATCCCCTCGTGAAGCCTGCCGACCTGGCGGCCGCTCCGGAGCTGTACGAGCCGCTTCTTGCCGCACTCGTGGAGAGCGGCACAACCCTGGAGGTGAACACGAGTGGCCTGCGCCAGCCCCCCGCGGAGACATACCCCTCGGCCGTCGTCGTCGCCCGCTTCCGGGAGCTCGGTGGACGGGCCGTAACCGCCGGATCCGATGCGCACCGAGCGGACTGCTTCGCATACGCGCTGGAGGCGGGGTATCGTGTCGTCGCCGATGCGGGCTTCGAAGTCGTCACCTTCGGGCGCGGTGCCGGCCGTCTCCACCTATCGCTGCCGGAACGCTTCAGCACCTAACAGCCCGGGCGGATCTTCGTTATGACCCTCGACGATGCCGCGATCGAGCGGTTCGTACAGTTGTCGAGAGACGGCGACGCGCAAGCGTTCGGTGAGCTCTTTGACCACTACAACGAGCCGATCTACCGCTACATCGCCAGCCGCGTCCGACGCCCGAGTGACGCGGAGGACCTGATGCAGACCGTCTTCGTCAAGGCCCTGGAGGCGCTCCCGCGCTACGAATCGCGGGGCGTTCCCTTCGGGGGCTGGCTCTTCAAGCTGGCCAGGAACGCGGTCATCGACTTCACCCGAACAGACCGACAGCATGCCGAGATGGACGACAACGTCGAACGTCCGGACGCTGGAGGGACGCCGGAAGAGCTGGTCGAGACCCGACAGTGGGTCGAAGCGGTGCGAGCGGCGCTGGCCACACTGACGGAAGAGCAGCGAGATGCGATCGCCCTGAGGTTTTTCGCAGGGCTGTCGGCCCGAGAGGCAGCCGAGGCCATGGGACGGCAGGAAGGCACGGTACGAGGCCTTCAGTTCCGGGCCATCGCGGCACTGCGCAGGCAATTGGCAATCGAGCCGGGAGAACGGAAGCGAAAGCCGGTTATCGAGACGAGCAGGCGGAGATGACGATCAATCACGAGAACGGCAACGGAGAGCCCGAGGACGCACTGCTGGCCGCCCTCCTGATGGCCTACGGGCACGCCGAGCTCGATCCAGCCCCCGCCGCGGTCGAGCAGACCCGCCGTGCCGTCATGGCGGCCGCTCGACGACGTGATCCCCGCGCCCGTCCAGCTCGCCGCCTCCTGGGCGGTCTTGCCGGCTGGGGCGGGAGACGCCCGGCCCTCGCGCTCGTGGCCGCGCTTCTCGGGCTTCTGGCCCTTGCCGGAGGGACGTTCGCCGCCAGCCGCGCCGGCGGTCCTCTCTACGACGCGCGCCTTTGGGTCGAAACGCTCTCGCTTCCAAGCGAGCCGGGCGGTCGCGTAGACGCGGATCTGGCGCGCCTGCAAACGCGCCTCGACGAGGCGACGACTGCGGCCAGTCAGGGCAACGGGGCCGCCGTGCAGGCCGCACTTAATGCATATCGCGACATCGTCGACGACGCGCTCGCTTTCGCAGGGGACGACGTGACGCGCGACGCTCGCCTTCGCCTCGAGCTGGAACGCCACCGTATCGTGCTCGAAGCTCTCGCCGGCGTGCTGCCAGCCCCCGCGGCGGATGCGCTCAATCGCGTACTCGATCGCGAGAACGGGGCCGTCCGCACGATCGATCAGCACCCTCAGGGCAAGCCGAATGCGAACGGCCAGGGCTCCGGAAGCT
>WNGJ01000256.1_pt1 | contig 73198 bp, 75 predicted proteins | sample 5400611 | NCBI WGS metagenome assembly WNGJ01 (sample SAMN13153375, study PRJNA577476) | soil metagenome | isolation source: 40 cm soil or saprolite under Garry oak tree replicate 1 | place: USA:California | collected 2016-06-15 | reverse complement strand
CTGCCAATCTTGCGCCCCACCCACACTCTCGTTAGCCGACTGCTCCAGCCGAGCAAAGGTTGGTAGGTGCCTACATACGTCGCCGCGTGCGGATAGCAATTCGTGTAAATCGCCACGTCGAAAGGCGCGGCGCCCGCCCCCGCAGCGCCCGCCCCCGGAGCACCGGCACCCGCAGCGCCTGCGCCCGGGGCGCCTGCACCCGCGGCCCCTGCACCCGCAGCCCCTGCCCCTGGAGCGCCTGCACCGGCGGCCCCTGCCCCTGGAGCGCCTGCACGCGCAGCCCCTGCCCCGGCTGCGCCTGCACCCGCAGCGCCTGCACCCGCAGCCCCTGCCCCGGCGGCGCCTGCCCCTGGAGCGCCTGCACCCGCAGCGCCTGCCCCTGGAGCGCCTGCACCGGCGGCCCCTGCACCTGCGGCGCCTGCCTCCGCAGCGCCGGCACCCGCGGCGTCAGAACCTGTGGGGATGTCCACCCCCGCTGGCTGCTCGTCGCGCCCACTTGAACCCGGAGGAGGCGTCCCCTCTGAGGGCTTACGTTTACTCTTGGGTTCGCGCATAGAGCCACGTCCCTCCTTTGGGGCAGGATTGCTCCCACGTCCCAATCCTCGCACCAAGCACCGCACGACGATCACTTTCAGGATACAAGGTCACCGGCGCGTCGGGCGCTTGCTATGCCGACCTGAGCCACCTTCGTAAACGCGACATATGACAGTTCGAGCGACTCCTTGCGGACGGCGATACGAACGCAATGTTTTGCGGTTCCAAGTTTAAACCTAGGTGCGCCCACCCATTGTGACCGTTTCTGGAGAGGTGGAAAACCAGCTCAGAGCAGCTCTCCCCCACGTCTCTCCTCAGGCACGTGTCATTCTGGACGCTCTCCGGTTTGGTGGAGGAAGGATTTGGTCCGCTGCGGAGATGGCTCGGCTACTCGGGATCCCGAGTCGTTTCACGCTCGGCCGCATGTTGCGACGGCAGGGATTGCCTGGACTTCGTGAGTTGGCTTCATGGATCAACGTTCTAGGGTGGGTCATCGTCGCAGAGCGTTCAAAGGCATCGCTGTTCCTGATCGCGACCCGCTCGCGTAGAATTCCCGCGGTCTGTTATCGAACCGTGAAACGCTTGACGGGCCTTACGTGGGTTGAACTCAAGGCGCGTGGGTCGCCGTGGGCGTTGCGATTGTTTATCGACAGGTGCCAGGCGATCCGCCGACAGCGGAAGAACGAGCGCGGCCGCAATCCTGCGTCGTGCGGGCAGACGAGCCGACGAAGCTCCGTTAATCACCTGGTAGGGGCGGTTACGGGCCATCCAACTCAGCGGCACCGCCTGGGACGAAGGGCAACGCTGGGGAACGAGTCTGCTCCTGCCGGCCAGCCAGCAGCAGCCTCACGGAAGTGGAAGTCACGGGCGGAGCCAAACACCGCGTAGAGCCCTCTACTATTCAGGTCCCGGCAATCCCAACGCGCCTGCGACGCGCCCGATCTACCGCGTGTCGTATGGTGCGCAGATCCTAGGAGTAGGATCCAAATCCCAGTTGTGGTCATACGGCTTCGAGTTTGCCGCAATGTTTGCCGGTCAGTGCCCGCCGACAGGCGACGATACGGTCGGCAAGGGCCAGTGCTGGAGCACAAAACGAGGGAGCCACATGGGCTCCCTCGTTTTTTCAGTCCGCTGCTCTACCAACTGAGCTACCTGGCCGGGCTATGCAGCAGAAGAACTTAGCGGACCGAGTGGTGCGGTGGGAGTGCGGCGAGCCTCCCTATTCACGGCTAGTCGTTCGGGCAGGCTTGGAAATCATTGGGGTTGATGCAGGCTGTGGCAGACGACGGACCGCTACCGCGCAAGGCGGAGACGACGAGCGCCGCGACCGCCAGGGTGACCCCGCCCACTAGAAGGAGCGTGCGTCGCGGTGCTGGCTGACGCGCCCGCATCGACCGCACGGTCGACAGCGGCATTTCGACGTAATGGACCCCCTCCTCGAGGCCGGCGAGGGTATCGGCTTTGACGCGCGGCGATAAGAGCGCCACTTCGCTATTGTCGGCCGTGATGACCCAGACGATCCGGGGCGCCTTGGAGGCGATGAACTGGGCGGGCCGGCGCACCGTTGCGACCGTGGTGCAAGCCGTGGCGAGGGGGACGAGCGGCATCAGCGTGGCCACGATGAGGCGACGCAACATGGCTCCCTCCGAGGAAAGCCCGATCAGACAGCAGAAGAACTTAGCGGGCGCTGCGACGCGGTGGGAGTGGCCGTGCTCGGCTGACCTGGCGGCCGTCGAGGCGGCACGTACCTTCCCGCGCATGTCGCACCCCGACTTCCCCAACCTCACCGTGCTGCATCATCCGCTGATCGAGCACAAGCTCACGCTGCTCCGCGACAAGCGGACGAGCACCCGGGACTTCAAGCAGCTGGTGAGCGAGATCGCCATGCTCATGGCGTACGAGGTGACCAACGACCTGCCCCTCGAGCCCGTCGAGATCGACACGCCTCTCGAGCGCATGCGCGGCGCCCAAGTGGCGGGGAAGAAGCTCACCCTCGTGCCGATCCTGCGCGCGGGGCTCGGCATGGTGGAGGGGATCTCCCAACTGATTCCCTCCGCCCGGGTGGGCCACATCGGGCTGTACCGCGACCACGACAGCCTGCGCCCGGTGGACTACTACTTCAAGATTCCCGCCGGCGAGCACGACCGCGCCTTCCTGGTGCTCGACCCGATGCTCGCGACGGGCGGCTCCGCGACGGCGGCCGTCAGCGCGCTCAAGCACGCCGGCGCGGGACGCATTCGTTTCCTCTGCCTCGTCGCCGCTCCCGAAGGCGTGCGCCGCATGCTCCAGGCCCACCCCGACGTCCCCGTGTTCGCGGCGGCGCTCGACCGCCAGCTCAACGCCAAGGGCTACATCCTGCCCGGGCTGGGGGACGCCGGCGACCGCCTGTTCGGCACCGGTCGCGGTTGACTGTTTTCGTCACTAATGATTAAATTGACGAAAAATGTCAAATGATAGAATATGACGTAATATGACAACCCTCTACGTCGCCCTCATCGGCGACGCCATCGCCTCGCGCGATCTCCCCCCTCCGCGCCGCGCGCGCTTGCAGCGCTCGCTCCGCGCCGCCTTGCCCGGCTTCAACCGCCGCTGGCGCAACAGCCTCGCCGCCCGGTTCGCCATCACCCAGGGCGACGAGCTGCAGTGCCTGCTCACGCACCCCGCGGCGCTGTGGGAGATCGCCCACGCCGTCCGCGCCGAGCTCCCCGACGTCGACTGGGTCATCGCCTGCGGGCGCGGCCCCATCGCCACGCCGCTCACGCCGGGCATCACCGCCCCCGAAGTGGACGGCCCCTGCTTCTACGCGGCCCGGGGCGCCGTGGACGACGCCAAGCGCCGCCGCCTCCTGCTCGCCTTCGCCGGCTTCGGGGACCGAGACCCCGTCCTGAACGCCTTCGCAAGTTACTATTCGGCGCTGTATTGGAGCTGGACGCCGCGGCAACGCGCCGCCGCCCGGCTGCTCCGGGCCGGGGCCCCCCCCCCGCTGGCCGCACGCCGGCTCCGCGTCCACCGCAGCGCCATCTCCCACCTGGGGCGGCGCATGGCCTGGCCCCTCGTGGCTCTGGGCGATACTATGTTCCAGACCCTGCTCGGCGGCTCCGCTTCGACGGCCGCGGGAGCCGCCCAGTGAATCCGCTGACCCTCGTTCCGTTGCTCGTCTACACCCTGGCCGCCACGCTGTGGCCGGCGCAGATCGACGGCCACCGCCGGGGACGGGAGCTCCTGCTCGTCGAGGTCGTGATCGTCGCGGCCGCCATGTGGGCCGGGGTGCTGCTCGCCAATCTCGTCGTGCCGCGCCCCACGGGACTGTGGTGGGGACGGGCCGGCCTCTTCGCCACCGCCTACCTCTATGTCTGTGGCCGGGGGACCACCCTCGTGCGGGCGGTGCTCGAGTTGCCCCCGCTGCAGATGCGCCGCGACGAAGACCGCACGGCGGGCGCGATCGAGATCGCGCGCGGCCGCACCATCGGTGTCCTGGAACGGGCCCTCGCGGTCACCCTCGTCCTGCTGGGGCAGTACGGCGCGCTGGGCCTCATCGTGGCGGCCAAGTCCCTGGCACGCTTCAAAGCCCTCGAAGACCGCGAGTTCGCCGAATACTTCCTCATCGGCACGCTCGCCTCCCTGTTGCTCGGCCTCCTCGGTGGCGTGGCGGTGCGTCTGGCGCTGAGCGGGTTCTAAGCGCAGTCAGCTTTATATTCCGCCATGCCTTTCTGGACGGTGCGACGGCGCCTCGGCGCTGCAACCGTCGTCGCGGTGCTGCTCCTCATCGGATGGGCCGCCGTGGTCGTCACCGTCGCGGTGACCGCGGCGCGCGATGAAGCGACCACCGCCGACGCGATCGCGGTGCTGGGTGCCGCACAGTACAACGGGCGCCCCTCGCCCGTGTTCCGAGCCCGGCTCGATCACGGAGCGGCCCTGTACCAACGCGGGCTGGCACCCGTGATTCTGGTGACCGGAGGCATCGGCTCCCGCGACACGCTGAGCGAGTCCGAGGTAGGGCGGCGCTACCTCATGAAGCTCGGCCTGCCGGGCGAGGCCGCGGTCGCGCTGCCCGCCAGATCCAGCACCTACTCGTCCCTCGAGAGCGTGGCACGCTGGTTCGCCGGCAAGGCCACCAGGCGCGTCGTGCTCGTCAGCGACGGCTTCCACATGCTGCGACTCAAGATCATCGCCACCCGGCTAGGCCTCGCGGCGTTCACCTCCCCGACCCCGACCTCGCCGATCCACTCCAACCCGCGACTCAACGCCGGCTACCTCCTCGCGGAGGGCGTCAAGGTTCCCGTTACCTGGCTGTTCCAACGCTAGTGCCGTTCCAACTTTTTCACGCTAACGAGAGTCTCAAGTGGAGTACACTTACGTGCTGCTCAGCGAACGGGACGGACGCTTCTACACGGGTTCGAGCAGCGACCTGCGAGCGCGCTTCCGTGACCACAACGCTGGCCGAGTTCACTCAACGGCACATCGACGCCCTTTGAAGCTGATCTATTACGAGGCGTGCCTGCACTCGGCGGATGCCCGTCGACGAGAGCGGTTCCTAAAAACCGGCAAGGGCAAGCGTTATTTGAGGGAGTCGCTCAACTTACTTCTCCCAACCAAGTTGGAACGGCACTAGTGAGGGAGCGCATGCAACTCGCCACGCACCGGATGTACTCCGGCAAAGTCGTGCGTCTCGACGTCGATACGGTACGGTTCCCCGACGGATCCACGGGAGAGCTCGAGCTCATGCGCCACCCCGGCGCCGCGGCGGTCGTCCCCTGCGCCGGCGATCCCACCGGCGGCGATCCCACGATCTTGATGATCCGGCAGTTCCGCTACGCCACCGGCGGCCTCCTCTGGGAGGTCCCTGCGGGCACCCTGGCGCCGGGTGAGGCGCCCGAGGCGTGCGCACGCCGCGAGCTGCTCGAGGAGGCGGGGGTCACGGCGCAGCGCGTCGACCGGCTCACCTCCATCTGGACTACGCCCGGGTTCACCGACGAAGTCATTCATCTCTTCTGGGCGCAGGGTCTCACACCGGGCACGGCGGCCCACGAGCCCGACGAGTTCATCGAAGTCGTGCCGCGACCCCTCTCCCAAGTGCTGGCGGGGATCCGCGACGGGGAGATCCGTGACGCGAAGACGGTTGTCGCTATCCTTTATATGGCGGGGTTCGTTCTCGGCCTCTAGACGGCCGCGATGCGGACACAGTGTCACCTGAGGGAGACAGAGGGGCGACCCGCGCCCCCTCGGGTTTTCCACACGGCAGGGCGGCCGCGACCGGTACGGTTCCTGCCGTATCTATACCAAACAGGAGGATCACCACCCGAAGCTGGTAGTTTCTCTCTGCAACGCGGGAGTCGGCATGCCAGCAGCCCTCAAGCCGAACCTTCACCCCGTGGAGAGCCCACGCGCCCTCGAGCGCTTGGCGCTCCACGAGGTCGCCGATGGACAGCTGGTGTTGCAGCACCTGGCAGGTAACCCGCAGGCGTTCGGGACGCTGGTCGATCGGTACCAGACCCGTCTGCTGAACTTCATCAATCGCACGATCGGAGACCGGGAACGGGCCGAAGACTTGGTCCAAGAGGTGTTCATCCGGGTGTTCCGCCACCTCCACCGGTTCGACCAGACCAAGAAGTTTTCGACCTGGATTTATACGATCGCGTCGAACCTCGCGAAAAACGAGCTCCGGAACCGGAGCCGCAACCCGCTGGTCCTCTTCCAGACCATCAAGAAGCACTGGGAGGCCGACCACCGGCCGCTGCAATTCGAAGACGCCTCGGCGCGTCCCGACGACCTGTACCGCAAGCGCTATCTCAAGGAGGCCGTGGAGCAGTGCGTGGGACAGCTCCCCGCGCACCACCGCACGGTGTTCGTGCTGCGCGAGCTGGAAGGGAAGAGCTACGCTGAGATCGCCGACATCACCGGTTGCAACTTGGGCACGGTGAAAAGTCGTCTCAACCGGGCACGCAACAGCTTTGCGCAGATGATCTCGCCCTTGCTCGAGTAGCCCCCGATCCCCCCCTCCCCGCCGCCGACCGAGGGGGGGTCCGGGAACCCCCCATCCCCCCCACGGTATCACCTAGCCGTACCGAAAATGACCTGCCCAGAATTCCTCGATCGCTACACCGATTTCCGCGACGGGCTGGTCACCGCCCCGCGGGAGTTCCGTCGCTTCAGTCGCCACCTGGCGCACTGTCCCTCGTGCCGCCGCTACGACACGGCGGTGCGTCGCGGGGTGCTGGCGCTGCAGGCCACCGACAACGTGCGCCCGTCGGCTGATTTCCGCCGCCGGCTGGAGCGGCGCCTACGGCGTGAAGGCCTGGTCGCGGGACCGGTGCTCCCGGCCCGCGCGGGGGTCGCCGCGGCGTTGTTCATCGCGGTGGCGATCGCCTTGATCGCCTTCGAGGGCGTCCGTATGCACGACGTCGCGCGCGCCCCATCCCTCCCTCCCGTGCCGTTCCCCAAGCCGGTCGCGCAGGCAGGCGTCCCCTTTGTCTCCTTCCAGGACCCACGCGCCAGCGTCGTGTTCGGCAACCCGAACCCGTACGGCACTGCCCTCGTCCAGCCCGTCGCGGCCGGACGCTAGAGATCTTTTCCGCTCTTTCTTCGGGCCGGGGGGGGCGGTAACTTCCGCGGCGTATGGGGGCCCTCACCTTGGACGCGCTCTTCCGGAGCCTCAAGCGCGGCGCGCCCGACCCCGTCTACTATCTCCACGGCGACGAGGACGTCCTGAAGGACGAGGCGATCGCCGCCGTGCTGGACCGGGCGGTGGAGCCCGGCGCCCGCGATTTCAACGTCGACCGGCGTAGCGCCGCGGACCTCGATGCGGCAACCTTCCACACGCTGGTGAATACGCCGCCGCTTTTGGCACGCACCCGCGCGGTGATCGTGCGTGGCGTCGAGCAAGTGAAGAAGAACTCCGCCGTCTACCAGGCACTCCTGCGCTACGTTTCCGCTCCCAATCCCACCACCGTCCTCGTGTTGGTGCAGGGGGCGGGCGAGAAGCCCGACGCCGGCCTGGCCCGCGACGCGACGGCGGTCGCCGTCGAGCCGCTGCCGCCCGAGCGGGTCGCGCGCTGGACGGCGCGCCGGGCGGGGCAGCTGGGCCTGACGCTCGAGCCCGACGCGGCGACCCTGCTGCAAGAGACCGTGGGGCACGACCTCGCGTCCCTGGCGCGCGAGCTGGAGAAGCTCGCGGCCGCCACCGCGGGGCGCGCCGCTACCCGCGAAGATGTCGCCGCCCTGGTGGGAGTACGCCGCGGCGCGACGCTGCCCGATCTCGTGGACGCGGCGCTCCGGCATGACGCGCCCTCCGCCGCGCACCTCGTCGACCCGGTGCTCGAGCAGGCGAGCATGTCCGGCGTGCGCATCGTGAGCGCGCTGGGGACGGCGTTGATCGGAACCGCCCTGGCGCGTGCCGAGCTGGACCGCGGGATCGCGGCCGCCCGGCTCCCGGACGTCGTATTCCGGCACATCATCGCGGCACGGCCGTTCGGCCTGGGGAACTGGAAGGAGGAGGCGGCCCGCTGGGCGGAGTGGGCCAGGCTGTGGCGCCCGGCCGCGCTGCGCCGCGCCTTGCGGCAGGCGCTCGCCGCCGACCAGGCCCTCAAGTCGTCCACCGTCAGCGACGACCGGGCGATCGTGACCGAGCTGCTGTTGACGATGGCGGTGTCGCTGCGGGAGGCGGCGTGAGACGGGCAGTCGGGCGGACCGGCGGACAGGCGGTCGGCATCATGCTGTTGCTGCTGACCGCCAGACCGTCCGACCGCCTGACCGCCCAAGTTGCGGGCCAGGCGGACTCGGTTAGGCGTCTGGCGCTCGCCGTTGCGCAGACACGCCCCGACTCCGCGCGGTCCCTGATGCGGCGCCTGCTTGCGAACCTGTCGCCGCAGGACTCGCTCTATCCCGGCGCCCTCCTCGCTGCCGGGCGGATCGCGGCGGACGCTCCCACCGTCCAGACCTACCTGCAACGGGTCGTCATCGAGTACGGGCGCTCCGTGTGGGCAGACTCGGCGTTGCTGCTCTTGACGCAGCTCTACTTCGCGCAGGGCGATCCCGCCGCCACCATCCAGGCCGCCGAGCGGATGCGGCGCGACTACCCCGACTCCCCGCTCCGGGCGCGGGCGGCGTTCTGGGGCGGGCGCGCCTCCTTCGACCTGAAGGACGACGCGCGCGGCTGTCTGCTCGTCGCGGACGCCCTCGACGGCGCGAAGGACGACGTTGAGTTCCGGAACCAAGTGACCTTCTACGCGGCGCGCTGCGCGGGCCGGGCAGCCGAGACCAGCGGCGCACCCCCCTCCGAGAGCACAGGCGTAGCCGCCGCGCCCCCCTCCCCCTCCCCCTCCCCCTCCCCGACAGGGACCGTGTACGCGGTGCAGGTCGTCGCGGTGAAGAGCGCCCCGCAAGTGGACGAGCTGTTGAGCCGCCTCCGAGTGATGGGCTTCGAGGCGCGGGTGGTCCGCGACACCAGCGGGCTCTTCAAGGTCCGCGTGGGACGTTACGCAACCCGCGAGGAGGCGCAACGCGCGCAGCGGCGCCTGAAGCTGCGCCTCGGCGGGCAACCGTTCGTGGTGGAAGAGCCGTGACCACGACCAGGCCCGACGCGGGGACGCCGCTGATGCAGCAGTATCGGGAGATCAAGGCACGGTATCCCCACACCATCGTGTTCTTTCGGATGGGCGACTTCTACGAGATGTTCGAAGACGACGCCCAGCTCGCGGCCCGCGAGCTGGGCCTCACGTTGACCTCCCGCAACAACGGCGGCGCCGCGGAGGTGCCGCTCGCCGGCGTTCCCGTCAAGGCCGCGACCGACTACCTGCGCCGTCTCGTCGCCAAGGGCCACCGCGTGGCGATTTGCGAGCAGGTGGAGGATCCCAAGCTCGCCAAGGGCATCGTGCGGCGCGAGGTGGTCGAGACCGTCACCCCAGGAACGGTGCTCACCGACGACTGGCTCGACCGCAACCGCAACAACTATCTCGTGGCCGTGGATCCGCGCGGGCCGGACGCCGGCATCGCCGCGCTCGACCTCATCAGCGGCGAGCTGGTGCTGGAAACGGTCGCGGCGGCAGACCTGCCCCATGCGCTCGCGCGGTTGGAGCCGGCGGAGGTGGTCCTCGCCGCCGGGGGGGCGCTCACCCTGCCGCAGGGCGTCGCCCGCACCGAGCGCGACGCCTGGGAGTTCGACGTCGCGCTCGCCCGTGAGGACCTCGCCCGCGCGTTCGGCGTGGCGTCGCTCGACGGCCTGGGGGTGGGCCCCGGCGACGGCCCGGCGATCGGCGCCGCGGGGGCGCTGTTGCGGTACGCGCGGGAGCTCAAGCCCGGCGGCCTGCCGCATCTGTCCCGCCCGAGGATCCTGCGACGGGGCGACGCGCTGCCGCTCGACGAGATGACCCGCCGCAACCTGGAGCTGGTGGAGCCGCTCCGCGCGGGGGCCGTGGGTGGCACTGTGCTCGACGTGATGGACGGCACCCTCACCCCGATGGGCGCGCGCTTGCTGCGCCGCTGGCTGCTCGCGCCGCTCGTGGATCCGACGGCGATCAACGCGCGCCTCGACTGCGTCGCGGTGCTGGCGCAGGACGGGCGCGGGCGTGAGGGAGTGCGGGAAGCGCTGGACGGGGTGCGGGACGTGGAGCGGCTCGCCGGGCGCGCGGCGCTCGGTCGGGCGACGCCGCGGGAGCTGGGTGCGCTCCGCGACTCGCTGCTCCGCCTGCCGGACGTGCGGGCCGCGCTCGACGGGCTGGGGGACCGCGGCCGGGCCGCCCCGCTCGAGCAGGCAGCGGACCAGTTCGACGTGCTCGCCGATCTCGGCGGCGAGCTCAGCCGGGCGCTGGTGGACCGTCCGCCGGCGCAGTTGAGCGACGGCGACGCCGCACGCCCGGGGTATGACCGTGAGCTCGACGAGCTGCGGCTCGCCCGTGACGGTGGGAAGCAGTACATCGCGTCGCTCCAGTCGCGGGAGCGCGACCGCACCGGGATCACGTCGCTGAAGGTCGGCTTCAACAAAGTCTTCGGATATTACCTCGAGGTCACGCGACCGCACCTCGCGCGCGTGCCGGCCGAGTACGAGCGCCGCCAGACGGTGTCCGGCGCGGAGCGGTTCGTGACGCCGGAGTTGAAGGAGCAGGAGGCGAAGGTCCTCGGAGCCGAGGAGCGCATCGCGGCGCGGGAGGCCGCGGTGATCGATGCCTTGCGTCAGCGCGTCACGGCCTGCAGTGAGCGCATTCGAACCACGGGCGGCTGGCTGGCCCGGCTCGACGTGTGGGGCGCACTCGCCGACCTCGCCCAGCGCGAGGGCTACACGCGTCCCGCGGTGGACGATGGCTTCGTGATCGAGCTCGAGGGGAGCCGGCACCCTGTCGTGGAGCGCATGATGCCGCGCGAAGCGTTCATCCCAAACGACGTGCGGCTGGACGAGGCCGGACGCGTGATCGTGCTCACGGGTCCCAATATGGCCGGCAAGTCCACCCTCCTGCGGCAGGTCGGGCTCTGCGTCTTGCTCGCTCAGATGGGGGCCTTCGTGCCGGCGCGCCGGGCCCGCATCGGCGTGGTGGACCGGCTGTTCACGCGGGTCGGCGCGTCGGACAACCTGGTCCGCGGTCAATCGACGTTCATGGTGGAGATGAGCGAGACCAGCGCCATTCTGCACGGCGCGAGCGCCCGGAGTCTCGTGCTGCTGGACGAGATCGGGCGGGGCACGTCGACCTACGACGGCGTAGCGATCGCCTGGGCGGTGACCGAGTTCCTCCACAACGCCATCGGCTGCAAGACGGTCTTCGCGACGCACTACCACGAGCTGACGCAGCTCACCGAAGAGCTCGCGCACGCCCGCAACTTCAACGTGGCCGTGCGCGAAGTGGGGGACGACGTGGTCTTCCTGCACCGCCTCGAGCCGGGGGGTTCGGACCGCTCCTACGGGATCCATGTGGGACGGCTCGCGGGGTTGCCGGCGCCGGTCGTAGCGCGGGCGGCGGAGGTGCTGCGACGGCTCGAGGCCGGCCACCACGTGGTCCTCGAGCCCGCCCCGGGGCCGCCCGATGCCCGACAACTCGGGCTGTTCTCACCTCCCGCGGCCGCGGCGCATCCCCTCCTCGCCGAGCTCGGGGAGCTGGACGTGGATGCGCTGTCGCCGCTCGAGGCGCTCAACCAGCTGGCGGCCTGGAAGCAGCGGCTGGGGAAGGGGGAGGGCTCGTGAGTCGCACGACACGGGCGGGCGCCGCGCTGGGAGTGCTCGGGGCCCTCGCCTGCGGCCCGCAAACCCCACCCCCGAACGAGGCCGCTGCCGGCTCGCCGGCGTCACCGCCCGACCAGGAAGCGCCGGTCGCGCTGAACCCGGAGTCGCCGATCCAGTATCCTCCCCGGCTGTTCGACCAGCGGGTGGAAGGAGACGTGGTGCTGCGGCTCTTCGTCGATTCGACCGGCCGGCTGGCCGCGGAATCCGCGCGAGTGGCCGAATCGAGCGGCTATCCGGCGCTCGACTCGGCGGCGCTCGCGGGGGCCAGGAGGCTGCGGTTCGCCCCGGCGCGGCGCCGCGGCGTCCCCGCGGCCGCGGCGTTCCTCCAGCCAATCGAGTTCCGCCACCCGCAGGCCGGCGGGCTCCAAGGAAACCCGAATGCCGACCCACACTAAGGCGTACGGGGACGTCCTCGAGACGATCGGGTGGACCCCCCTGATCCGGTTGAACAAGATCACGCAGGGGATCCGCACGCCCGTGTTCGCCAAGGCCGAGTTCTTCAACCCCGGTGGCTCGGTGAAGGACCGGATCGGCGTAGCGATGATCGAGGCGGCGGAGCGTGAAGGTCGGCTCACGCCGGGAGGGCTCATCGTAGAGGCGACATCGGGCAATACGGGGGTGGGGCTGGCGATCGCGGCCGCGGTGAAGGGGTACCGCTGCATCTTCACAATGCCCGACAAGATGTCACAAGAGAAGGCACGGCTACTGCGCGCCCTCGGCGCAGAGGTGATCATTACCCCGACGGCGGTGCCGCCCGACCACCCCGACAACTACATCGTGAAGGGACGGGCCATTGCAGCGTCCCATGCGAACGCGATCTTCGCCGACCAGCACTACAATCAGGTGAACCCCGAAGCCCACTACCGCACCACGGGCCCGGAGATCTGGGCTCAGACGGACGGCGCGGTCACACACTTCGTGTGCTCCCCCGGGACGGGCGGCACGGTGAGCGGCGCGGGACGGTACCTGAAGGAGCGCAACTCCGCGATCCGCGTGATCGCGGGGGATCCGGTGGGGTCGATCTACGCAGACTACGCCAAGAGCCACCGGAAGAGCGAGGGGCATCCCTACAAGGTGGAGGGGATCGGCGGCGACAAGATCCCGAGCGCGCTCCATTGGGACGTGATCGACGAGTGGATGTCGGTGAGCGATAAGGACGCCATGCTGGCCGTGCGGCGCCTCGCCCGCGAGGAAGGACTGCTCACCGGGGGCTCGACGGGCGTGAACCTCGTCAGTGCGCTGGAGGTGGCACGCCGCGTGAACGATCCGAAGGCTCTCGTCGTCACGATTCTGTGCGACACGGGTGAGCGCTACCTGTCCAAGGTCTACAACGACGAGTGGCTGCGGGAAAACCAGATCCTCGAGTCCGAGCGCACGACGGTGGGGCGCCTGGTGGCGGCGAAGGAGAACGGCGCGCCGCCGCTGGTTCATGTCGGCCCCGAGGCCACCGTCCGACAAGCGTTGAATCTCATGAGCACCTACAACGTCTCCCAGTTGCCCGTGCTGGACGCCGGCAACGGCGTCGGGGCGGTGTCGGAACAGGCGCTGATGGCGAAGGCCCTCGAGCGGCCGGCGACCCTCGATCAGCCGGTTGGGGAGCTGATGGACGGGCCGTTCCCGGTGGTGGACGCGGACCTTCCCCTCGACCGTCTCACGACCCTGCTGTCGCACGAAACGCCCGCCGTGCTGGTGCGGCGCGAGGGCAGGATCGCGGGGATCGTCACTCGCTACGACGTGCTCCACCAGTTGGCGGGCCTCCGCTGATGCGAGTCACCCTGCTGGCGGGGGGTGCGACCCCCGAGCGCGCCGTGGCGTTCGCGGGGGCGGCGCAGATCGTGGCGGCGCTGCGGGGGCGCGGCCACACCGTCCGGGTCGTCGACACCACCCAAGGACTGGTCTCCGAGGCGGAGGAAGCCCGGGTGCTCGGGGGCGGTGCGGTGGGGACCGAGCCGACGGAGGTCGGCAACCTGGTCGGGCGCGAGCGCGCGATGCTCTCCAACGGGCTCGCCGACCTGCCTGCGGTGCGGGACGCGGACGTGCTGTTCCTCTCGGTCCACGGCGGCAGCGGCGAAGGCGGCACGCTGCAGGCAGTGCTCGACGTGATCGGCGTGCCCTACACGGGAAGCGGGCCGCTGGGCAGCGCGCTCGCCATGGACAAGGATCTGTCGAAGCGGCTGTTCCGCGCCGCCGGGGTCCCCGTGCCCGCCTGGTTCATGACGCCCGTAGCGCCCGAAGACGTGACGACCGCGCTGGGCTGGCCGGTGATCATCAAGCCCTCCAAGGGCGGGTCCACGGTGGGGCTGACGCTCGTGAAGAACGCGAAGGGACTCGACCAGGCGGTGGCGCTCGCGGGCCGGTACGACGACGAGGTGATGGCGGAGCAGTTCATCCCGGGACGCGAGGTGACCGTGGGCGTGCTGGGCGACGTGCCGCTCCCGGTCGGGGAGATCATCCCGAAGCACGAATTGTTCGACTACGAGTGCAAATACACGCCGGGAATGTCGGAGGAGATCTTCCCGGCGCACCTGGACACGAGTATGGCGCGCCAGCTCCAGGAGCTGGCGCTGGCCGCGCATCGCGCCTTGAAACTGGGCGGCTACTCCCGCATCGACTTCCGCTTGAGCCCGGAGCACGACATCTTTTGCCTAGAGGCCAACACGCTTCCGGGGATGACGCGCACGAGCCTCCTCCCCCAGGCCGCCCGGGCCGCCGGCATCGACTTCCCGGAGCTGTGCGAGCGTATCTGCCAGCTGGCGCGGAACCCTCGGGAGGGGGGGGGAGGGGGGGGGGGGACGCGCGAGGGATGACCACCTGATGGATTCGCAACGCATGTTCGGCATGACCCCCTGGGTGCGGCGCCTGTTGGTCGCCAACCTGCTGGTCTTCTTATGCCAACAGACGGTGCTGGTCGACCCGCGGTTCCAGGCGCTGTTCGGCTTCCAGCCGCTGTACGCGCTCGAGCGCCCGTGGACGTTCGTGACGTACATGTTTCTGCACGCCAATCTCCTGCACCTGGCGTTCAACCTGCTTGCGCTCTTCATGTTCGGGCCGCCGGTCGAGGAGCGGATGGGAGGGCGCGCATTTCTCACCTATTACCTGCTGTGCGGGCTCGGCGGGGCGGCGCTGTCGCTCGGCTTGGTACAGCTGCGCCACGTGGACCTGGTGCTGGGCGCGTCGGCGGCGGTGTACGGGGTGATGCTCGCGTTCGCCTGGGCATGGCCCAACCAGCCGATCTACGTGTTCCCGTTCCCGGCGCCGATCGCCGCCAAATGGCTGGTGACGTTTGCCGTGGCGATCTCGTTCGTGCTCGCCCTCTTCGCGGTGTCCAACGGCGTCGCCCACCTCGCGCACCTCGGCGGCTTTGCGACCGGATTCCTCTACCTCAAGACGGTCGACTGGCGGCTGGCGCGAGCGGAGCGGCGCGTGCGGGGCCGGCCGCAACCGAGCGTGCTGGTGCAGTCGGCGCGGGCGGCGGGGGGGGCGGGGGCGTCGCCCGCGAGTACCAAGCGCCGGCGTCCGTCGGGCGAACGAGACGCCGTCTCGGCCGAGGTGGACCGCGTGCTGGACAAGATTTCGGCGCGCGGCATCGATAGTCTCACACCCGCCGAGCGCAAGCTCCTCGCGGAGATGAGCCGGAAGATGCGCGACAAGCCCTGACGGGCGGCGCGGCACTTGTCAAGCCGGTCTCCGCGGCGCCACCCGGCGCCGCGTGCTTGTTTCCGCGACGGCCGTTTCCCAAATTGCGGGACGGTCACCGCGCCATGCTCGTCAATCTCGTGCCCGAGTTCCTCGCCGTTCTCACCGCGCCCGACCCTGTCGCGGCTTACCACGCGCATTTCGAGCGTCACCGTCCCATCCTCGCGAGCTACTGGCACAACTACGTCCTTGATCCGGGCTCGCCGCACGCCGCGCAAGTGATCGCGGCGGCGCTCCGCGCCGACCGCGCGGATCTGTACCGCCTGCTCGAGGACGTGGACGTGGTGACGATGGCTGAGGAGGCGCTGCGGCGCGCGCTGGATCGCCTCGAGGCCGACTGTCCCGTGGATTTGTATCTCATGGTGGGGGTGGGCGCGGCGAACGCGGGGGAACTGGTCGTGGGCGGCCGGGGGATCGTGTTCGTCTGCCTGGAGCACTTCACCGGACGCGCCAACCCGCAGACCTCCGGACTGGGGCTCGCGCCGCATCTTCTGTCTCCGTGGATCGCGCACGAAGCGGCGCACGCGATCCGCTACACGTCACCCACCAGTCGAGCCGAGTTGAAGCGTTTGGTCGCCGACGGGCGCGGCTCCTACGACTACTGGGAGACGGGGAGTCGCGCGACGCTGCGCGAGCTGCTCCTGAACGAGGGCGCGGCGGTGGCCGCGGCGCAGGCGGCGGCGCCGGGGTTCGAGCCGTGGGAGTACTTCGGGTACACGCGGCGCCAGTACCGGCGCTGCCGCGAGCTCGACGCGTTCCTGCGACGAGTCGTGACCCCCGAGCTGGACGAGCGAGGCCTGGGCCTGCGGCTGCGCTTCCTCTCGGGCGGCACGCGGCCCGCGGCCCGGGTGGCCGGGGGGAAGGTGCTGCCCGAGCGAGCCGGGTATTACCTCGGGTGGCGCCTGGTCGAGCCGTACGTCGCCGAAGCGGGGGTAGCGGCCGCCGTGCGGGCCGCGGCGCCCGAATTCCAGAAGGCGGACGAGCGCGCTCTCGGAATGCAGACAGCGTGAGCCCGAAACCGCGGGCCGAGCGGCGGAACAACCGCCCGCTGCGTGAGGTGCTCGACGAGCTGCTGGCGCACGCCCGCGACGTCGCCCGGCGCGCCAAGGCGATGACGTCGGCCGAACTCGATTACGCGCAACAGCGGCTCGAGTGGCTCGCCGACGAGGTGTGGCGCGTGGCCACCGGGGGCGAGCCGCCGCCCTGAGGGGATATATTCCCCCCATGACGCGTCACGACTTCAGGGTCTCGGTGTCAAACGACAGCATCGTGTTCGCGTCGGCGCACTTCATCATCTTCCCGGGCCACCGCTGCGAGCGGCTCCACGGACACAACTACCGCACCCGCGTCCTGGTCGAGGGCGGCCTCGATCCGGAGGCGCACTACGTCTTCGACTTCGCTGAGCTCAAGCACCTGATGAAACGGCTCACCGACGATCTCGACCACAAAGTGCTGCTGCCGCTCGAGCACCCCAAGCTCGACGTGCGCGAGCAGGGCGACACCGTCGCCGTCGCGTACGACGGCAGGCCCCGCTACATATTCCCGAAGGGTGATTGCGCGCTGCTGCCGATCCCCAACACCACGGTGGAAATGCTGGCGCAGTACCTTGCCCGCCGCGCCCGCAGCGAGTTCGAGCGCAGCGCCGCCGGTGCCGGGGAGCTGCGCGCGATCGAAGTCGAGATCGAGGAGAACTTCGGCCAGTCCGCGAGCTATCGCGAGTCGCTCGTATGACGGCGCCGATCGTGACGAGGTAGGCGTTCGGGGGGAAGAGGCGATGGCACAGCGCAGCAGGGACGCAGCCGCCGGGCATCCGGCGCCCGTCGGCGTGGCCCGCGCGGGAGTGGAGCTGTCGCTCGGCGGCGTCGTCGTGCTCGTCACGGGGGCCTCGAGCGGGATCGGGAAGGCGATCGCGCTGGCCTGCGCCAGAGCGGGCGCGGACGTGGGCGTCGCCTACCAGGCGAACCGCGCGGGCGCCGAGGACACCGCCGCAACCATCCGCGAGCTCGGCCGTCGCACCGAAGTGCTGCACGTAGACGTCGCGCAAGCGGCCGACGTCGCCGCCCTCGCTCAGGGCGCGCGGGGGGTCTTCGGGCGGGTGGACGTATGGATCAACAACGCCGGCGCCGACATCCTCACCGGTGCCGCGGCGCGGCTCTCGTGGACGGCGAAGCTCGACCGGCTGCTCACGGTGGATCTTCGAGGCACCGTTCTCGCCTCGTGGGCCGCGGTGGAGCTGATGCGCAGCCAGGAGACAGGCGGCACCATCCTGAACATGGCCTGGGACCATGTGCTCGGCGGCGGGACCAAGGGGGAATACGCCGAGGTCTTCTGCGCCAGCAAGGGCGGGGTGTATAGCTTCAGCCGCGCGCTGGCGCGCAGCGTGGCGCCCCACATCCGGGTGAACGTGTTGGGGCCCGGGTGGGTCGAGACGGCGTACGGCGCGGAGCTCGACCCCGCCGTCAAAGCGCGCATCACGGAATCGATCCCCCTCAAGCGCTGGGCGAGCCCCGAAGACGTCGCTGCCGCGGCCGTGTTCCTCGCCTCCAACGCGGCGAGCTACATCACGGGGCAGATGCTCGTGATCAACGGCGGCGACGTGATCTAGCGGGCGTGAGGAGGGGGAAGAGGACCGATGCCAAAACCGAAGGAGCGCACGTACAGCGACGCCGAGATCAGCGAGCGCCTCAAGCAGGTGCCGGGATGGTGGCTGGAAGGCGGCATGATCTGTCGCACCTACGTGACGGACGGCTGGCCCACGACGCTGATGCTCGTCAACGCGATCGGCTTCCTCGCCGAGGCTGCCAACCACCACCCCGATCTGGCGGTCTCGTGGGGGCAGGTGACCGTGAAGGTCAACAACCACGCCGCCGGCGGCATTACCGACAAGGACTTCGAGCTCGCCCGCAAGATCGAGGAGGCCGCCCTGTGGCGGCCGCAGGGCGGCGCGCTCGAGGGGACACCCAACAAGTTCGTGCGCGCCGGCGACCGGCGGTGAGCGACTCGGTCCCGGTGGTCGACGAGCTGGTCCCGCCGCCCGACCCGCTCGACACCTGCGCGCGTCTCGCGGGCCTGCCGTTCCTCGTCTTCCTCGACAGCGCGATCGAGGACGAGCGTCTGGGGCGTTACTCCTTCCTCACGGCAGATCCGCCCGCGCTGATCCGCAGCCGCCGCACGGGCGACCCGCTTGTCGCGGCGCGGCGCCTGCTCGCGCGCCACGCGCTCGCGCCGGTGCCGGACCTGCCGCCCTTTCAGGGCGGCGTGGCTGGGTACGTCGGGTACGACTGGGGCGCCGCGCTGGAGCGCGTCCCGCGTGCTCGCTACCGCGATTGCGCGGCGCCGGACGTCATGCTGGGGCTCTACGATTGGACGATCGCGTGGGATCACGCCGCGCGGCGCTGCTGGATCATTTCGACGGGGCTGCCCGCGCGCGGGGCGGGTCGCGTCGAGCGAGCGGCCCGACGGCTCGCGTTCGTGAGGGAGATCCTGGCGGACGGGGGGACGGGCGGACGGGCGGACGGTAAACCACGTCGGTCCGGCCGTCCGGCGGTCCGCCGGTCCGCTCCATCGTACCCGGTGCCCGACGTCCCGGGCGTGCGCTCCACGTTCACCCGCGACGGCTACCTCGAGGCGGTGGCGCAGGTGATCGAGTACATCCGCGCGGGAGACGTGTTTCAGGCCAACCTGTCGCAGCGGTTCCGCGCGCCGCTCCAGGGCACGGCGTTCGCGCTGTATCGCCGGCTGCGGGCGCGCAACCCTGCTCCGTTCTCCGCGTACCTGGACTTCGGCGAGGTGATCGTAGCCAGCGCCTCTCCGGAACGGTTCCTTCAGGTGGCGGACGGCCGCGTGGAAGCACGACCGATCAAGGGGACGCGACCCCGCGGCGCGGCGCCCGCCGAGGATGCCGCGCTCGCCCTGGCGCTCGTCCAAAGCGAGAAAGACCGCGCCGAGAACGCGATGATCGTGGACGTGTTGCGGAACGACCTGTCGCGCGTCTGCCGGCCTGGGACGGTGAGCGCGCCGGACCTGTTCCGGGTCGAGCAGTACGCAACGGTGCAACATCTGGTCTCGACGGTCGTGGGCGAGCTCGCGTCGGGGTACGACGCCCTCGACCTCCTGCGCGCCGCGTTCCCGGGGGGCTCCGTGACCGGCGCACCGAAGGTCCGGGCGATGCAGATCATCGCGGAGCTCGAGCCCACGCCGCGCGGCGTGTACTGCGGAGCGATCGGCTACTGGAGCGTCACGGGCGCCCTCGATTCGAGCATCGCCATCCGCACGTGCACCGTGCGCGAGGGGGAGGAGGAGGGAGAGGGGGACGGAGCGGGGGAGGTGTCCTTCCAGGCGGGCGGCGGGATCGTGGCCGACTCCGACCCCGCCGCGGAGTACGTCGAGACGCTCGACAAGGCGCGCGGCGTCATCGCGGCCCTCGCGCCATGATCCTCCTGATCGACAACTACGACTCGTTCGTCTACAACCTGGCGCGCTACGTGCGCGAGCTGGGGGAGGAGCCGCTGGTCAGGCGCCACGACGCCGTGTCGCTCGAGGAGATCACGGCGCTCGCGCCCACGCACATCATCATTTCCCCAGGGCCTTGCTCACCGGCGGAAGCCGGGATGTCGGTCGACATCGTGCGCCGCTACGGGCCGACGACCCCGATCCTCGGCGTCTGCCTCGGGCACCAGTGCATCGGTGCGGCGTACGGCGCGGGCGTCGTGCGTGCGGCGCGGCCACGGCACGGCAAGACGTCGGCCATTCGGCACGACGGTCGCGGGATCTTCGCCGGCATTCCGAACCCGTTCCGCGCCGCCCGGTACCACTCGCTGGTCGTCGCGCGAGAGGGATTGCCCGGAACGCTACGCGTGACAGCCACGGCGGAGGACGGCGAGATCATGGCGATCCGGCACGCGCAGCACCCCGTGGTGGGGTTGCAGTTCCATCCCGAGTCGGTGCTCAGCGAGCAGGGCTACCGCCTGCTCGACCGGTTCCTCCACGGCGCGGCCGCGCGCGGCGACGAGCTTCCCCAGCGCGCCGACGCGGGCCGTCACTTTCCCACGCAAAAGCTCGCGAACACCCGATCGAGCACGTCGTCCGGAGCGACGACGCCGATCAAGTCGTCGAGCGCGCCCACGGCCGCTCGCAGGTGAGTCGCGGCGACCGCCGCCTCGACCCCCTGCGCTCGGGCTGCCGCGAACGCCTCCACCTCATCCCGCGCCCGCTCGAGCGCCAAGCGGTGTCGGGCGCGCGTGACGACCGGCTCCACGTCGCCCTGCGCGAGGAGGCGCCCGAAGGCGGCCTCCGCGAGCTTGGGCTTGAGCGCGTCGAGGCCCTCACCCGTCACGACCGAGACACCTAGACAGTCGCGCGGTGGGGCGATCGGGCGGTCGGCCAGATCGGTCTTGGTCTGGACGAAGATCACCGGAGCCGCACACGGCGCGAGGAACTCGTCGCGTTCGATCTCTTCCCCTTCTTCGCAGAAAAGGATCAGGTCCGCGGCGGCCAGGTACTGTCGGCTGACCGCGATGCCGAGCCGCTCCACCCGGTCGCCGCTGTCGCGCAGACCCGCCGTGTCCACCAGGCGGAACGGGAATCCCTCGATCACCGTCGACGCTTCGATGGCGTCGCGCGTCGTGCCGGGGATCTCCGTGACGATGGCGCGCTCGCGACCGAGCAGCGCGTTGAAGAGAGAAGACTTGCCCGCGTTGGGGGGGCCCGCGATGACGAGCAGCGCCCCCTCCCGCAGTCGCTCTCCCTCCGACGCCGTCGCGAGCAGACGGGCGAGCCGGTCGGCCACCGCGCACCTGGCGCGCTCCACGCGCTCGGGGCTCACGGGGCCGTCGTCCTCCTCCGGGAAGTCGATGTCGTAGGCGATCAGCGCTTCGAGCTCGAGCAGCTCGGTGCGCAGGGCGGCGAGCCTGGCCGACAGGCCGCCGTCGAGCTGCCGCAGGGCGCTGCGGCGCTGCACGGGCGACCCGGCGTCGATCAAGTCGGCCGTCGCTTCCGCCTGCAACAGGTCCAGCTTGCCGTTCACCACCGCCCGCCGCGTGAACTCCCCGGGCTGCGCGGGCCGCGCCCCCGCGGCGACGAGGGCGGCGACGGCGTCCGCCGGCACCAACAGCCCGCCGTGGGTGAAGACCTCGACCATGTCTTCGCCGGTGTAGGAGCGCGGCGCGGCGTAGCGGGCGACGAGCGGCTGGTCGATCAGGTCGCCCGACGCGGGATGGACGAGCCGCGCCCGCACCACGGTGCGCGGCACCTCGGGGAATGGCCGCAGGCACCGGCCGGCGACGGCGTGGACGCCGGTCCCCGAGAGACGAATCGCCGCGAGGGCCGCCCGCCCGGGCGGCGTCGCGAGCGCGACGATCGGATCGGACAGCACGCCGCTTCTCTCGCGTCCTTACGTCGCCCGACCCTGCTGGCGCAAGCGCCGCTGCGCGATCCGGTACTGCTGGGGAATGCTGAAGATGTTCGAGACCGCGTAATACAGGTTCAAGCCCGAGGCGAACCGCAGGAAGAGAACCGTCATGAAGACCGGCATAAAATAGAGCATGGTCGTGGCCTGCGGGTTCGGCGGCACGCCGATCTGCCCCACCTTCGAGAGGACGAACATCGACAGCCCCATCATCAGCGGAATGATGTAGTAGGGATCGGCGCGCGACAGGTCCGGCAGCCAGAGGAAGGGCACGCCGCGGAACTCGATCGTGTTCGCGAAGACGAAAAACAGCGCGAACAGGACCGGCATCGGGAGCAGCATCGGGAGACAGCCACCGAAGGGATTGACCTGATGGTCGCGGTAGATCTTCATCATCTCCCGCTGCAACCGCTCGGGATCTTCCTTGTGCTTCTCCTGCGTCGTCTTGATCAGCGGCGCCACCGCCTGCATGCGGATGCTCGACTCCATCGCCCGCTGGTTGAGCGGCCACAGAAGCACGCGCACGAGGACGCCGAAGATGACGAGCACCCACCCGTACGCCAGCCGCAGGCGCTCGTGCATCCACAGCAGGATGTTCACCACCAGAATCGAGACGGGCTGGATCACGGGACGCATGAATCCGCCGTAGGGGTTCGCGTCGTCGAGGTCGTGCCCGACCGCCGCGAGGCGGCGGTACTCGAGGGGGCCCGCATACACCTGGAAGCGAAACGCTCCCGCGGACGGGAGCGGCAGCGTGACCGCGACCGAAGCCCGGGTGGCCGTGCGCCCAGGGCGCGAGCCGCCGACGGCGATGCTGCCGGCGAACCTGGGCTGGCTCTCCTCGAGCGCGAGGCCGGCGAGCAGGAAGTACTTCGACTTCACCCCGACCCACTCGAAGGGGCCGTCGAGCACCTGCCGCTCGCCGGGCTTGAGCGACGTGAACGACGTACTCTGCGTCTTCGACGCCTTGGTCACGAGCGCGTAGTGGTGAAAGTCGTCGGTCGAGTCCGCCTCGAGCGACCGGAGCCCGTCCCCCAGCCCCACGAGCAGCACCGCTCCGGTAGGCCCCAGACCGGTGACGCGCCCGGCCACGAGGAAGCGATAGTCGTCAGGGGAAAACACGTAGTCAAGCGTAACCCGCGCTCCCTGCCGCTCGGCGGTGAACTCGAGCCGCGCGCTGTCCCGCGTGACGCGCAGCGCCGGCAGGCTCGGGGTGAAGCTCCAGTCGGCGAGCGGCACCGTGTCGCCCCCGACCGCCAGCCGCAGGGCGAGCGGGGGGACCCCCTGCTCGGGCACGAGCTGCGCCACCCGGCCGCTGTCGCTTGGTGCAAACGACCGAAAATCAAGCAGTTCCGCGCGGACCAGGACCCCTCCCCGGGTGCTGAACCCGAGCCGGTAGCGGGGGGAGGTGACCCAGATCGTTTCCGCGGGAGCGGCGGCGGTCCGGCGGTCCGGCGGTCGGGCGGTCGGTAGCGACGGCGTGCCGGCAGGCTGCGGCACGGCCGGAGTGCCAACGGTCTCAGCGACCGCCGGACCGCCCGACCGCCGGACCGCCCGTTTCTTCCCCGGAAACAAGATGCTCGGCAGGACGGCCACGATGAGCATCAGCACGATAGCCAGAATAACGCGTCGTTCCACGGGCTCTGTGTGCTCCTGTGCGTCTATGCGTCTGTGCGCCTAGTGCGTCTATGCGTCTGTGCGCCTAGCCCTACGGCACGGGGTCGAACCCGCCCGGGTGGAAGGGATGGCAGCGGGCCAGGCGCTTCAGGCCAAGCCAACTTCCCTTGAGCGCACCATGGCGTGCGACGGCTTCGAAGGTATAGTGCGAGCAGCTGGGGGTGAAGCGACACTGCGTGAACACCAGATGCGCGAGCGTCAGTTGGTAGCCGCGGATCAATGCCATGACGGCGAGCCGCGGCCAGCGGCGCACGTTCATGTGATGTGGCTCACGCCGCCGGTCAATTCGGCGCGCAGGACTGCAAACGGGGCGGCATATGCGGAGCGCTTGGGGCGCACAACGAGGTCGACGGACGGGAGCAGGACGAGCGCTTCGCGCCGCAACACTTCGCGGAGGCGGCGGCGCAGCCGGTTGCGCGCCACGGCAGTGAACTGGAAGCGGGGAACGATGATACCGACTCGCGGGTGCCGCGCGCGGTTGGGGCGCCAGGCGAGGTCGAGGTGTGGGGTGCGCCACCGACGCCCTTCTTCCCAGCAGGCGGTGAGCTCCGCGCCGCGCGTGAGGCGCACGCGGCGCGGGAAGCGTTCGCCCGTTAGCGACTCCGGTGCTTGGACGGCAGCCGCAGCGCGACGCGCTTGCGTCCCTTCTTGCGGCGCCGTGACAACACGGCGCGCCCCCACACCGTCTTCATGCGCGCGCGAAAGCCGTGCTTGTTGATGCGCCGCCGATTGCGCGGGCGGTACGTCGGGCCCATACATTTCCTCCCGTTCGGCGGAGAAACGTACACGGTGCTCGGCGGATGGGTCAAGGTTGACTTTTCCACAGGCGAGTCGTACTTTCGGGCCGCCCTGCGAGACCCCCACCTCGATCACCGTCGATGGAGCAGTCAACGAAGGAAGCCTGGAAGCGCCTCTTAGACGAGGCGAGGCGTGAACTTCCCGACGCGACGGTGCGGACCTGGCTCGAGCCGGCCGAGCCGATCGCGCTCGACGACGGGCGGTTGATCCTCGGCGCGCCGGATCAGTTTGCCGTCGAGTGGAACGAGTCGAAGCACGCCGGCGTCCTCGCCCGCGCCGCCGAGCGCGTGTTCGGGCGACCCACCAGCATCGTGTTCCGCGTCCAAGAGGATCGCCAGCAGCGGCCCCAGATGGATTTCTTCGTCGCGCCCCGCAACACGGCGACCGCGAGCGACAAGGGCGCCGTCGCGACGACGCCGCTCAACGAGCGCTACACCTTCCAGACCTTCGTCATCGGCAAATCGAACGAGCTCGCCGCCGCCGCGGCGCACGCGGTCGGGGAGGCGCCGGGCAAGACCTACAACCCGCTGTTCATCTACGGCGCCACCGGGCTGGGCAAGACGCACCTGATGCAGGCGATCGCGCACGCCGTGCTCGCGACGCATCCGAACACGCGGCTCCAGTACTTCGGCGCCGAGCAGTTCATCAACGAGGTCATCGAATCGATTCACGCGCGTACCATGTCCGAGTTCCGGCGGCGCTACCGCAACGACGTCGATCTCTTCCTGGTGGACGACGTGCATTTCCTCGAAGGGAAGGAAATGACGCAGGAGGAGTTCTTCCACACCTTCAACGCGCTGTTCGAGGCCCACAAGCAGATCGTGCTCACCTCGGACCGCCCGCCGAAGGAGATCCCGGGCCTGGAAGACCGGTTGATATCGCGCTTCGAGTGGGGAATGGTGGCCGATATCGGGCACCCAGACTTGGAGCATCGCATCGCGATCCTGCGCAAGAAGGCGGAGCAGGACCATCTCGAGCTGACGATCCCAGACGACGTGCTGCGCTTCATCGCCGAGCACGTGCGGTCGAGCGTCCGGGAGCTCGAGGGGTGCATCATCAAGCTGCTGTTGTTCGCCTCGCTCAAGAACCGCGAGGTGACGATCGAGCTGGCCCGCGAAGCCCTGTCGGACAAGATTCGTCAGGGGGAGGAGGGGGCGAGCTTTGTCGGCCAGCCGACGCCCAGCATCGACCGAGTCCAGGAGGTGGTCTCGCGGCGCTGGGGCGTGACGCCGGAGGGCCTGCGCTCCAAAGCGCGCACCAAGACCCTGACGGTCCCGCGCCAGGTCGCGATGTACCTCGCCCGCGACATGTTGGGAATGCAGCTGGTCGAGATCGGCCAGGCGTTCGGCGGGCGAGACCACTCCACGGTGATCCACTCCGTGAACAAGGTCGAGCGGCAGATGATCCGCGACCGCACATTCAAGGAGCGGGTCGAAATGGCGCGTCAGGAGTTGTCCGCACTGTAGCGCACATGTGGGAAGGACATGTGAACGGGTGTGGGGAGGTGCGGCGGGTGTGTGGACGGCTCGTGAGATGACAACAGTCCCAACACGCGCCCCACATGAGGCCTGGACCCCCAGACGTCGTGGCGGTCGACAGTTAGGCGCAACCACCCACATTTCCCCGTGCTCTACTGCTACTACGAGTAGTTCTATATAGTATGGAAGTAGAGTCTTTCACCTCTTTTCACGGGCTCTAAGCGCACGCACATGAAGTTCACGATTACCCGGGAGCAACTGCAGGAGGGATTGCTGGCCGTCGCGGCGGCGGTGCCCGCCAAGACGACACTGCCGGTCCTCGCCAACGTGCTCGTCGAGGCGGGCAAGCACGGACTGCGCCTGTCGGGTACCGATCTGGACATCGCCGTGAGCACGACCGTCGCGGCGGACGTGGACGCCGAGGGCGCGGTGACCCTGCCGGCCAAGAAGCTTGTGGACATCGTTCGCGAGCTGCCGGGGGGACCGGTTCGCGTCACGGCCGCCGGCGAGTCGCGGGTGTCGCTCGAGTGCGGGCGGGCGAAGTTCAAGCTGCTCGGCCTGCCGCGCGAGGAGTTCCCCTCCTTCCCGGCGGTCAAGTTCGACGGGGCGTGGCAGGCGGCTGCGGGCGTCGTGCACAAGCTGGTGGGCCACGTGGCATTCGCCGCCTCGACCGAAGAGAGCCGGCCGATCTTGAACGGCGTGCTGTGGGAGCTGCGCCCCGACCGGATGCGCATGGTGGCCACGAACGGTCACCGGCTGGCGAAGATGGACGTGCCCGCGAGCGGCGCCGCCACGGCCGATCTCATCGTACCGCCGAAAGCCCTGGAGCAGGTCCGCCGCCTGATGGCCGCCGACGCCGACCTGGACATCGCCCGCAGTGACAACCACATCGGCTTCCGGGCCGGCGGGACCCTGGTGTTCTCGCGCCTGATCGAGGGTCCCTATCCCAACTACGAGCAGGTGATCCCGCGCGAGAACGACAAATCGGCCACGGTGGACAAGGCCGGGATGGCGGCGGCGCTGCGGCGCATGAGCGTGGTCGCGAGCGATCAGACCCACCGCATCCGCCTGACCTTTGCGGGGGGCGCCGTGCGCTTCTCCGTGCAGACGCCCGACCTGGGCGAGGCGCAGGATGAGCTCTCCCTCACGTACGAAGGGGAGCCGCTCGAGATCGGGTTCAATGCGATGTACCTGCTCGAAGTCCTCAAATTCATGCCGACCGACGAGGTGCGCTTCACCTTCAAAGCACCCGAGCGCGCGACAACGATCGAGCCCGTGGGGTGGGATGACCCGGCGAGCTATATGGCGCTGGTCATGCCTCTCAGGCTAGTGGGCGGTGAACAGTGGGGAGTGGCTAGGGGAGGCTATCGTCGCTCCTGCGCGCTGTATCCCGCTGTGCGTCTGTGCGCCTAGTCTTGAGAGTGTCCTGTTCCCTGTCGGGTGTGGGGCTCACCGTCAGCGACTCGAGCGGTGGCACCGCTACTGGCGGCACGTTCAGGACGCTGTCTCCCTCTTCCCCTTCAGGGGGGATGTACACGTCCACTCCGTGATACCGCGCCAGGATCAGGTCCCGCCGCGCCAGCATGCGTTCGGGCTGGAATACCGGGTTGGAGGTGCGCGGATGGGGCAGCGTCGCGGCGAGGGCAGCAGCCTGGCTCTCGTCGAGCAGTGCGGGAGGAGCGCCGAAATAGGCGCGGCTGGCCGCGTCCACGCCCCACACCCCTGGCCCCCACTCCACCACGTCGAGGTACAGCTCAAGGATGCGGTGCTTGGACAGTGCGAGCTCGAGCCGCAACGCCGTCACCGCTTCCTTGAGCTTGCGGAAGGGGCTGCGGGACGAAGAGAGATACAGATTCTTGGCGAGTTGCTGCGTGACGGTGCTGGCTCCCCGCAGGCGGTCGCGTCGCCACCAGATCTCGCGCAGCGTCGCCCAGAAGCCTCGGCCGTGATCGAGCCCGAGCGCGTCGGCGAGCTCGGCGGGGTCGATGCCGTGATGCGTCCAGAAGCGGGAGTCTTCGCCGAGGATGACCATGCGTTGGAGGATGGGCGAGACGTCCGAGAGGGCGGTCGGGCGGACAGTCAGTCGGGCGGTCACGGCCGCTTCGCCCCTCGCGGCTCGCATCATCGCGGTCTCGTGCGGCCAGTGATCGCGCCACCACAGGGGCGGCGGCCACACACCGAACAGCCAGACCAGCGCCACGAGCGCGATCCCTAGCGCCGCTGCGCGCGCCTTCCTAGGTTCGTCCGCCATGTCGCTCGATCTCTCCACGCTACGCGACCGCCTCCAAGAAGCGCTCGGGGACGAATTTATCGTGGGCGCGCTGCTGGGCGAAGGCGGCTTCGCCGCCGTGTTCCGCGTGCGGGACCAGGCGGCCCGCCAGGACGTGGCCGTGAAGGTAGTGGACCTGGGCCTCACTCCCTCGCCTGCGCTGGCCGGACGGTTCGTGCGCGAAGCGCGCACCGTGGCGCAGCTCGAGCACCCACACATCGTCCCCATCACCAAAGTGGGTGGCTACAAGAACGAGGTTCTGTACATCGTGATGCAGTGCGTGGAGGGGCCGTCCCTCCGCCAGCTGCTCGAGGAGCGCGGGCGCCTCGCGATCGGCGACGCCGCCCGCGTCGCGCGGCAGGTCGCGGACGCCCTGGCGCATGCCCACGCGCGGGGGGTCATTCACCGCGACATCAAACCCGACAACATCCTGCTCGACGCCACGGGCCGCGTGCTCGTCACGGACTTCGGGATCGCCAAGGCCGCCGAAGCCGCCTCCGGCAGCCAGCTCACCACCGAGGGCATGGTGGTGGGCACGCCGCAGTACATGAGCCCCGAGCAGGCCACCGGGGACTCAGTCGACGCACGCTCGGACGTGTACTCGCTGGGCGTCGTGCTGTACCACATGCTGGCGGGCGCGCCGCCGTTCGATGGCGACTCCGCTCAGGCGGTCCTGATGAAGCAGGCGACCGCCACGGCGCCGTCGATCCGTCGGGCGCGACGGGAGGTGCCCAGCGCCCTCGCCAACGTGCTTGCCTGCATGCTCGCCAAGGATCCGGGCGAGCGATTCCAGTCCGCGGCGGAGGCGAGTCACGCCCTCGTGGGGGCCGTGACCAGCGCGGCGCGCGACCACGTGAAGCTCGGGCCTCAGGACCGACAGACGACCGCGCAATACCGCGTCCACCTCCGGACCGCGGCTCGATGGGGTGGGGCCCTGCTCGCCACGGTCGCGGCGGTGGCGCTGCTGTGGAGCGCGCTCGGGCGGGCGCCGCGGCTCGCGATCACGGCTCCCGTCCCGGGCAGCCTGAACGCCGCCCTGCGGCGTCGCGGTGTCGTGGGCCGCGCCGACACCGCCGTGTTCGTCTTCAGGCCGGCGGCCGACCGCGCAGGCGTCCTGCTCGTGGTCACCCGTCATCGCTTGGTCATCGCGGCGCCCCGACACCTGCGTGGCTATCCGCGAGACAGCGTCACCTACATCGTCCGCCCGGGCTGGAGCGGCGGGCCGTGTCTGCTGTTCATCGTTCTGAGCGGCGGTCGGCGCGACACGGTGTTCCAGCGCGTGTCGCTGCGCGACTGGTGGACGCTGCGCCGCGCGCTCAAGGGTCTCCCGCCCCCGCACGGCTCCTAGTGCCGGTCTCGGCGCGCACAGGCACTAGGGCAAGATGGTCACAGTCGAGTGGACGACCTGCGTCACGGGGATCGTCAGGCCCTGCGCGGGCAGGGCGAGGGTGAGGCTCGCGGAATCCCGCGATTCCCCGCCCAGGAAGCGCCCGTCCTCCGCAATGAACGACCGCCCGGTGGTCGTGCCGATCCCGCTGATCTGGAAGAGTTGCCCGCCGTTCTGCCCGGCGCCGGATACGCTATAGCTGGCGCTGGTTTCGAGCCGGAGGCTGCGCGTCCCGTTGCGATCTTCCCACGCGACCGCGCGCGACTGCTGCACGGCCCGGCGGGTGACGTCGCCGCCGGCTCGCTGTGTGACGGAGAGCGTGTCGGTCCAGCTTGCTCCGAGTTGCGCGCCGCCGCGGGGAACCCGCGGCAGGAAGTCGTGGAAGCCACCCAGCATCTGGCCGAGGGTGCGCCCGAGGACGGTGTCGGACGGCGCGCCGCTCTTGAACTCCCCCTGCGGGGCGACCCGGCCGCTCAGCACGAGGGCGCGAAGCCTGGAGAGGTTGTCGGCCACGGGCGGCGGCGCTCCCGAATCCGGAGTCGCGGAGTCCACGGTGAATGTGGCGGGGTAGCCGCCCGAGTCCGCGGGCCCGGTGATCACGGCGCTGACGAAGAACTGCGCTCCCAGATCCTGGACTTGCGGCGTTCCGCCGAACGACTGCACGATATGAAACCGGCGGTGGATGAGGTAGCGTACCGCGCTCGGGCCATATCGCACGGCCTCGGAACCAGCTCGCCGCTCGACGGCCCGGGTCGGCACGGTGGTCGTCGGTGCGGCGGGTGCGGGTCGCGGCGCACCGCTCGTGGCGCTGCTTCCACCGGCGCACGCGGCGACCAGTGCGGCGCCGCCCGCGCTCAGGCGGCGCATCACCCGCCCAGCTCCTGGTGAGTCGCCCGCGCACGGTCGATCTTGGTGCGACCGAAGATCGCCACCATCTCCTGGGCCTCGCTCATGACGCGGAGCAGCTTCCAGCCGCGCTTTCGCATGTCGGCGCGCCACCCGATCAGTCGTTCCCACTCCTCTATGGTGGTGCGGAAGACGCGCAGATCCGCCACCTCTTCCCACTGGGGCGGATACGGCTTCAGCGCGGGGGAGGAGGGTGGTGGGGCCATAAGCCGAGTTCTGTTTACCCACCAACGGGTGAGCAGATGGTCATCTCTCTGGGATGGCTGTCGCCAGCCACCTCGACGCGGCCTACCCGCAGCTCGAACGACCCGGGCCGGGTCTCGCTGCTTACTTGGCCTTGCTCCGACTGGGGGTTACCGTGCCGCGCCTGTCACCAGGCGCGCGGTGGGCTCTTACCCCACCTTTTCACCCTTACCCTTGGATAAAGGGCGGTTTGTTTTCTGTGGCCCGATCCGTCGCCTTGCGGCGCCCAGGCGTTACCTGGCAGTCTACCCTGTGGAGCTCGGACTTTCCTCAGCGCACCCTGCCTGCCGGTGCGCCGCGACCATCGCACCCCACCACCACCCCGCGCCAAACTTACGAACGCGGCAAGGCTCCGGGCAAGGCTAGCGCGCCAGCCGCCGCAGCGTCTGGGCCAGGCTGTCAGCGGTGGCGCGCGAGACGCCGACCTCGCCGCCCGCCAGCCAGAACCCGTCGCTCTGGCCGAAAACCACCGCCTTCAGGGCGCCGACGTTTCGCCCCCGCACCAGGGCCGGCGGCAGCTCCACCGCGTGCACCGCGTTGAGGCCGCGGGCCCGGTAGGCGGCGAGCCAGGGGCGTGGGCGCACTTCGGGCGTGAAGAGCAGCAGCGGTCGATCCGGCAGGGAGAAGCCCCGCAACAAGCCAAGCGAAAACCAGTCCCCAGGCGCCTGTCGCAGCCGGAAAGCGAAATAGAGGCCGGGGCGCTCCTTCAATATCCGGTCGCGGAGCGAGCGGGCGCGTTCGGTGACCAAGTCCTCCAGCGCCTGGTAGTACGACGGTAACAGCCCCGCCTCTCGCAGCGTGCGATAGCGCGCAGCGGCGGGAATGCTGTCGAGCGCGCTATGGCGAGCCAAGCGGGCGAGGACGTCGCGCCACGCGGCGTCGCAGAACTCCTGCCCCATCGAGTAGCCGGTGGGCTGGTTCCCCCGCCGTGCCGACCGCGCGAGGTCGAACGCGACGGCGGGCACGAGCTGGCGCAATCCACCGGCGAGATGCGCCAGCACGACGTGGGCGGGGACGACGGTGGAATTCCAGTATGCCGTGTCGAGCGCGCACCATGTGTCGAGCGCCTCGCCACGCGCGCCGCGGGACGAATCGGTCGGGCCGACGGTGACGCGGGAGCGGCTGTAGTCGAACGCCGGGATCCACGCGACGCTGGTGGGCTGGAGCAGGTTCACGGCGTCGCTCCAGGCGCGCCGTACCGCCGCCCGCTCCTCCCAGCGATGGTGCAGCGAGTCGGCGACGGTCTCAGCGTCGGCGTCGCCCGCGAGCAGGTTCAGCCCCGCCTGGTCGAGGAAGCTCACTAGAGAGTCGAGCGCCGCGGCAGAACGCGGTGCGTCGCCCTCTCCTCTTTCGTGACGGAGCAGCAGCGGCGTCCACAGCGCCCGCATGCCCGTGCGGCGGATCCAATCGGGAACGCCGATCGCGTGAGCCGTGTCCGGGACGGTGGGCAGCGGCTCGACTGTCACGCCGGCGGGTGCGGCGGATCGGGGCGGTTGCGGCTCGACGGCGAGTGGCGCACCGGCGAGGGCGGCAGGGAGAGAGAGGGAGGGGGGGAGGGAGCGATGGTCTGCCGGCGGCACGTGCGCCCACGCCGCGGGACGGCGGGTCCAGCGAGCAAGTGCGGTGAGGAAGTCCCTGGTGGCGCCGAGGGCGTCGAGCTGGAGTATCGGCATGGTGTTCGGCCAGGCTTGCGGCCCGAGCGCCGCCAACGCGTGGCGACTGATGACCACGACGAGCCCGTCGCCGACGCGCGTGGCCGCCGCGATCGGGGCCGCCCCCGGGGGCGTCACGGCCCTCGCTACACGGACGAAGGCGCGGCGGGTCGCCACGGCGACCACCTGCGAGGAGCGTCGCACCTCGAGCACATGATTGCGGTCGAGCGGGAAGGGGTCGTATACCGAGCCGAGGGGATCGCCGCCCACGCGTCGCGCCTGGGCCCAGGCTTGGGCGTCGGGCGACGCCGTGCGCTGGGCCGTGTCCCCGAGCAGCGACTCGCCGATCGCGATCCCCGCGCCTTGCGAGGCGAGCCAGCGGTTCGCGACCCAGCGATCGAGCGTGCCCTCCCCCGCCGCTGTGTAGCCGAGGACGACGACGCCGCCCCCCGACAGCCACTGGCCCAAGAGGGTCAGGTCTCCGGCCGTGAGGGCGTCCGACGGCCCTTCCGGCTCGCGGCCGAAGAGCAGCAGGAGCGTGCGGTAGCGGGCGTGATCGGTGGCCGTGAGGTGGGGATAGAAGCGGCGGTATTCCACCGTGTAGCCGGCGTCGTGCCACGGAATGGCTGTGCCGCTGAGCAACGCGGGATCGGAGAGGGTCAGGTCGAGGACCAAGGCGCGGCGCGCTTGCGGCTGGCAGGCGGCGAGGACGAGGGGGACGAGAGCGGCGAGCCGGCCGACGCTCACGGCGCGGCACTGGCGAACGGCTGAAGGGCCTCCCGCAGCTGGGCGGCGGTCTGCCAGCGCTCGGCGGCCGACTTCGCCAGCGCGCGCGCGATGATGGCGGCGAGGGGCTTGGGCACGTCGCGGCGCAGCGCGCGCAGGTCCGGAGGCGCCTGATGCTGGTGCATATCCAGCACCGCTGCGGCACTGGCAGCGGAAAACGGCGGCCGCCCGGAGAGCGTCTCGAACAGCACGACCCCGAGAGAGTAGAGGTCGGTCCGGCCATCGACGTCGGGTGAGCCGCCGGCCTGCTCGGGGCTCATATATTCCTCCGTGCCCACGACGAAGCCGCTGCGGGTGACGCGGTCTTCACCCGATGTGGCGATGGCGCGCGCAATGCCGAGATCCACGAGCACCGCCCCCGCCTCCGAAAGCACGATGTTGTCGGGCTTGATGTCCCGATGCGCGATGCCTTCCCGGTGCGCATAGTCGAGGGCCTCGAGCACGTCGCAGGCGATCGTGACAGCGCGCGGGATTGGCAGGCGTCGCTCGCGACGCAGCAACAGGCGGAGACTTTCGCCCTCGACGTACGGCATGACGAACCAGAGGAGGTAGTCCGCCTCGCCGCTGTCGAGCAGGCGCGCGATGTGCGGGTGGTCGAGCCGCGCCGCGTAGCGCATCTCGCGCAGGAAGCGGTCGGCCGCCACCGAGACAGTGAGCTCCGGGTGCAGCACTTTGATGGCGACCCGGCGCCCCGTTCGATCGGCGGCGCCGAAAATCGCCGCGTTGCCGCCACGTCCGATAGCCGTGATGGCGGTGAAGCGGTCGCCCAGCGCCTCCCGTACCCGATCGATCAGCTCGCGTCCCGCCATGGCACCCTATCCCGCACCAGGTGGTGCGATGGTCGAATCGAGTTAACAATAGGAGCGGCGAGCGGGTCGGGCCAGGGAACCAGGCGGCGCATGGCGACGATCGAAGCGGTGCGGGGCGACATCACCCGTGAGGCGGTGGACGCCATTGTGAACGCGGCCAATACCACGCTGCTGGGGGGCGGGGGAGTGGACGGCGCGATCCACCGCGCAGCCGGTCCCGCGCTGCTCGAGGAGTGCCGGGCGCTGGGCGGCTGCCCCACAGGCGATGCGCGCATCACTGGGGGTCACCAGCTCCGGGCGCGGTACGTGATTCACACGGTGGGGCCGGTGTGGCAGGGGGGGCATTCCGGAGAGCCCGCCCTGCTGCGCAGCTGCTACGTCCACACGCTGGCCCTCGCCGCGCAGCACGCCGTCCGCTCAATCGCCTTCCCTTCCATCAGCACGGGCGCCTACCGCTACCCGATCACGCAGGCGGCGGAGATTGCGGTGGGGGCCGTGCGGGAGTGCCTCGCCCGTCCCACGTCGGTCGCGCTCGTACGGTTCGTGTGCTTCAGCGTCCCCGACCTGGAAGTGTATCGGGCGCTGCTCGCACGCGATCGGCGGGAGCGGGGCTAGGGCCGGAATCGGTGCCCAGCCGGGCGAGCGCGCGGCGAGCAGCGGCGATGTAGGGCTCGTAGGCGGGATTGCCGCCCGCGCCGACGCGGAGCACGAAACGGTAGGCCGCAATGGCGGCGCCGCGGTCTCCGGCACGCTCGGCCTCCTCACCGCGCGCCAGCATCCTGTCCAGCACCTCCGGCGTCCGCCAGCTCAGCCCCGGATCGGTCCGCATCCGGACCTGGGTGCGGGAGAACCAGAGCGCGCCGCCGGCCGCCAGCACGAGGCTCAAGCCGGCGAGGAAAAGTGCGAGCCGCCGCGCGCGCCGCGGATCGGGGACGGCATCATTCATCGGTGCCTCGCAGAGTTCGGGTCCTCCACGCGGCGCAACGGCGCCGCCCGAGGTTGAGTCGCGGTTGACGGCCGCGCGTTACCATGGGGCCGTATGGTCACGGTCTGCACGGTGCTGCCGCCGCCGGAGCGTCCCCGCGTCGATGCGGCGGGGGACGGGGCCTTCACGGCACTCCACGTCGACTCGTTCCGCGACGTGCTCTCTGCCGCACGCCGACGGCAGGTGGACGCGCTCGTCATCTCGGTGCACCGCTGCAGCGGGCATGAGCTGCCCGCCGTCGCGCGGTTCGTGCGAGAATTTCCCGCCATTCCGGCCGTGGCGCTCGTCTCCCGGCACGATCACGCCGCCCCGGAAACGCTGCTCCGGCTCGGGGCGACCGGGGTGTGGGCGGCGGTGGATTGCACCGCCCCGGGGGGCTGGCAGCGCTTACGCGACCTCCTGGGGCACCCGGCATCCCCCGTGGTGGCGCTCATCCTCGCCCGCGTCCTGCCCGCCTTGCGCGAAGTGCCGGGGGAGGCGCGGCTGTTCTTCGAGGCGCTGGCACGGCTCGCGCCCGTGGTCGCCACGGTGCGCGGGCTGGCACGGCACCTGAAGATCACGCCGAGTACCCTCATGTCGCGCTTCTACCGCGCCGGCTTGCCCTCGCCCAAGAGCTACCTCGCTGGTGCGCGCCTGCTGCATGCCGCTTACCTGTTCCAGAATCCCGGACTGTCCGTCGCCGATGTCGCCTACCGGCTCGACTACTCGTCACCCCAGAGCTTCGGCCGCCACCTCCGGGCGATGCTGGGGGTCACGGCGGGCGAGTTCCGGCGCCGCTTTCCCTTCGACGTCGCGCTCACGCGCTTCATCGATCTGCTCATCACCCCGTACCGGGAGGCCCTGCGTGCGTTTCAACCCCTCAACGCGGGGATCTGGGACCAAGGCCCGAGCGCCGCTCGCGTCTCCCGGGCGGGGTGAACCCCGGGGCGACACCCCGGGGTTAGTCCGCCGCGGCGCGGACGGGCGGTTCGCGCTCCTGCTCGCGCGAGAGGACCGAGAAGCGGGCGATGCCGCCGCGCAGCCGCTCGGCCAGCTGGGCGAGCTGTTGCGAGGTGGCGGTGAGGTCGCCCATTGCGGTGATCTGCGCCTGGGTCGACGCGGCGGCCCCGTTGGCGCTCTCGGACGAGGCCGCGGAAATGGCGGCCACCTGCTGGAGCGCCTGCGCCAGCGCGGCGAGGCGTTGAGCCTGACTGCGCGAGACGTCGGCGGTCGCGTTGACCAGGTCGCCGATCAGCTGCACCCCTTGGTGGAGCTCCTGGAGGGCGCCGTCCGCCTCGGCGGCGACGGCGCCGATGTCCCGGACCTTCGCTTCGCCGGACTGCATCGCCCGGCCGGCCCCTTCGATGCCGGTCCGCAGCTCCGACACCAGCTCCGCCACTTCCCGCGCCGACTTCCCAGCTTCGGCGGCAAGCGTCCGGACCTCATCGGCCACGACCGCGAAGCCCTCGCCGTGCTCCTCCGCACGCGCCGCCTCAATCGCCGCGTTCAACGCCAGGAGGTGCGTTTGACGCGCGATCCGGGCGATGGTCTGGGCGAACGCGCCGATCCGCTCCGACATCCCGGACAGGCCGGCGACGGTCGAGGCCGTCGCACGCACTTCCTCGCCGACCGCCCGCAGGGTGTGGCTCGCTCGCGCTACGCCCTCCCGACCCCGCTCCGCCGCCGCCACGAGGCGGGCCGCGTCCGCCTGCATCAACTCCGCCCGCACCCGCAGCGATTCCGCCTGGTCGGCGGCCTTCGCGCTCTCGCCGCGGGCGCCGTCCACCAGGCCCCGCTGACCGCTCAGGTCTCGGGCGACCTGCTGGGCCGTGTGCGACACGGTGTCGGATGTCGCGTGCAGCTGCTCCGCCGACGCCGCCAATTGCTCCGCGAACGCGGCGACCTCGTCCGCCTCCCGCTGCACCGTGGAGATCGTCGCGCTGATCTCCTCCAGCATGCGGTTGAAGCTCTTCTCCAGGAACCCCAGCTCGTCCGACTCCCCCCCCGGCGCGCGCACCGCCAGCTGCCCTCGCTCCGCCACGCCCATGATGCCGCGGGTGTGGCGAATGCGCTCAATCAGCCGGGCGGGGATCCGCTTCAGCGCCATGGCGACCGCGATGAAAGCCATCGTCTCGAGGTACGTCGCCGCGCCGAGCCCCGCCGCGCCCGGGTAGAGCACGTGGTGCAGGTGGCTGGCGGCGAGGTAGACCAGGGCCGAGATGAGGACCAGGAAGTCGCCCACGGCCTGCCCCTGGTCGAACGCGTAAGGGAGCACGGCGATGAAGAACCCCGCCACGAGGCCACCGTGGCCGAACCACAGGACCGGCACCCCGACCAGGAGAGCGTCCAGCAACGCCAGGACGTAAATCAGCCACCAGCGATGCCACCCCCGTTCAGTGACGATCCCGGTAACGGCGTTGAGCACCGCCGCGCCACCCGCCACCAGCACCATGGTAGACGGATGCGTGGGCACGATGCCGCCGATCCACCCCAGAACGCCAAGCAGGAACCCAGCTCCGACCATGACCCAGCGGCGCCGGTGCGCCCGCGCCACCGCCTCAATGTCCCGCAACCGCTCTTCGACGCCGGAGGCGTCGTCCGTCCGGCCCCGCACCCGAGCGGCGAGCGATCGTCTGGCAAGGGCGCTGGGGAGGGCGGGTGGGGTCGTCACCGTGAGGAACATACAGGCGCGACCCGCTTCATCCGAGCCCGAGCGCGCGGGCGGTGAGTAGGGTCTCCACCTGGTATCCTGCTGCTTCCAACGTCGCGCGGCCTCCCTCTTCCCGGTCGACCACCGCCAGGACGCCCACCACCCGCCCCCCTTCGGCCGTGACGGCGCGGATCGCCTGCTCCGCGGAGCGTCCTGTGGTGATGACGTCATCCACGACGACGACCGTGGCGCCCGGCACGAAGCAGCCCTCGATGCGTTTCCCCGTCCCGTGGTCCTTGAGTTCGGGGCGGACGGTGAAGGCATCGAGTGAGAGGCCCCGGCCGCGCGCGGTGGCGGCGAGGGCGTAGGCGACGGGATCGGCCCCCAGGGTCAACCCGCCCACGAGCTGCGGCGTCCAGCCGCGGGCTGCCAGGCGGTCGAGACCGAGGGCTCCGATGACGGCGAGGCCTTCACCCGACATCGTGGTGGGGCGGGCGTCGATGTAGAAGGAAGAGCGTCGGCCCGACGCGAGCACGAAATCGCCGCGCCGCACCGAGCGCTCGAGCAGCAAATCGCGAAGCCGATCCTGAAGAGTAGTTGTCATTACTACTACTATGACCTCACCCGGAGTCGCGTACCACCCGCCTCAAGGTCCCCCAGAACCCGGGCTGCGGCGCGGGGGCGTCCGCCAGGCCGGCGGCTACCTCGGCTGCGAACGCCAGCACGGTCGGCTGGCGCGCCCCAGGGTCGCGCGCGAGCCCGCGCATCACGGCGGCTTCGAGCGCGGGGGGGAAGCCGCGCCCCGGCAGGGCGCGGCTCAGCGGGATCGGCGCCTCGCCCAGCAGTTGCTGAAACAGCTCGCGCTGGGTGCGGCCGGTAAAGGGGTGTCGGCCAGTGAGGAGGTAGTAGGTGATCGTCGCCAGGCTGTAGATGTCCGCCCGCTCGTCCACCAGCTCTCCCGACAGCGCTTCGGGCGCCACGTACTGCACGGTGCCGACGAAGAAACCGGTGCGCGTGAGGCGCTCTTCAGGCGGTAGCTCTGCATCCCGGGCGATCCCGAAGTCCAGCAATTTCGCGGTCCCTGTCTCCGGGTCGAACATGACGTTCTCGGGCTTCAGGTCGCGGTGGATGATGCCGGCGCGGTGCGCGGCGTCGAGCGCCGCCGCCAGCTGCGCGACCACGCTCCCCGCCAGGGCCGGAGCGAGGGGCCCCGCGCGGTGTACGATGTCGCCCAGGGGCTCTCCCGTCGTCCACTCCAGGGCGAGGTAGTCCAGGCCGTCGGCTTCGCCGTAGTCGTAAGTGCGGACGACGCCCGGATGCTGCACGCGGGCCCCGTACCCCGCCTCGCGCAGGAAGCGCTGGACCGCCGTGGGGTCGCTCCTCAGGCCCGGCCGCAATACCTTGAGCGCACAGGGGCCGCGCTCGGGATGACGCGCCCGGTACACGTCCGCCGTGCCGCCTTCGCCGACCCGCTCGAGGAGATGGTAGCCGGCGATGGTGCGGCCAGAGAGGTTCTCACTTGGCATCGGCGTGCGGCGAAACTAACGCCCGGTCGCGAGGGTGAGCAAGTGAGGGGACGTTGCGCGCTCCTCCTGCCGCTGGTCGCGCTGGCGGGCGGTTGCGGACCCTGGCAGCGCGCCGGCACCGAGCCGCATCCGGGGCCCGACACGACCATTCCGCAGCTGTTCGACGCCCGCTCGATCTACCGGGCGATGGGGTTCGTGGTCGGCGCCCCCCCGCTCGGGTTCGTCGCGTCGGTGCGTTTCCTCGCCGGGCCGACGCCCGATTCGACACTCGCCGTGTTCGCGCTGTCGCTCGCCAACCGCGCCCTGAGCTTCCGTCACAGTGGCGATGAATTCGTGGCCGAGTACCATGTCGAGTTCGCGTTCCGGAGCGAGAGCGCCACGGTCCGCGAGGTGGCGCGCGACGAAGCGGTGCGCGTGCACCGCTTCCAGGAGACTCTGCGGTCAGACGAAAGCATCGTCTTCCAGCAATTCGTCGCCTTGCGCCCCGGGGCGTACACCGTACGAGTCATCGTGCGGGACCGGAACGGCCCCGCCTCCTCCCAGGACCAGATCGTGGACACGGTGCCGCGGCTCGACGGCGAGACGCTTGGGTCGCCGATTGCGATCTATCGGGGCCCGGGCCGGACGGGGATCGACGCCGCTCCGCAACTGGTGGCGAACCCGCGCGCCACGTTCCCCTATGGCGGGGATTCGCTGCGCTTCTACGTGGAGGGATACCGCCTGCCCCCGGGAACCCGTCTGGCGGCACGCGTGCTCGATCGGGATTCGGTCGAGCTGTGGCATGACACGTTGGAGCTCGCCGGGGAGGCGGGTCACACGCTGGCGCGCGCGCAAGTCGCGATCGCGCCGGGTCAGCTCCCCGCCGGTCGCGCCGAGCTCCTGGTGCAGGCCGTCGGTGCGCCGGCTCGCGCGCGGGCGCCGCTGCTCGTCAGCCTGTCGGATGAGTGGGCGGTCACAAACTTCGACGAGATGATCAGTCTGCTGCGTTATTTCGAGCGGCAGGATCTGGTGGCGAAGCTGCACGCTGCGCCGCGCGATCAGCGGGCGTCGCTGTGGCGCGATTTCTTCAAGGCGACGGATCCCGTGCCGCTCACGCCCGAGAACGAAGCGCTCGACGACTATTTCCACCGGGTCGCGCTCGCGAACGTGCGCTTTCCGGAGACCGGCGGGCCCGGTTGGCTGACCGACCGCGGGGAAGTGTTCATCACCCTGGGTGAGCCGGACGAGGCGTTCGACCTCGGGACCGAGGGCACGCCGTTGGGCGTCCGGGTGCTGCGGTGGGAGTACACCGTGCCACGGCTCACCGTGTATTTCCAGGACCAGACCGGCTTGGGGCAGTTTCGCCTCACGCCCGCCTCCCGCGCCGAGTACCAGCGCGTGCTCGCGCAGGTGCGGGCACGGGGAGGGGGAGGGGGGGGGCGATGAGAGCCGCCGTGGCGACGGTCATGCTGCTCGTTGCCGGTGCGTCCCTGGCGGTCGCGCAGGACGAGCAGCAGGTGGCACAGCGCGCCGAGTCGCTCCGCCAGGCGGGCCGCCCCTGGCATGCGGCGGAGCTGCTGCTGGAGGCGACCGCGCGCGGCCCGCATCCCAACGCGAGCTTCATCGTACAGGGCGCCGAGGCGGAGCTCGCCGCCCGCCGCTACGATCGGGTGCGCAGCCTGCTGGTGGGACAGCCGTGGCTCGACGACTATGACCACGGCGCGGCACTCGCCCTGTTGGCGGAGGCCGAGGCGCGGCTGGGCTCGTACGCACTCGCCGCGGCGCATTTCGCCGACGCGCGGGGCCGCGCGCGAGGCGTCCGCGCGGCGCTCCTGGCTGTGCGGGCCGGGGTGGTGTGGGAGCGCTTGGGCGAGCGCGACTCCGCGGCCCGGGCCTACGACGCAGCGCGCAGCGCCGGACTGCGAGCGATCGACGGATGGCTGCGGCTGCGTGAGGGCCGCGTGGTGCGCGACACGGCCCGGGCCTTCCACCTGCTCGCCGATCTCCCCGCTCCGGTGGCACGCGAGCTGCCCGCGGCGCGGGGGCAGGCGCTCCTCGCCGCCGGTGATACCGTCGCGGCGATCGCCGCCCTCGCGCAGGCGGGCCGCTCGCTGGACGTCGCGCGGCTCGCCCTCACCGTCGGCGATTCCGCCCGCGCGCGCGATGCCCTGTTCGGCCTGATGGCGCGGGCCCCGGAGAGCGACGACGCCGCGGCGGCGGTGGGCGTCGCGCTGGCGTCGCTGCCGGCGCGGTCCGCCCCGGAGCGCGTTGCACTGGCGCGCGCCATGAAGCCGCACGGCGCCGCCGCGGATGCCACGCTGCAGGTCGAGCGGGCGGTGCAGACCGGGGATTCGAGCGGCCCAACGCTCGTCCTGTTGGGTGAGTTGTGGGCGGGCGCGGGGCGCTACCGCGACGCGGAACGCGCCTACCGGGCCGCGGCGATGGACCCCGCCGTCGCAGCGCTCGCTCTGTACCGCCGGGGGCGCATCCTGCTCCGTCTCGGCGACGCAGGTGCCAGCGAAGCCCTGTCAGGCTTCGCCCAGACCTTTCCGACCGACACCGCCGCGCCGTCGGCGCTCTACCTCCTCGGGGATCAACTGGCCGATCGGGGCGACGCGCCGGGAGCGGCCCGCTGGTTCGCGGAGCTCATCAACCGCTATCCCCTCGACCCCCGCGCGTCGCAAGCCCGCTTCCGTCTGGCCGCCGAAGCGACGCTGCGCGGCCTGACCGACAGCGCCGCCCTTCTCTATCAAGCCGAAATGGTCGCCGGGGGTCCGCAGCGCTTCGCCGCCCGCTTCTGGCTCGGCAAGCTAGCGTTTGCTCGGGGAGACACCGCGGGCGCCCGTGCGCTCTGGGCAGGTCTGGCGCGAGAAGATTCGATCGGGTACTACGGGATGCGCGCCCGCCAGGCGCTCGGCGGCCCGCCGCTCCGCATCGTCGCGGCACCACAGATCGTGGCGCCACCCCCTGCCGCGGTGGCCGCGGGGCTCTCGCGCATCGACACCCTCGTGCTGGCAGGTCTCGATTCGGAGGCGGAGGCGGAGGTGAGGAGCCTGCTGGCGCATCCCCCGGCCGAGCTGGAGAATCTCCTGGCCTGGAGCGAGGGACTCGCCGCCCGTGCCTGGGGGCCCGCCGCGGTCCGGCTCGGCTGGCAGGCGGCGCTCCGCTCGCCCAACGACGCGCGGGTGCTGCGCGCGATCTTCCCCTGGCCGAATCGCCCCGCCCTCGAGGCGGAGGCTCGCGAATTCGGCGTCGACCCGTTGCTCCTGGTCGCGCTGGTGCGGCAGGAGAGCGTGTTCGATCCCGAGGCCCTCTCGCCGGCGGGCGCGCGAGGGCTGGCCCAACTCCTTCCCGGCACCGCCGCGTTCACCGCCCGCGGGCTCGACGTCACCTTCGACCCCGAGTGGCTCATCGTGCCCGACCTGAACCTTCACCTCGGCGCGGCGCACCTCGCGGAGCTGCTGCGGCGCTTCGGGGGGCGCGTGGAAGCGGCGGTCGCCGCCTACAATGCGGGCGTGCCGCCGGTGCTGCGCTGGCTCGCGCGGCCCGGCGGCGACGATGCCGACGCGTTCATCGAGCTGATTCCGTATCAGGAGACGCGCGGCTACGCACGCTCCGTACTGCGCAACCGCGAGCTGTATCGAGCGCTGTACCCGTCTCCAAGCGATTGACCGGGCGACAGTTAGCGCTTCCTTGACAAGCCTTCCCGCGCTTCGCAATCTATCGCGCCCGGCTGGTGTCGGGCGGCGTAATGCGCCCTACGTGTGACTCCGCAGGAGGCTGATCGAATGGCTAAGGGAAAGGTGAAGTGGTTCAATGACGCCAAGGGCTACGGCTTCATCGAGCAGGAAGGTGGCGAGGATGTGTTCGTGCATTTCTCGGCGATTCAGATGGACGGTTTCAAGACGCTCGCCGAGGGGCAGGTCGTTGAATTCGAGGTGCAGACCGGGGACAAAGGTCTGCACGCGGCGAACGTGACCCGGGTGTAAGCGCCCTCCCGCGCCATTCGCTCCCGCCCCGCCCGGGATCGTCCCGGGCGGGGTTGTCATTTGCGGTCTGCTCCTCTTCTATTCTCCGCCATGCCCGCCGCTCCGGCGCCCTCGTTGTTCCTCGTCGACGGCTACGCGCTCATTTACCGGGCTTTCTTCGCCATGATCTCGCGCCCCCTCACGACGAGCCGCGGGGAGAACACGTCGGCCGCCTGGGGGGTCACGAACTTCCTCCTGCGTCTGCTTACGCGGCACCAGCCGCAGTATCTCGGATGGGTGCACGACATGGGCGTGTCCTTCCGGGAGCAGCGCTACCCCGCCTACAAGGCGACGCGCGAAAAGCTCGACGAGCAGCTGCAGCAGGACTTCGATCGATCGGTGGAGCGCATCCGGCAGATCCTGGCGGCGTTCCGGGTACCGGTGCTCGGCGTCGAGGGCTTCGAGGCTGACGATGTCATCGGCACCCTCGCCACGGCCGCGGCCGCGCAAGGCCTCCGCGCGGTCATCGTTTCGGGCGACAAAGACTTCTACCAGCTGATCGCCCCGGGCATCGCGCTCTTGAACCCGGGGCGGGGCGGCCCCGCCGCCGTGGAGGAGCACTGGGTCGATGAAGCCAACGCGAGCGAGCGGTTCGGCGTCCCGCCGGAGCGAGTGGTGGACTTCCTCGGCTTGGTGGGGGACACCTCCGACAACGTCCCAGGCGTAAAGGGGGTGGGCGAGAAGACGGCACTCGAACTGCTGCAGCGCTACGGCGACCTGGACAGCGTGCTGGCGCACGCGGGGGAGATCGCCGGGAAGCGAGCCCGGGAAGCGGTATCGCAGTACGCCGATCTGGCCCGCTTGTCGCGCGAGCTCGTAACCATCCGGCGCGATGTCCCGGTAGCGCTCGACCTGGACGCGCTGCGGGTGCGCCCCCCGGACACGGCGCGCCTGACGGAGCTGTGCGTCGAGCTCGAGTTTCGCTCGCTGATTCCGAGAATCGAGCAGCTGGCAGCGCCGCGTGAGCCGATGCCGGTCCCGTCCCCGTCCCCCTCCCCCTCCCCCTCCCCCGTCCCGCCGCCGACCGTCGCTCAACAGCCTCCTACGACGCCACCGGTGAGCGAGCCGCAAGTGGTCACCGACCCCCGACTACTCGGCGCCTTGGTCACGGAGTGCCGAGCAGCGTCGCTCGTCGCGCTCCGTGTCGAAACGACTTCGCTCGACCCGCTGCGGGGGGACCTCGTCGGCATGTCGCTCGCGGTGCGGCCCGGGCGTTCCTGGTACCTGCCGTTCGCCCACGTGGCGCCGGACGGCGAGCTCGCGGGCGGGGTCGCGCCGCGCAACCTGCCGCCGGTCGCGAGCGACGCACTGCGCCCGCTGCGGGCGCTGCTCGAGGACGCCAGCGTCGCGAAGGCGGGCCACGACATCAAGTACGCCTGCCTCGCGCTGCGCCGGGCCGGCGTGGCGCTCCGCGGCGTGGCCTACGACGCGATGCTCGCGAGCTTCGTGCTCGACCCGGGGCGACGCTCTCACGCCCTGAACGAGCTGGTGCGTGACCGACTGGGGTTCACCCTCACGACGTACAGCGAGCTGGTCGGCAAAGGAAAGGCGGAGCGCCCTTTTGCCGCGGTGCCCCTCGGGAACGCCGCGCGCTACGGCGCCGCCGCCAGCGAAGCCGTGCTGCTCCTGCAGGACGCGTTCCAGGCGGAGCTCGAGGATCACCAGCTCCTGCGGCTGCTCGAGACCATCGAGGTCCCCTTAATCCCCGTGCTCGTGGGAATGGAATGGCACGGCGTCCTGATCGATCGCGAGCGCCTGGGCGAGATCTCCCGCGCCTTCGCCAAAGAGCTGCGGGAGCTCGAGGCCGCGATCCACCGCGCGGCAGGCAGCGATTTCAATATCAACTCCACCCCGCAGCTGCGGAGCGTGCTCTTCGAGAAGCTGCAGCTCCCCGTCCTCAAGAAGACGAAGACGGGCTCGTCCACCGACTTCGAGGTGCTGGAGCAGCTGGCCGCGATGGGACACGAGGTGCCCAAGCTGCTGATCGAGTATCGCGAGCTGTCGAAGCTGAAGTCCACCTATGTGGACGCACTGCCTGGATTCGTGAGCCCGACGACCGGCCGCATTCACACCAGCTTCAATCAAACCGGCGCGGCGACCGGTCGGCTCTCGAGCTCCGACCCCAATCTGCAGAACATCCCCGTGCGGACTCCCCGCGGCGAGGCGATCCGCCGCGCCTTCGTGGCGGCGCCTGGCGCCCTGCTCCTGACGGCCGATTACTCGCAGATCGAACTGCGCCTGCTCGCGCATCTGTCGGGCGACGCGGCCTTCGTGGCGGCGTTCGAGCAGGGTGGCGACATTCACCGCCAGACTGCGGCCATCATTTTCGGCGTCCCGCTGGACGGGGTCACCGCGGAGATGCGGGCGCGCGCCAAGACGATCAACTTCGCCACGATCTACGGTCAGGGGCCGTTCGCCCTGTCCCGCCAGCTCGGCATCAGCCAGGACGAGGCCAAGGAGTTCATCCAGCAGTACTTCAGCCGCTTCGCCGGCGTGCGCGCGTGGCTCGATCGCACCGTCGCGACCGCCCGTGAGCGCGGCTACGTGGAGACGGTCTTCGGCCGCCGCCGCTACGTTCCCGAGCTGCGCGACCGCAACTTCAACATCCGGGCGTTCGGCGAGCGCACGGCGACCAACTCGCCGCTCCAGGGCTCCGCCGCCGACCTGATCAAGCTTGCGATGATCCGCATCGACGGGGCGCTCGCCGCGGAGCGATTGGGGACCCGTATGCTGCTCCAGGTGCACGACGAGCTGGTGTTCGAGGTCGCCGCTGCGGAGCAAGAGATCGCGCCCGAGTTGGTAAAACGCCACATGGAGGGGGCCGCGGCGCTGCGCGTGCCACTGGTCGTAAGTATCGGTGTGGGAAGGAATTGGGTCGATGCCAAGGGGTGAGCACGGCTCTTGCTGGATAGCGGGGGGTGCCCAATACTTGGGCGTCGGATCACCCGCGCGTGCGTCGTGCGCCGGGCGGTTCGGCGCCCTTTCGCGCCCGGGGGGTAGTCGAGTGGGGTCACGTCGTGGCTTCACCTTGATCGAGCTGCTCATCGTGGTGGTGATCATCGGGATCCTGGCGGCCATCGCCATCCCCAAGTTCGCCAACACGCGCGAGAAGACCTACGTGGCCGCCATGAAGTCCGATTTGCGCAACCTGGCGACCGCGGAGGAGGCGTTCTTCTACGACAGTGCCAAGTACACCCTCAGCCTGGCGCAGATGAACAGCTTCGCGCCCACGATCGGAGTGGCGGTCACGGTGAACGAGGCGACGGCCACGGGCTGGTCCGCGACCGCCGTCAGCAGCAATACGGCGAGGAAGTGCTACGTGTTCTCGGGGGCGGCCGCCCCCGTGGGGAATGCCACGATCGAGGGCAATATCTCCTGCTCGTAGGGCCTGCCTACCGGGAGTTCACACGCCGCCGCGACGGGATGTGCTTCGCCCTCGACGGCGGCGTGTGGCTTCACCGGCACCGGCTGCACGGCAAGCCGATGGCCCATTTGGTGAGCGCCGACCGTGATCGGTTACTCGCGCTGGGCCGCGAGCTGGAGCTGCGACCCGCTTGGCTGCAATACAAGCCCCTCAAGGACCCCCGCACCGGTCAACGCGTGCATGCCTGGCATTGGGACGTGTGGGGATCACGCCTCGCGAGGTTGGAGACGGTTCGCTAGTCGGTGCTGCCTCCGTCCCGCCTGGGGGCCCGCACCCCCGGCCACCAATTCCATCGCCCCGCCATGTGCATGATGGCGGGGACGAGCACCATGCGGATGAGCGTCGCGTCGAGCAGGACCGCCGCCGCCAGGCCAAACCCGATCAACTGCACGGCGAGCACCCGGGCGAACGCAAACGTGCCGAACACGAGGATCATGATGAGCGCGGCGCTCGTGATCGTGGACGCGGTGGCGGAGAGCCCTTCCATGGTGGCGTGATCGTTCCGCCCCGTCTTGTCGAACACCTCCTTGACCCGTGTCAACAGGAAGACCTCGTAGTCCATGGAGAGGCCGAAGACCGTGGCGAACACCAGCACGGGCGCCACGCCCCAGATCGCTTGGGTGGGTCCTTCGAGGCCGAACAGCCGGCCGCCGTAGCCGTGCTGGAACACGAGCACCGTGAGGCCGAAGGCGGCGCTCACCGACAGGCAGTTCAGCAGCACGGCCTTGAGGGGGACGAGGAGGGAGCGGAATGCGACGAAGAGCATGATGGCAGTGATACCGAGGATGAAGCCGACCGTGCGCGGCAGGCCGCGGAGCAGCGCGATCTGCGCATCGAGGCTCCCCGCGGCGAACCCGCCCACCAGCACCTCCGCGCCGCCGAGCCCGCGGACGCCGTGACGGACGATGGCGCGGGCCCGGCGTGCGATCTCCATCATGCCCGTGAGCGAGACCGTATCACCCGGGATCACGTCGATCAGGGTCGTGCGATTGTCGGCGCTCAGGTAGGCGTCGAAGAACTTGGGATTGCCGGCGCGCACCGCAGGCGGGTCGCTGTAGTAGATCGCCAGCTGTAGCGTCGACATGGCCCGGTGGATGCTCGCGACCCCGCGCACCTCCTTCACGCGCGGGCTTCGGGCCAGGGAGTCCGTCAAGACTTTGAGCCCCGCGATGCGGCGCGCCGCGAGCGCCGACTCGCCCTCGGGGAATTCGATGACCAGCCGCACGGGATAGACGACGCCGCCCGCTCCCATGCTCTTGAGCTCCGCGAGGCCCTGGCCGGACTCCGATTGCGGGGGAAACCAGTTGGTCGCGGGGAGGCCGAGGCGAATCTGGCTCAAGGGGAAGGTGAGGACGCCGATGCCGATGCCGCCGACCGCGACGGCGCGCCATGGCCGGTGGCCCAGCCACCGCGCCCAGCGTTCCCAGCCGGTGGGGGTGTGAAAGCGCGCGAGCGGCCGGGCGAGCCATCTGGGCCGGTCGATGTTCCGGCCCAGGATGGAGAGCGTCGCCGGGAGAAAGGTGGTGGCGAGCAGCACGGCCACCGCGACCACCAGGAGCCCGCCCGTGCCGACCGAACGTGTGTCCGTCATGGGCGTCGTCAGGACCAGCGCCAGGAATCCCACGATGACCGTGACCCCGGAGGTCACGACGGCCGATCCGGCGGTTTCGATGGTGCGGACTGCCGCGTCCACGGGAGTGAGCCCGCGATTCAGCTCTTCCCGAAACCGGGTCACGATCAGCAGCGAGTAGTCGATGCCGACCCCCAGCCCCACCATCGTGGTGATGTTGAGGACGAACACGGACATCGACTGGTATCGCGCCGCGATCGTCACGAGGCCGAGGGCGATAGTAATCGCGAGGACCCCGATGACCACGGGGAGGGTGGCCGCCACCAGGGCGCCGAAAGCGACGACCAGCACCACCAGGGTGAGCGGCAGGGCGCGTTGCTCCGCCTGCTCGGTATCCTCGGCGCTGATGGTGCGGACGTCGTAGTCGAGGGCCGGGTTGCCGGTCACCTTCACGTCGAAGCCCGACGTCTGCGGCACGCGACGCAGCGCGGCATCGATGGTCTGCCGCAGGTCGGGCACGAATTCTTCGCCGTGGGCCGCCCGCAGGGCGGCGATCAGGAACGTCGTGTGGCGATCCGCGCTCACGAAGGTCGATTCGCCGATGCTGCGCAGCGACACGATCTCGCTCACATAGGGTCGGCGCTCGGCGGCGGCTTTCACCGAATCGAGCACCGCTGCGAAGCGTGCGTCCGTCCAGCGCACCGGACCGTGGACGACGATGGCGACGTATTCGGCAAACGGGCTGGGCAGGGCTTGTTGCAGGAGGTCGGAGGCGCGGGCCGCCTCCGTCGGTCGCGTGGACCCGCCACGCACATCGAGGACGCGCTGCACGCGCGCCGCGCGCGGCGCGAACACCACCGCGAGCGCCGCCCACGCCGCGATCACCCAGCCGCGCCAGCGAATCAGGGGTCTTGCGGGTAACGCGATCACCTACTGTCCAAGCATAAGCAGGCCACAATCATAGAGAGGCCGGCGAGGCAAAGCTAGCGGCTCGACGGCGCCGTTCGGCATATTGCGCGCATGACCGACCGCAGAATGTCGGCGATCATTGCGAGCCTCGCGGTGTTTGTGATCTGCGCGGTGTTGTGGGATGTGTTCTACACGCCGTCCCGCTCTCGTCGGGCGATCGCCACGGTCGCGGCCCCGCACCCCGACTCCGTGGCCCCGTCCACCTCCCCGGTACCGCGGGCCGACTCGGTGGCCCGGGCCGTGGCCCCGCCCCCCCCGCCCCCCCCGCCGTCCGCAGGGGACCAGCTCAGCTACTTCGACCAGCTGGCCCGGGCGGAGACCCGGCGTCGCCTGCGCGCGAGCGCCGGCTATACCTACCTGAGCGAGGTGGTGGCCGAGAGCGAGGACTCGGCGCTACATCGCTGGGATGATCGCGCTACCCGGGCGGTCCGCGTCTACCTGCCAACGGGCACCGCCGCGAACTTCCAGCCTGCCTTTCTGGACGCCGTCCGCAGCGCCTTCGACCGCTGGGCGGAGGCGGGGGTGCCGGTGCGCTTCGACGTGGGCGCCGACTCGGAACACGCGGAAGTCCGCTTCCGGTGGAAGGTGCAGTTCGACATCGATCGCACCGGCCAGACCGACCTCAGGTGGGAGCAGGACGGGCATATCGACTCCGGCGTCGTGACCCTCGCGACATTCGACCCCAAGGGGCGGCCGCTCTCATCCGATGACGTGCGCCTGGTGGCCCTGCACGAGATCGGGCACTTGATCGGGCTGGACCACTCCTCCGACTCGAGCGACGTGATGTTCGCGAACACGCGCGTCCGCGACCTCTCCCCGCGCGACATCCGGTCGGCGTTGATGCTGTACCGCCTGGCGCCGGGCCCCGTACGCTGAGACCGGTGTCCGGGGGCGGCGCTATACTTCATTAGTCAGTTAAGGAAGGCCTGAGCGAGAGGCCCCCTATGCCGCACCGTGGTATCGTGTCTTTCCTCACGCACACGGCTCCCGACGGAGGCGCCGCGAGCCTCGCCCAGACCCTGGATTCTCGGGTGCGGGCCGGCGAGCTCGTCGAGTCGCTCCCGGACGGCGCGGTGCGCTGCTTCGCCTGCGGGCACCGCTGTCTCGTGCGACCGGGGCGCCGCGGCATTTGCAAGGTTCGCTTCAACCGGGACGGGACCCTGTACGCGCCGACAGGCTATGTGGCCGCCCTGCAGTGCGATCCCACGGAAAAGAAGCCGTTCTTCCATTGTCTACCGGGCAGCGACACGCTCACCTTCGGGATGCTGGGCTGCGACTTTCACTGCGGCTACTGTCAGAACTGGCTCACCTCGCAGGCGCTGCGCGACGACGCCGCGGGGGTGCTGCCGAGCGATGTGACGCCGGACGCCCTCGTCCGGCTGGCCCTGCGCCAGGGTGCGAAGCTCGTGGGCTCGTCGTACAACGAGCCTCTGATCACGGCGGAGTGGGCGGTGGAGGTCTTCAAAGTTGCCAAGGCTCGGGGTCTCAAGACGGCGTTCATCTCGAACGGCAACGCGACTCCCGAAGTGCTCGATTACATCCGCCCCTGGACCGACTGCTACAAGATCGACTTCAAGGCGATGGAGGACCGCCGGTACCGCGAGCTGGGCGGCGTGCTGCAGCACGTGCTGGACGCCATCCGCCTGGTATACGAGCGCGGCTTCTGGCTCGAGCTGGTGACGCTGGTGGTGCCGGGGTTCAATGACGACGCGGACCAGCTGACGCGTGCGGCCGACTACATCGCGTCCGTCTCTCCTGAGATCCCGTGGCACGTCACGGCGTTTCACAAGGATTACAAGATGACCGACCCCGACGACACGCGCCCAGAGGTCCTGGTGCGCGCGTGCGAGATCGGGGCCGCGGCGGGGCTGCGCTTCGTCTACGCGGGGAATCTCCCCGGGCGCGTGGGCTCGTGGGAGCACACCTACTGTCCCGACTGCGGCGACCGTTTGATCGAACGGCAGGGCTACGTCATCCGCCAGCAACGAGTCGGCCCCGACGGGCGGTGCCCCAGCTGCGGGCGGCGGATTCCGGGGGTGTGGTGCTAGGGCTGGCCCTCCTGCTGCAAATGGGGTCCGCGGTCACCCCGGGGCGTGGCCCCGGGGTGGGTCCACCCACGGCGCGGTTCGACGGGGGCACGTTCGATCCGCTGGTCGAGCGGGGCATCCGGGAGGGTGTGTATCCGGGGGCGGCGCTCGTGGTGGGCCGGCGCGACACGGCGCTGTTCGCGAAAGGGTATGGCCACCTCACTTGGTCGCCGGGGAGTCCCCCCGTGGACCCTGAGAGCACGTTGTACGACCTCGCCTCCCTGACCAAGGTGTTGGCCACGACGACGTCGCTGATGGTGCTGGTGGACCGCGGCAAGGTTCGCCTCGACGCGCCGGTGGCGGCCTACGTCCGCGAGTTCCGCGGCCCGGGGAGGGACGGCGTCACCGTGTGGCACCTCCTGACGCATACCTCGGGGCTGCGGCCCACCCTCCCGCTCTATCGCGACGCCGCGGACAGCGCGGCGGCCCTCCGCCTCGTCTACGCCGCCAGCCCCGAGGTCGCGCCCGGCACCCGAGTGACCTACAGTGACTTGAACGCCATCCTGCTCGGGGAGATCGTACGGCGCGCCGCCGGCGAGCCGCTCGATGTCTTTGCCGAGCGCGAAGTGCTGGGTCCCCTGGAGCTGCGGCAGACGATGTTCCGGCCGGCGGCGCGTTTGCGGCCGCGTATCGCGCCCACGGGGGTGTGGCGCGGGCATCCCGTGGCCGGGGTCGTGAACGATCGCAACGCGGCGCGGCTGGGCGGCGTGGCGGGCCATGCCGGCCTGTTCGCGACCGCCCGCGACGTCGCGCAGTTCGCGCAGTTCATACTGCGGGAGGGCACGCTGCGCGACGGTCGCCGCCTCGTGCGCGCATCGACGGTGCGGGAGTTCACGACGCGCGCGACCCCGCCGGGACGGGGAACCCGACGCGAGGCCCGAGCGCTTGGGTGGCAGGCCGTCCCCACCGGGGAGGCGGTGAGCAGCGCGGGCGCGCTGTTTGGGCCCCGCAGCTTCGGCCATACGGGCTGGACCGGGACGTCGCTGTGGATCGACCCCGACCGGGAGTTGTTCGTGGTGTTGCTGACCAACCGGGCGTACGCGCCGCGCACGCACGCCTCGTTCACGCTGCTCAAGGAAGTGCGCGGGCGCGTCGCCGACGCGGCTGCGCGCGCGTTCGATGCGCGTTGACCGTCCGACCCTGATCTACGACGGCGAGTGCGGCTTCTGCCGCGATGCAGTCGGCGTCGTGGCGCGGTGGGATCGCGGTCGCCGGGTGACGCTCGTGCCGTTTCAGGACCAAGCCCGGGTGGCCGCCCTGGGGATCCCGCTGCCGGCGCTCGCGGCGGCAATGCACTTGGTGCTGCCCGACGGCCGCATGTTCGCGGGTGCCGATGCGACGGCGCAGCTCCTCCGGCTGCTCCCGCGGAGGCGCTGGCTCGCGTGGCCGTTCGCGATTCCGGGGGTGTTGCCGGTGGCGCGCTGGGTGTACGCTCGCATCGCAGAACGGCGCCACTGTCTGGTGCGCGGAGTGGCGGCTCGCTAAGCTTTGCGCCGAGGGTGGGAGGTTCGCATGACGGCAGAGACGGTCGACGCAGCGATGGTGCGCGAGGCCCTTCGCCAGGTGAAGGACCCCGAGATCGATATGAACGTCATCGACCTCGGCCTCGTGTACGACGTGGAGGTGGACGACGGCGACGTGCGGGTGAAGATGACGCTTACGTCGCCCGGCTGCCCCGCGGGGCCGATGATCACGAACGACGCCTACCGCGTGCTGCGCGGCCTCGAAGGCGTGAAGGACGTCGACATCGACATCGTGTGGGAGCCGTATTGGACCCCGGAGCGCATCGATCCCAAGGTGCGTGCCTTGATGGGTCTCTAGGAGAGCGCCGCGAGCAGCGCGTCGCCCAAGGCTTCAATCTGCCAGCGCCGCAGTTCGTCCACCTGGGCGAGCCCGGCCCGATCCTTGGGACGAGCCCGGGCCACGGCCTCGAGCAGTGGACGTCCGCACAACACGCCCGGATCGAGCGCCAGCTGGGTGGCGACGCGGTTGCGGGCCGCCTTCAGCCGCTCCACGCGGGAGTCGAAGTCCGGGTCCCGGGGCGCGCGGGCGGGGCGCTCGATCCGCGGCAGGTCCTCCTCATCGAGGGCGAGGGCACGGCGCACGGCCTCCAGCAGCGCGGCTTCATGCCGCGCCGCGAGCGTCTGCGGGACGCCCGGCGTCTGCGCCAGCGCCGCGCGCGTTCGCGGTAGGGCGCGACTGAGGGCGAGCAGTGCGTCGTTCCCGATGATGCGGAACGGCGCTTTGTCCTGGCGCTCGGCGAGATCTGCCCGCCAGCGGTGCAGCTCGCGCAACGCCGCCAGCTGTCGGCCGATGAGCGTCTTCGCGCCCTTGATGCGCAGGTAGGCGTCTGCCCCGTCCGACGCGCCGGCCGCGCCCCCCGTCCAGCGCAGGGCCTCGAGGCGTTCGAATTCCTCCTGCGCCCAGGCGTCGCGTTCCAACGCTCGCAGGCGGGCGAACAGGGCGTCGCGCAGAGCCGGAAGGTGCCGCGTGTCCGCCGCCGCGTATGCCAGCATTTCCTCCGGCAGAGGACGTCGTGACCAGTCCGCTTTCTGGTGCTCCTTCGAGAGCTTCACCCCGACGTACTTCTCGAGCAGCGCAGCAAGGCCGATCGCAGGCTCGCCGGCGAGTTGGGCGGCGATCCTCGTGTCGCTCACATTCGCGGGACGGAAGCCGTAGTCGCGGTCCAGAATGCGGAGGTCGTAGTCCGCATCGTGAAACACCTTCTCCACTGCCCGGTCGGCGAGCAGGCCGCCCAACGGCGCCAAGTCGGGGAGCGCGAGGGGATCGAGGATCGCCGTGGCGGCCCGGGTGGAGAGCTGCACCAGGTAGATACGGTCGCGGTACTTGTGGAAGCTCGCCGCCTCGGTATCCACAGCGACGAGCGGTTCCCTGCGAAAGGCCGAAACTACTTGGGACAGGGTGCCGGGACTACGAATGTAGCTATCCACACAGTGTCGCGGCAGTGTGGATATCCCATGTCAACACGTCACTCCTCCTTCCCCAGTTGCTCCAGCCCCGCCGCGATCTCTTCGAGGGCCTTGGCGAGGGTGCGGTAGAAATCGGCATCGGCGGGCTGACCGGCGCCGCCCAGGGGATCGCCCGCGCACTTGCGGGCGGCGCGGGCCGCGTGGCGGATGTATTCCGTAGCAACGCGCATCGCTGCTCTCGGGTGTTGGGGGGTGCCGTTGGATCCGTCGCTCGTCACCCGTAAGATACGCGCGGCGCTGGGCGCTTGTAGCCTGGGGCACTGGCCCACGCCGCTCGAGTCGGCCGGGCCGTTGGCGACGGCGCTCGGGCTCGAGGCCCTGTGGCTCAAGCGTGAGGACCGTTCCGCGGCGGGCTACGGCGGCAACAAGGTGCGGGGTCTCGAGTTCTTGCTCGCCGGAGCCCCCACCGGAACAGTGTTCGTCACGCTCGGCGGCACGGGCTCCACGCACTGTCTCGCGACCGCGGTGCATGCGTCGCTGCTCCGCCACCGCGCGGTGCTCGCTCAGTTTCCCCAAGTCCCAACGGAAGCGAGTGTCGCTGTGGCGGCGGCGTGCGAAAGAGCGGCCGCCGCCGTGGTGCGCGCCCACTCGCGAATCGGCCTCCCCCTCGCCGTCGCGCGCGCTTGGCGTCTGGCGCGTCGCTTCGGCCCTCGGCGCTGGATTCCGGGAGGCGGCGCGCATCCCCGCGCGGTGGCCGGGCATCTGCTCGCGGGACTGGAGCTCGCCTCCCAGCTCCCCGAGCCTCCGGACGCGATCGTGACGCCCCACGGCTCCGGGGGCACGGCGGCCGGGCTCCTCCTGGCCGTCAGCGTGCTCGGCTGGCCGACGCGCGTGATCGCCGCCCGAGTCGCGCCGCTGGTCGTCGCGAACCGCTGGCGGGTCGCCGCACTGGCCCGTGGCGCGACACGCCTCCTCGCGGCGCGCGGGATACCACTGCTCCTGCCCCTCCCCGGTCCCGGGTCGCTCGCTCCCGTCGTGGTCAAGGCGATCGGGGAGGGCTACGGATACCCCAGTGCCGCGGGCGAGGCGGCGCGCGCGCTTGCCGCCGCGCACGGTCTCGCCCTCGATTCGACCTACGGTGCCAAAGCGTTCGCGGTGCTGGCGGGGCTTGGCCCGCGCGGGTTTCGACGCATCGTGTTTTGGCATACGTTTGCGTTGCCGTGACCGCACTGCCCAGCGTCGAACTGACCGTATTCCCTTTCGATTGCGATGCCTTCGGGCACTTGAACCATGCCGCGGTACTGACGCTGTTCGAGCGCGCCCGGTGGGAGAGTCTCGCCCGTGGTCCTGGGATGGACCTGTTTCACAAGAGCGGTGTGGTGCCGGTGGTGCGGAAGGCGACGGTCGAATACCGAGCCGTCGCGCTGCCGGGCGACGTGCTCCGCGTGGAGCTGGTGATCACGCACCGCGGCACGACGAGCTGGACCGCGCGCCAGACGGCGAAGCGGGTCACGGACGGCGCCGTCATCGCGGACGCGGAGATCGTCTTCGTGTGCCTCGACCGCGCAGGCCGGCCCGTTCCCCTGCCCGACGAGGTGGGGCGGGCGCTGGGCCCGCGCACACCGGCGGCGCATGAGGCGCAGCGGATCGCGGTGGACGGCGCCGAGCTGGCCGTGGACGTGCGGGGAGAGGGGATGCCGCTGCTGTTCGTGCACGGTTTCCCCTTCGACCGGACGGTGTGGCGGCATCAGCTCGCGGCTCTGTCCCGGTGGAAGCGGGTCGCGCCGGATCTGCGGGGTGCGGGTGACTCGAGCGCGCCGTCCGACGGCTACTCCATCGCGCGCTACGCGGACGATCTGGTCGCGCTGCTCGACGCGCTGGGCCTGCGGGAGGCCGTCGTGTGCGGGTTGTCCATGGGTGGGTACATCGCGTTCGAGCTGCTGCGCCTGCACGCCGCGCGCGTGCGCGCCCTGGTTCTCTGCGGCACGCGACCCCAGGCCGACTCGGCCGAGGCGCGGCGCTCGCGTGACGAGCTAGCGGCGCTGGCCGCGGAACCGCGACGTAGTGCCGGGGGAGGGGGAGGACCCGAAGCCGTTGCGGAGCGGCTCCTCGCCCGATTAGTCGCCGCCGCGACGCCGCTCGAGCAGCCGGAGGTCGTGAAGCAGTACCGCGAGATGGCCCGGCGCATGTCGGTGCCGGGGATGGTGGGGGCGCTCCGTGCGCTGCGGGACCGCCCGGACTCGAGCGATCTCTTGCCCGCGATTCGTGTACCCACGCTCGTCATGGTCGGCAGTGAGGACCAAGTGTCGCCTCCGGCCGTGGCAGAGGCGATGGCGGGGGCGATTCCGGGGGCGCGGTTGGCGGTGATTCCCGCGGCCGGGCACTTGGCGCCGCTCGAGCAGCCGCTCGCGACCAGCCGGGCGCTCGCGGATTTCCTGGAAACGCTCAGTAAGGTTGGCTAAGAGCCTTTGCGCTGGGGCTTGCCCGGGGGCGTGCCGCTCTGGAAGACGTCCCGATTCTTCGCGATGAACGACTTCCACTGCTCCGGGGTGTCCTCCTCGGGGAAGATCGCCGTGACCGGGCACTCGGGCTCGCAGGCGCCGCAGTCGATGCATTCGTCGGGATGGATGTACAGCTGGTCCTCTCCCTCGTAGATGCAATCCACGGGGCAGACGTCGACGCAGGAGCGGTCTTTCAGGCCGATGCAGGGCTCGGCAATGATGTACGGCATTGCGACTCCGCAGGTTGATTGGCGGCTGCAGTCGCCTGGAGGGCGGCGCACGCTAACCCCGACCGCAAACATAGAGTGGGCCTCACCCGAGTCAAGGCCCGCAGCGACATTCACTTGCGCGACCCGGGACGACACGCCGGTTGCGGCCGAAGATACCCGTCAGTATCCTAGATACCCATGGGTATCATGCGCCAGCGGCGCAAGACCGAAACCCGCACGCTGCTGCTCGAGGCGGGGCTGCGCGTGTTCGCCGAGCGCGGCATCGAGCTCGCCACGCTGGACGAGGTCGCTCGCGCCGCAGGGTTTACCAAGGGGGCGATCTACCGGCAATTCCCTTCCAAAGGCGCCTTCCTGCTCGGGCTGTTCGAGCAGTACGCCGCGGTGGCGCGGGTGGGCGCCGGGGCGCGGCGGGCGTCCTGGTTCGTGCCCCTCACGATCCAGTTTGCGGCCCAGGCGATGCGCGACCCACTGCTGCGTCGGCGGTTCACGATCGTGCTCGCCGAGGCGCCCGGCGGGAGCACTGCGGATGGGCAGCTCCTCAAAGGGCTGGCCCGAGTGCTCAGCTCGGCGCCCTCGTCGGTGCAGAAGGGATTTCGCTAGACCGCCGGCACCGCCGCCGGCGCGGGCTCCGCGCGGTCCCCTGCCCCCTCCTCCCCCAGCTTGCGCGTGATCTCCCGCGTGATGTGCATCGAGCAGAACTTGGGACCGCACATCGCGCAGAACTCGGCCGACTTAAAGTACTCCGCGGGCAGCGACTCGTCGTGCAGCTCGCGAGCCCGGTCGGGGTCCAGCGCCAGCCGGAACTGCTCGTTCCAGTCGAAGGCGAAGCGGGCCCGTGACAGGGCATCGTCCCGGTCGCGGGCGCGGGGGCGGCGCCGGGCGATGTCGGCGGCGTGCGCGGCGATCTTGTAGGCGATCACGCCCTCACGCACCTCCTCGGCGTTGGGGAGGCCGAGATGCTCCTTGCGCGTGACGTAGCAGAGCATGTCGGCGCCGAACCACCCGATCATCGCCGCGCCGATCGCCGAGGTGATGTGGTCGTACGCCGGTGCCACGTCGGTGACCAGCGGCCCCAGCGTGTAGAACGGCGCCTCGTGGCACAACTCCTTCTCGAGGCGGACGTTGACCTCGATCTGGTGCATGGGGATGTGCCCCGGCCCTTCGATCATCACCTGCACGTCCCGCGCCCAGGCCCGCTCCGTCAGCTCGCCCAGCGTGACGAGCTCGGCGAGCTGCGCCTTGTCGGTGGCGTCGGCCAGCGAGCCGGGCCGCAGCCCGTCGCCGAGCGAGAGCGTAACGTCGTAGCGGCGCGCGATGTCGAGGATGCGATCGAAGTGCGTGTACAGCGGGTTCTCCCGCTGGTGGTGCATCATCCAGTAGGCGAGCAGCGACCCGCCACGCGACACGATCCCCGTGACGCGGCCCAGCGCGAGCGGCACGTGCGCCCGCAGGATGCCGCAGTGCACCGTGACGTAGTCCACCCCCTGCGCCGCTTGGTGCTCGATCATCCCCAGCAGGTCGTCCGCCGTCAGGTCCTCGACGTTTTTGACCGCGGCGACCGCCTGGTAGATCGGCACCGTGCCCACGGGCACCGGCGATGCCGCGACGATCGCCTCGCGGATGGCGTCGATGTCGCCCCCGGTGGAGAGATCCATCACGGTGTCCGCCCCGTAGTGCACGGCGTGATGCAGCTTCTCGAGCTCCTGGTCGATGTTCGATTCCACCGCGGAGTTGCCGATGTTCGCGTTGATCTTGACCTGGGCCACGGCGCCGATCGCCATGGGATCGAGCCGCTTCGCCAGGTGATTCACGTTCGCGGGGAGGACGAGCCGCCCGCGGGCGACCTCGTCACGGATGAGCTCCGGCGGGAGCTGCTCCCGCTCGGCCACGCGCCGCATCTGGTCGGTGATTACGCCGCGACGCGCCTGGTGCAGTTGGGTCATATGACTTCCCTCGCCGGCATTACCCGGATCAGGTCCGAAGGGTGTGATCTCAGCCCGCCGGCGCGCGCCGCACGGGCACCCCTGTCTCCTTCAACCTAACAGGGAGCGCCCGGGACGGGGAACGTGGTCAGGGGAGCTCGCGGGGCGTCGGCGTGCCGTAGCGCTCCGTCATGTCGTGTAGCTTCTCCCATTCGGAGCGGAACGAGAAGGGGTCCAGACCCGTCGCGCGATCGACCGCAAGGATGCCGTCGAGGTGGTCGGTCTCGTGCTGCAGCAGCTCCGCCATCGGGCCCTCGAGCTGCGTCGTGTGGGGCTTGCCCTTCAAGTCGGTGTACTTGAGCGTCGCCTGGTAGGCGCGCGTCACCCGGACGAGCAGGTTGGGAAAGCAAAAGCAATCGTCCCAGACCACGAAGTCGTCGGGACCGACGTCGGTTATCTCTGGGTTCACCATCGTCCAGCGCTGCTTGTCGATCTCGACGAAGACGAGGCGCACCGGCGCCCCGATCTGGGGTGCCGCCAACGCACGCCCCATGCGGTAGCGCTTCCGCGCCGCGCGCAAAGTGTCGCGCAGGTCGTCGGCCACGAGCCTCGTCGCGGCGGACTTGTGGTCCTGAACGGGCTCGCAGCGCACCCGGAGGATCGGATCGCCCAATTGGCGAATGCGGCGGACAGCCATGGGCCGCAAATGTGGGGGTTTGGCGTGGTAGTGCAACTCGCGGTAACGTAGTGCGCCATGTCCCTCGCTGGCGTGGTGCTGGCGGCCGGTCGCTCGACGCGCATGGGGAGCCCGAAAGCGTTGCTCGATTTCCGCGGCCGGCCGTTCGTCGTCCGGGTCGTCGAGGCTCTCGCCGCCCTCGAAGTGAAGCTGCGGGTGGTCGTGCTCGGCCCCGATGCGGCCCGGGTGCGACCGCTGCTCGCAGCCGACGCGGAGTGCCTCGTCGTCGAGAACCCCGACGTCGCAGGCGGCCCGATCGCGTCGCTGCGCTGCGCCCTGGTCGCGCTGCGGGCGGCCCGCCCGGCGGGCCTGCTGGCGTGGCCGGTCGATCTCCCGCACGTTCGCATCGCGACGGTAGAGCGGCTGATCGAGGCCTACCGCCACGACCGGCCGCCCGCCGTGATCCCCGCGTTCGGAGGACGCCGCGGGCATCCCGTGATCTGGGATCAAGCCCTGTTCGCGGAGCTCGAGACCAGCGACGCCGCCACGCGCCACGGAGCGCGCGCCGTCTTGAAGGCGCACGAGGACCGGCTCGCCATCGTCACGGTGGACGACCCGGCCGTGCTGGATGACGTGAACACGCCGGAGGATTACGAGCGCCTGATTCGAGAGTGGAATCGGGACGTGTACTGAAGCGTCCTGAAAGCTGGTAGCTGCCAGCGACTTGCGAGTTCGTCCCAACTTCCTGTCATTAAGTTGACAATCCCGAGTAAGTCCCTTAGGATTCGCCAGATGAGCACCGGCATCACACCGCAACTCACTGGCCACAAAGGACTTCGGGGCGAAGTCCTGCTCGAGCTGAAGCGCGCGCAGCCACTCGCGGCGAAGCAGCTGGCGCAACGGCTCGGCGTGTCGGCCAACGCCATCCGCCATCACCTGAAGGAGCTCGAAGCGGAATCGCTCATCGTCTATGGGCGGGAGCAGCGCGGGGTCGGGGCCCCGACCTTCGCGTATCGCCTCTCGCCTTCGGGGGAGGCGTTGTTCCCCCGCCGCTACGAGGAGGCGCTCACTCTGCTGCTCGGGCGGCTGGTGGAGAAAGATGGCCGCCAGGCGGCGGTCGAGCTGTTCGAGGAGCACTATCGCGAGCTGACCCGGCGGGCGCGCACGGAGCTCGCCGGTGCCGATCCCTCGACGCGGCTGCAGCTCGTGAGTCGCCTGCTGACCGACGCCGGGTACATGGCCGAGTGGCAGGAGTCGGAGGGGGCGTTCCGGCTGTCCGAGCACAACTGCGCCATCCGGGCCGTGGCCGAGCGGTTCCCCGAGGTGTGCGTCGCAGAGGCGAACTTCCTGCGGGAGGTGTTGGGCGCCGACGTTGACCGCCGCTCTCACATCGCGAGCGGGTGCAACGCCTGTGAGTACACCGTCACGTTCCACCGAGAGCCATCATGAGCACCGGCATCGAAGCCCAGGTCCTCCAGCCTTACAAGTACGGGTTCGTAACGGACATCGAGTCGGATGTAGTTCCGCCCGGTCTGAACGAGGACGTGATCCGGCTCATCTCGGAGAAAAAGGGGGAGCCCGCGTGGATGCTCGAGTGGCGCCTCCGGGCGTACCGCAATTGGCTCAAGATGCCGGAGCCACACTGGTCCAACGTGACCTACGGGCCGATCGACTATCAGGCCATCAGCTACTACGCGGCCCCGAAGGCGAAGCCCAAGCTCGAGAGCCTCGACCAGGTGGACCCGAAGCTGCTCGAGACGTTCGAGAAGCTCGGGCTGCCGCTCGAGGAGCGGAAGCGGCTGGCGGGCGTCGCCGTGGATGCGGTGTTCGACAGCGTGTCCGTCGCCACCACCTTCCGCGAGACGCTGGCGAAGCAGGGGGTCATCTTCTGCGCCATCTCGGAGGCGATCCGCGAGTACCCCGACCTCGTGCGGGAGTACCTGGGTTCGGTGGTGCCGGCCAACGACAACTTCTTCGCGGCGCTCAACTCGGCCGTGTTTTCGGACGGTTCCTTCGCTTACATCCCGAAGGGCGTGCGCTGCCCGCTCGAGCTCTCGACCTACTTCCGGATCAATGCGAGCTCGACGGGGCAGTTCGAGCGCACCCTGATCGTGGCGGAGGAGCGCAGCTACGTGAGTTACCTCGAGGGCTGCTCGGCACCGATCCGCGACGAGCACCAGCTCCACGCCGCGGTGGTCGAGCTCGTGGCCCTGGACGACGCCGAGATCAAGTATTCGACGATCCAGAACTGGTACCCGGGGGACGAGGCGGGGCGGGGCGGCATCTACAACTTCGTGACCAAGCGCGGCAAGTGTCAGGGGCGGAGCTCGAAGATCTCCTGGACCCAGGTCGAGACGGGTTCGGCGATCACCTGGAAGTACCCCGGCTGCATTCTCCAGGGCGATGACTCCGTCGGGGCGTTTTACTCCGTGGCCGTGACCAACAACCGGCAGCAGGCGGACACCGGTACCAAGATGATCCACCTGGGCAAGAACACCCGCTCCACCATCGTCTCCAAGGGGATCTCCGCCGGGCACGGGCAGAACACCTATCGCGGGCTCGTGAAGATCCTGAAGGGCGCCGAGCACGCGCGCAACTACTCGCAGTGCGACTCGATGCTCATCGGCGACCAGTGCGGGGCTCACACCTTCCCCTACATCGACGTGCGCAACAGCACGGCGATCATGGAGCACGAGGCGTCCACCTCCAAGATCGGCGAGGATCAGATCTTCTATTGCAAGCAGCGTGGGTTGTCCGCGGAAGACGCCGTGAGCCTGATCGTGAACGGCTTCTGCAAGGAGGTCTTCAAGGAGCTGCCGATGGAGTTCGCGGTCGAGGCGCAGCGTCTGCTCGGGATCAGTCTCGAAGGGAGCGTGGGGTGAGTCTGCTCGAAGTCAAGAACCTGCATGCGTCCGCGGAGGGCCGCGAGATCCTGCGGGGCGTGGACCTCGAGGTGAACGCCGGCGAGGTGCACGCCGTCATGGGGCCCAACGGCTCCGGCAAGAGCACGCTGGCCCAGGTGCTGGGCGGCCATCCCGCCTACACGGTGACCGCGGGATCGGTGCGGTACGAGGGGACGGACCTCCTGGCGCTCAAGCCGGAAGAGCGGGCGCGGGCCGGCCTGTTCCTCGCGTTCCAGTATCCCGTGGCGATCCGCGGCATCACCAACGCCTACTTCCTCCGGGCGGCGGTGAACGCCATCCGCAAGCACCGCGGCCAGGAGGAGCTCGGACCGGTGGAGTTCATGGACGCGCTGGCCGACAAGCTCGCCGGGATCGGTTGGGACGACAGCTACCTGAGCCGGCCGGTGAACGACGGTTTTTCGGGCGGTGAGAAGAAGCGCAACGAGATTCTGCAGCTGGCGGTGCTCGAGCCCAAGCTCGCGATCCTCGACGAGACCGACTCCGGTCTCGACATCGACGCGCTCAAGACTGTGGCGCGCACGGTGGACAAGCTGCGCCGGCCCGACAACGCGACCGTCGTGGTGACGCACTACTACCGCATCCTCACGCACCTCGCCCCGGACTTCGTGCACGTCCTGTCGGGCGGGCGCATCGTGAAGTCGGGACGCAAGGAGCTCGCGCTCGAGCTCGAAGAGAAGGGCTACGACTGGCTCCGGGAAGAGGCGGTCGTGGGATGACAGCGGTCGCCGACGCCAGGACGCGCTACCTCGCCGACTTCCAGGCTTTCGCCGGCAACGGCGCCGCCCGCTCGCCTGAGTGGCTGCGCGAGATTCGCGAGCAGGCGATCGCCCGGTTCGCGGCGCTCGGCTTCCCGTCCATGCGGCAGGAGGAGTGGCGCTTCACGAGCGTCGCTCCGATTGCGGAGACGACGTTCGCGCTGGCCCAGGGGAGCGTGGCCGGAGCAATCACCGCGCCGATGCTCGCGTCGCTTTCCCTCGCGGGGCCGGACGCGGTGCGGCTGATCTTCGTGAACGGCGCCTTCGAGGCGGGAATCTCTGAGGTCGCTCGACTCCCTCGAGGCGTGCGGGTGGAGAGCCTCCGCGGCGCGCTCGAGACCGCCCCCGACCTCGCGCGCCCGCACCTGGCGCGCCACGCCGACTATCAGGCGAGCCCGTTCACCGCCCTGAACACCGCGTTCCTGGCAGACGGCGCCTTCGTCTACGTCCCGGCCGGCGTCGCGCTGGAGCGGCCGATCGAGCTGGTGTTCGCCGTGACCGCCGCCGCGAAGCCTGCCGTGTTCCACCCGCGCAGCCTGATCATCGTGGAGCGGGGGGCGCGCGCGACCGTGGTCGAGAGCTACGTCGCGCTGCAGGACGGGGTGTACTGGACCAACGCCGTCAGCGAGGTTGTGCTGGGCGACGGAGCGCGCCTGGAGCACTATCGGGTGCAGCGCGAAAGCCGCGAGGCGTATCAGGTCGCCGCCACGCACGCGCGGCAGGGTCGGGACAGCGTGCTCCGGCTGCATCCCCTCGCCCTCGGAGCGGCGCTCGCCCGGCACGACATTCGGGCGGTACTGGACGGCACGGGTAGCGACCTCATCCTGAACGGCTTCTACCTGCTGCGCGGTCGCCAACACGCCGATCATCACACGGTCATCGATCACGCGCAGCCGCACGGCACCAGCCATGAGTACTTCAACGGCTTGCTGGGGGAGCAGGCGCACGGGGTGTTCAACGGCCGCATCATCGTCCGCCCCGGCGCGCAGCGCACCGACTCGAAGCAGACGAACAACAATCTGCTGCTCTCGACCGAAGCTCGGGCCGACAGCCAGCCGCAGCTCGAGATCTATGCCGACGATGTGAAGTGTACGCACGGCTCCACGGTCGGTCCGCTCGACGAGACGGCGTTGTACTACCTGCGGAGCCGCGGCCTGGCGCGGGAGGCGGCGGCCGGGATGCTGACGTACGGCCTCGCGGCGGAGATCCTGGGTCGCATGGAGCACGCGGGGCTGCGGGACACGCTCGACCGGCTGATCCGCGGCCGCCTGGCTGACCGCGAGCGGGGCGGGCGGAGGGGGAGCGGGGAGGGGGGGGCGTAGTGCTCGACATCGCCCGGATTCGCGCCGACTTCCCGTTGCTCCAGCAGCAGGAGAACGGACGCCGCCTCGTCTACTTGGACAACGCCGCCACGACACAAAAGCCCCAGGCGGTGCTCGACGCCCTCGTCGGCTACTACCGCACCACCAACGCCAACGTGCACCGCGGCGCGTACGACCTCGCGATTCGGGCCACCGAGGCGTACGAGGCGGCGCGGGTGCGCCTGGCGCGGTTCGTCAATGCCTGGGCGCCGGAAGGCGTGGTGTTCACCCGCGGGACAACCGAGGCGATCAATCTCGTCGCGGGCTCCTACGGCCGTGCCAACGTGCGCGCGGGCGACACTGTCGTGGTGACCGCGATGGACCACCACTCGAACCTGGTGCCGTGGCAGCTCCTGTGTCAGGAGAAGGGCGCGACGCTACGGATGGTGGAGATCACGGACGATGGGCGGGTCGATCTCTCGGACTTTGGCCGGGCGCTGGAGCGGCGACCGAAGCTCGTCGCCTTCCCCTATGTGTCGAACGCGCTCGGCACGGTGAACCCTGCGGCGCAGCTCGCCCGGCTGGCACACGCGGCGGGCGCCGTAGTGGTGGTGGACGGTGCTCAGTCGACGCCGCACCTGCGGGTCGACGTGCGGGAGCTGGATTGCGACTTCTACGCCCTCTCCGGGCACAAGATGCTCGGACCGATGGGCTCGGGGGCGCTGGTGGCGAAGCCGGCGCTGCTCGACGCCATGCCGCCGTACCACGGCGGTGGCGAGATGATCTCCCGCGTGTGGGACGACCACGCCACCTACAACACGCTGCCGCACAAGTTCGAGGCCGGTACCCCGAACGTAGAAGGGGCGGTCGGGCTCGCGGCGGCGATCGACTACCTCGATGGGGTGGGGCTCGAGCGGATCGCGGAGCACGAGGTGGCGCTCGCGCGCGCGGCGATCGAGCAGCTGAGCCAGATCGAAGGCGTCACCGTCTTCGGCCCGCGGGACCACCGCGCGGGGGTGGTCTCGTTCACTTACGGCGACATCCATCCGCACGACCTCGCCACCATTCTCGACCAGGACGGCATCTGCATCCGCGCCGGGCATCACTGCGCCCAGCCCCTGATGCGGCGCCTCAACGTCGCCGCGACCGCGCGGGCGTCGTTCTACCTGTACAACGACCGCGACGACGTCGCGGCCCTCGTCGCGGCGCTGGTCAAGGCCGGAGCGCTGTTTGGATACGTCCCGGCCTGAGCCGCAACTCAGCGCGCTGTACCAGGAGCTGATCCTCGACCACTACCGGCGGCCCCGCAACAAAGGCGTGCTCGAGCACCCCACCCACGCGGTCGCGCTGAACAACCCGCTGTGCGGTGACGAAATCGACCTGCAGCTGCGCGTCGCAGGGGACGTGATCGAGGACGTGCGCTTCATCGGGCGCGGCTGCTCGATCAGCCAGGCGGCCGCGTCCATGATGACCCAAGTCGTGAAGCAGCGCAGCCTCGCGGAGGCGCTCGCCCTCGCCGACCGTATGAGCGCGATGATGCGCGGCGATGCCTCTGCGGCGAAGGACAACGCGCTGGGCGACCTGCGCGCCCTCGCGGGAGTCTCCCAATTCCCCGTGCGCATCAAGTGCGCGCTGCTGCCCTGGAACGCGTTGACCGACGCGGTGAAGCGTTGAACCGCGAGCCACCGCTTCCCCGCCCCGTTCTTCCTCTCCTCTCCTCCCCCTCCCCCTCCCCCCGCTTCGTTCGCCCGGTGACGACGCCGATCGTCGTGCTCGACCGCGTGACCAAGCGGTTCGCGGGCCACACCGCCGTGGATGGCTTGTCGCTCACGGTCCCGCCGGCCGCTATCTACGGCCTGCTCGGGCCGAACGGCGCCGGCAAGACGACCACGCTCCGCATGATCCTGGACATCATCCTCCCCGACTCAGGGGAGGTGCGCCTGTTCGGCGAGGGCGGCTCCGCCCGCGACCAATCGGCCCGGGTCGGATACCTCCCCGAGGAGCGTGGACTGTACCGCAAGATGCGGGTCGTGGATGTGCTCGTGTTCCTCGCGGAAATGAAAGGCGTGGAACGACGGGTGGCGCGCCAGCGCGCGTTGGTATGGCTCGAGCGGCTGGGCCTGGGCGACTGGCGGACGCGGCGCATCGACGAGCTCTCCAAGGGGATGCAGCAGAAGGTGCAGTTCATCTCGACCGTGCTGCACGAGCCGGCGCTCGTGGTCCTGGACGAGCCGTTCGCGGGGCTCGATCCGGTGAACGCCCAAGTGCTCAAGGACGTGGTGCTCGAGCTGCGCCACGGCGGCGCGACCGTGCTCTTCTCCACGCACATCATGGAGCAGGCGGAGAAGCTGTGCGACCAGCTGTGCATCATCGCGGGAGGCCGGAAATTGGTGGACGGCTCGCTCGCCGACATCAAGCGGCGCGCGAGCGGACAATATCTCACCGTCGGCTTCGACGGCGAGGCGGGGAGCGCGGCGCGACTGTTTGCCGACCGCCGCCTCGTCAAGCAGGTCGACGACTACGGGCAGTACGCCGAGCTCGAGCTCGCGGACGGGGCCGACCCGCAGGAGGTGCTGCGGGAGCTCGTCCAGTCCGGGGCGCGGCTGTCCCGCTTCCAGCTGATGGAGCCCTCGCTGCACAAGATTTTCATCGACCTCGTGGGAACCGAGGGGGGGGAGGAGGTGGCGCGGGGTGCGTAAGATCGGGGCGGTCATCCGCCGCGAGTTCGTCGAGCGCGTGCGCAGCAAGTGGTTCTGGGTGTCGGCGTTCCTGGTGCCGCTGTTGTTCGCGGGTGTGCTCGTGCTCCCTGCGGCCCTGGCCGGCTCGGCCGGTCCGAAGCGCATCGTCGTCGTCGACGGCACCGCGTCGCCGTTCGGCGAGCGGGTGACGGAGGCGCTGCGGGCGGGGGAGGCGTTCCACGCGACCCGCGTCGCCGCGACCCCCGGGGTGCTCGATTCGCTCATGCGCGTCGTCGGTGCCAGGCGTCTCGACGGCATCCTCATCCTCACGGGCGACGTCGTCGCCAGCGGGGCGATGGAGTACCGCGCGACCACCGTCTCGTCGCTGCGCGACATCGCGCAGCTCGAGCGCGTGCTCTCGAGCGTCGTGACGACCGCGCGACTCGAGCGCGCCGGCATCAACCCTGCGGTGATGGCGCGGGCGAAACGACCGATCAGGCTCGCGACCCAGAGGATCTCGGGCTCCGCGACGACCGGCGAAAGCTCGGCGCAGTCGTTCTCGCTCGCGTACTTCATGGGCATCATCCTCTACACGGTCATCCTGATGTACGGCGTCAACGTCAAGAGCTCGGTGCTCGAGGAGAAGACGACGCGGATCGTGGAGGTGCTCGTGTCGTCGGTGCGGCCGTTCTCGCTGCTCTGCGGCAAGGTGATCGGGGTTGGCGCGGTTTCGCTGCTGCAGCTCGCGATCTGGGGTGTGGCGGTCAGGGTGCTGCTAGCGCAGCGCGGGGCGCTCGTGGGTGGGATGAGCGGGCTGGAGGAGGGTGGGGGCCTGCTCCAGGTCCCGCACGTCTCGACCGCCACGGCGGCGATCTTCTTGGCGTATTTCCTCGGCGGCTTTTTCATCTACTCGGCGATGTTCGCCGCCGTAGGCGCCATGTCGTCGAGCGAGCAGGAGGCTCAGCAGGCGCAGCAGCCGATCGTGCTGGTGCTGATCGGGTCGTTCTTCTCCATGTTCGCGATGCTGAACGACCCCAGCTCTGCCCTGTCGGTGGCGCTGTCGCTCGTGCCGTTCTCCTCGCCGATCGCGATGCCGGTCCGCTGGGCGGCGGGAGATCTGCCCGCCACGGAGCTGGTGGCGTCGCTCGGACTCCTGGTGCTGGGCATCGTGGGCGTGACGTGGGTGGCTGCACGAATTTACCGAGTGGGAATTTTGATGACGGGAAAGCGGCCCAACCTGAGGGAGCTAGTACGCTGGGTAAGGGCAGGCTAGAGGAAATGCAACTACTAGACGCACAGGCGCACCGCGGTAAGCAGTACGCTGCGAGTAAACGGGTACGACACGCAAGAAAATGGTGCCGCACGCCGTAGTGCCCGCCCTAGGCTTCCCCGTATGCCGATTCACCATACCCTCAAGGCTTGGCAGCACGCTCAGCGACTTGCCGTGGAGTGCGCGAAAGCAGCGAACCGATTCCCGGACTTTGAGCAGGGAGCGCTTGCCGACCAACTACGACGCGCCTGCTACAGCATCCCCTTGAACATCGCAGAGGGCACGAGCCGGAAGGGGACTCGCGACTATCGGCGATTTCTCGACATCGCGTGGGGCTCGCTGGCGGAGGTCCAATCGGCACTCTCCATCGCACGCGACGTCGGGTACCTTCAGCCCGCCGAGTTCGGGCGGCTCGAGGCATTGGCGACCGAGACAAGCAAGACGTTGTTCGGCCTGCTTCGGAAGGTCAGCGAGCTGTCGGATCGCCCCAAACCCGGTTGACTGTTCCCCGCGGTGCGTCTGTGCGTCTAGCCTTTGCATTGCCTGTGGACGTAGTTTCTCCTGATGCCTATCGACTACGACGTGATCATCGTCGGCGCCGGTCACGCCGGCACCGAAGCCGCCGCCATGTCCGCCCGCCTCGGCGCCCGCACCCTGCTCGTGACCTCGAACCTCGATAGCATCGGCCAGATGAGCTGTAACCCGGCGATCGGGGGGATCGCCAAGGGGACCGTGGTGCGCGAGGTGGACGCGCTGGGCGGGATCATGGGGCGCGCCGCCGATCGCGCCACGATCCAGTTCCGGATGCTCAACCGCTCGAAGGGCCCGGCCGTGTGGGCGCCGCGCGCACAGTGTGACCGCGTCCTATACCGCCGCGCGGTGCGCGGGATGCTCGAGGCGTTCGAGCGGCTCGAGCTGACCCAGGGAATGGTGACGCGGCTCGACGTCGATGGGACCGTAGTGCGGGGGGTGGAGCTCGCCGATGGGCGGCACTGGGCCGCTCGCGCGGTGATCATCACCGCCGGGACGTTTCTGCGCGGACGCATCCACCTCGGCACCGACACCCAGATTCCGGCGGGGCGGGCGGGCGACCCACCCGCCGTTGCAGTTGCGCAACACATTGAATCACTTGGACTTACCGTATCACGCTTCAAGACCGGGACGCCACCCCGGATCGATGGCCGCACGGTGGACTGGTCTCGAGTGGAGCGTCAGGACGGCGACGGCACCGACTACCGCTTCTCTTTCTTCGAACGGGCCGCGCTGCCACGGCAACTCCCCTGCTGGATTACTTGGGCCGGCAGCGAAGTGAAGGAGATCATCCAGCGTCACCTCCATGAATCGGCGATGTACGGCGGCGCAATCAGCGGACGGGGCCCGCGCTACTGCCCGTCGGTCGAAGACAAGATCGTCAAGTTCCCGGAGGCGAAGCGGCACCAGGTGTTCCTCGAACCCGAGGGTCTGGACACGGCCGAGTTGTACCTGAACGGGCTCTCCACGTCCCTGCCGGTGGCCGTGCAGCTCCAGTTCTTGCGAGCGGTCCCAGGGCTCGAGCAGGCGAGGATGACGCGGCCGGGATACGCGATCGAGTATGACTACTACCCGCCGACCCAGCTCACCCCCTGGCTCGAGACCAAGGCGGTCGAGCATCTGTTCTTCGCGGGCCAAATCAACGGCACGACCGGTTACGAGGAGGCTGCGGGCCAGGGCATCGTCGCCGGGATCAACGCGGTGCGGCGCCTCCGGCAACAGGAGCCGGTGGTGTTCGGGAGGGACGACGCGTACATCGGGGTGCTCGTGGACGACCTGGTTACGCGGGGCGTGGACGAGCCGTACCGGCTCTTCACATCGCGCTCGGAGTTTCGGCTGCTGCTGCGGCAGGACAACGCGCTGCGCCGGCTACTGCCCCTCGCGGAGCGACTGGGGCTGCTCAGCACCGTGGAGCTGCGCGCCGCGGAGCAGCGGCTCCGCGCCGAAGAGCGCCTGCTCGAGCTCGCGGCGGCCACGACGATCGCGCCGGCCCAGGCGGCCCCGGTGCTGGCGCCGCACGGCGCCAGGCTGCTCGAACCGGAGGCGGTGGCGACGTTGGCGCGGCGACCGGGTGTTGGACTGCGCCCGCTGCTCGAGGCGGCGGGCATCGGTGTGGAGGCGAGCGACGATGTCGTCGCCGCCGCGGAGATTGAGATCAAGTACGCCGGCTACCTGGCGCGGGAGCGAGAGGCGGCGGGGCGGCTGGCGGAGCTGGCGTCGTTCGCGCTGCCCCCGGACCTGCCGTACCTCGAGCTCCGCACGCTTGCGACCGAGGCGCGCCAGAAGCTGGAGCGCGTGCGCCCGGCGTCGCTCGCCCAGGCGGCGCGGATCCCGGGCGTGTCGCCCAGCGACCTGCACAACCTGGTTGTGGCGGCCCTGCGCTGGCGCCGCCGCGTGGCGTAACAGGCGGCATCGAAATCAGTTACTCCTGGGGTCGAAGTGTTTCACGTGAAACTTTGCCCCTTTACGCCCCCGTCCCGTAGCGCTATATTCGTAGCCACGTTAGCGCATCGATAGTATAACTTATTGCTATATAAATAGTTACCAATGCCTCGCGTGATCGCGATCGCCAACCAGAAGGGCGGCGTGGGGAAAACCACCACCGCCGTCAACCTCGCCGCCTCGCTCGCGACCGCGGAACGGAAGACCCTGTTGGTGGACGCCGATCCGCAGGCCAACTCCACGAGCGGCGTGGGGATCGAGCGCGACCGCATCCGCCACTCGCTCTACGACGCGCTGCTGGACGGCCGCTCGCTTGCGCAGACCCGATTCCCGCACGTCCACTTCCCCTGTCTCGACGTAATCCCGGCGACGCAAGACCTGGTCGGCGCCGAGCTCGAGCTCGTGGGCCGGTCGGCGCGTGAAACCGCCATGCGGCGGGCGCTGCAGGACCTGCGCGACCAGTACCAGTACATCATCATCGATTGCCCGCCGTCGCTCGGTCTCGTCACCCTCAACATGCTGACGGCGGCGGACAGCGTGATCATCCCGATTCAGTGCGAGTACTACGCCCTCGAAGGACTGTCGCAGCTGTTGAACACCATCAAGCTGGTGCAGCGGAACTTCAACGCCGCGCTCGCGATCGACGGCGTGCTGCTCACCATGTACGACGCCCGTCTCAATCTCTGCAGGCAGGTGGCCGACGAAGCGAAGGAGTACTTCGGGCCGCGCATGTTCAGTATCACGATCCCGCGCAACGTCCGGCTGGCGGAAGCGCCCAGCTTCGGCAAGCCGATCATCCTCTACGACGTGCACTCGGTCGGCGCGCGCAGCTACCTCGCCGTCGCGCAGGAGTTGATGCGCCGCGTGGAGCACGCCGAGTCCCCTGCCCTGCCCGCTGCTGAACCGCTGCCGGAGGTGCCCGCATGACCGAAGTCATCACTGGACGCCGCCGGTTGGGCCGCGGCCTCGAGGCGTTGCTCGGCCCGTCGCGCGACGAGGCCGAGCGCGACGGCAGCCTGGTCGAGCTGGCGGTCGCCGAGATTCGGCCCAATCCGTTCCAGCCGCGCCAGGAGGTCGACCCACAGGCGTTGGACGAGCTCAAGGCGTCGATCCGGCAGGCCGGCCTGCTCCAGCCGGTCGTGGTGCGCCCGCTGCCCGGCGGCGGTTACGAGCTGATCGCCGGCGAGCGCCGGCTGCGCGCGTGCCAGGCCCTCGGGTGGGAGCGGATCCCGGCCGTCAAGCGCGACGTGGACGACCGCACCGTGCTCACCCTCGCCCTGATCGAGAACCTCCAGCGCGACGACCTGTCACCGGTCGACGAGGCACGGGGCTACGACCGCCTGATCGCGGAATTCAACCTGGCGCAACAGGACGTGGCCGACGCGGTCGGCCGCGACCGTTCCACCGTCGCCAACGCGCTGCGCCTCCTCAAGCTGCCCGCCGCGGTGCTCGCGATGCTGCACGCCGGCCAGCTGTCCGTGGGCCACGCCCGCGCCCTGCTGGCGATCGAGGATGCGCGCGTCGCCACGACCCTCGCCCGCGAAGCGGTGGCGCAGGGGCTCTCCGTGCGCGAGGTCGAGGATCGGGTGCGCGGTGGGCGCGCGCCGGTGCGCCGCCCCCGGCTCAAGCGTGGACTCGGGCAAGCGCCCGAAGTGCGGCGCGTCGAGGACGCCCTGCGCCGCCGGCTCGGCACCGATGTCCGCGTCACGCTGCGCGCCAAGGGCAAGGGCCAGATCCACCTGGCCTTCTACTCGAACGACGATCTCGCGCGCCTGCTCGAACTCGTGCTCGGGGCACCGTTCGACGGATGAAGGGGCGGGGCATCACGATCGTCGTCCACTTGGACGGCGATCTGAATTCCCGCGCGATCGCGATCGCGGTGCTCGTCGTGTTGTTCTTCGCGTTCGCGGAACCCCTCACCCACGCGGCGGCACGGGTGCCGGGCCTCGAGCAAGAGGTCGCGCGCCTGCAACAGGAGAACGGCCGGGTGCAGAAGCTCGCCTCGGCGCTCAATCGCGCGGAGGCGAACTACCAGGAGCTGCGCCAGCTGCTCGGCGTGCGCTCGCCGCCGGAGAAGGGAGCGACCTCCGCGCCCAGCCCCGACCTGCCGCGCGCCGTGGCGGTGCGGGCGCGGCTGCCGCTGGCGGCCCCCCCCCCCGCCCCTCCCGCCTCGGCCCCCGTGCGCTCGTCCGGCGGGGCCTCCGTGCCCACGCGGTGGCCGCTCGACGTCCCTGGCTTCGTCACACGCGGCGAGGTGCGTCCCGGCGAGCCGGCAGAGTCCCATCCCGGGATCGACATCGCCGTCCCGGTGGGCTCGGCGGTGCGCGCCGCCGGCGGTGGGACCGTCGAGTCCGCAGGGGCGGACTCCGATTACGGCATGTTCGTCCTCTTGCGGCATCCCGATGGATATGAAACGATGTATGGGCACGCTTTTCGGCTGCTGGTACATGAGGGCGATTCGGTGCAGGCGGGCCAGGTGATCGCCCTCTCCGGCA
>WNGJ01000683.1_pt1 | contig 73652 bp, 68 predicted proteins | sample 5400611 | NCBI WGS metagenome assembly WNGJ01 (sample SAMN13153375, study PRJNA577476) | soil metagenome | isolation source: 40 cm soil or saprolite under Garry oak tree replicate 1 | place: USA:California | collected 2016-06-15 | reverse complement strand
AGCACCGATACCCGAAAGAGCTTACTTTTGCCGAGCCTCATTGACGTACCCTCCTGGCCCGTTAGACGCAGCGGCCGCCGGCCGCATTTCGTAACGCTTGCAAAGTAAGAGCCGCATAAGGATAGTGATTTCCATCATGTCCACCGGGAACCTCTCCCGTCTCGATCCCGAAGAGGTCGCCAAAGCGGTGACGGACTTCATCAACACCACGATCATGGCGCGGAGTCGTCCGGTGCGGCCCGACGACGATCTCGAGCTGGCGGGCCTCGACTCGATGGCGCTGCTGAAGGTCCTCCTCTTCATCGAGGCTCGCTACGGGTTCTGGATGCCCGACGAGGATCTCGTCGCGGAGAACATCAGAACCGCGCGCGCCTTCGCGGCTTACATCTGTCGACGGAGCGCGTGAGCACGACACCGGTCCGTCGACTGCCGCTTCGCGGCGCCGATCTCGTCCTGGTCGCGATGCAGGCGCTCTGGAAGCGTGAGGGCGTCAGCAACAACACGCTCATGATCGTCCAGTGCGATGGGCCGCTCGATACCGCGCGCATCGCACGGGCGCTCGAACGATTTCTCGGCGTCTGCCCGTGGCCCGCGGCGCGCCTGCGCCGACCGTTCCCGTGGGGGCCGCTTCACTGGGCCGCGCGGGCCCGCGCCCCGCTCGCCGCGCCGCTCGTGCGCCACCGGCGCCTTTCCGCGCCGGAGGCGCTTCACGTCGAGCTCGAGGCCGAGCTCAACACGGCGATCGATCCCCACCGCGAGCCGCCGCTGCGCTTTTCGATCCTCGACCGCGTGTCAGATGCAACGGGGCCGCAAAGCGCCCTCGTCGTCACGTGGTTTCACCCGCTCATGGATCCGCGCGGCGGACAGAACCTGCTCGCGCATCTGGCTCACCTGGACGAGACCGACGGGCGCGCGCCGTGGGGCGGCGCGCCGCCGGCGTTCGCGACCGATCCGGATCCGCGTCCGCTGAAGGAACGTGGACGGCTCGGACGCCAGAGTCAACGCTACATGCGCGCCCTCGTGCCGGTGTCGCCGGTCTCGCCCGGAACCGGTTTGACGAAGCCGGGACGTATCCGCTTCAAGCAGGCGAGCTTCGTCGGCGACGATCACGGAATCGGTGGCGTTCGCTCCACGCGCGAGGTCTGCTGGCGCCTGGCCCTGGTCGGGCGGACCATGGCCGATCTCTGGCGCCGGCGCGGGCTTCCCGACCTGCCCTTTCTCGTACCGGTGTCGGTCGATCTTCGACCCAAGGGCGAGCCCGGAGCGACGTTCGGCAACGTGCTCGCCTTCCATTTCGCTCGGTTCAAGCCCTCGGAGACGACCGACGTGGCGGCGCTGACCCGGACCTTGCGTGATCAGATGACGGATGCGCTCCGCGACGGGCAGATCGACGCCAGCGCCGTGGCGATGGAGTTTCTGAAATATCGTCCGCTGTCGCTGATGCTGCGCGATCTACCGGGCACCGCGACGCGGGAGACGTTCTCGTTCAACTTTGCCGACCTCGGGGACGTTCCGCCGGCGCTGGACAAGCTGTTCGGACGTCGGGTCGTCAACGCGTACCACGTGCCATCCGTGCTGCCCCGGCCCGGGGTCGGCGTATTCTTCAACCGTTGCGGGATCAAGAACAACCTGGTCGTATCCTGGGTCGAGGGCGCAATGAACGAAGAGGAGGTCACGCGCATCGTGGAGGGGGTCCGCGAGGGCATGGGATGGCGGCTGGCTCGCTGAGTTACGACGTGGTCGTGGTCGGAGGCGGCGCGGCCGGATTGGCCGCCGCCATCGCGGCCGCGCGCTCGGGCGCCCGCACCGCGCTCGTCGAGCGCTACGGGTTCCTCGGGGGCATGGCCACCGCGGGCATGGTGAGCACGGTCTGCGGCCTCTATCTGACCTCGTCTGCAGGGCCGCCGGAGCCGCTCAACGAGGGCTTCGCCGACGACGTCGCACGCAAGCTCGCGGCCATGCCCGGCTGCGGCGAGCCGGTCCGCCGAGGCCGGACGTACGTCCTACCCTACACGCCGTTCGCCTTCGCCTGTCTGGCCGACGAGCTCACCGCGTCGGCGCCGCCGCTCGACGTCTATCTCCACACGTTCGTCACCGGGCTCGCGACCGGCCAGGGTCGCGTCGAAGCGGTGCGTATCACCACCTGGGAGCGCGCCCTCGAGCTGGCCGCGCGCGCCGTCGTCGACGCGAGCGGCGATGCCGTCGTCTCACACCTCACCGGCGTGGCCACCGTGACCGCGCCGTTGTCCGAGCGCCAGCTGCCGTCCCTGGTCTTCGTCCTCCAGCACGTCGACACCGAGGCGTTGGGGTCGGGGCCGCGCGTGGCGCTCTTGCGATCCCTGGTCACCGCCGAACAGGAGGGACGCTTGCCCAAAGGGGCCGCGAACCTGGCGCTGGGCTCCTCACCTCAGCCCGGCGAAATCGTCTGCAAGCTCACCTTGAGTGGAATCGCCGAGGAGCTTCCCGCGAGCCGCGACTTTCTGACGGTCGCCGAGCAGGAAGGCCGAAAGCGCGCGCTCGCCGTCACGGAATTCTTGAAGACGCTCCCCGCGTTTTCCCGCGCCTTCGTCTCGCACGCGGCGCCGCAGGTCGGCGTCCGCGAGAGCCGCCGCGTGATCGGGCGCTACCAGCTCACCCGCGACGACGTGCTGAGCGCCCGCAAGTTCGACGACGGCGTCGCCCGGGCGAGCTGGCCGATCGAGCTCTGGGAAGAGGGACGGCTCGGGGCCACGTACGAGTGGCTCGACGATCGGGCTCACTACGACATCCCGCTTCGCAGCCTGCAGGCGCGCGACGTCGACAACCTGTTCGTCGCCGGCCGCTGCATGAGCGCCACGCACGAGGCGCTCGGCTCGGCCCGCGTGATCGGTACCTGCCTGGCGACCGGCGAGGCCGTCGGCCGGGCGGCGGCGCGGCGCGCGGAGGCGAAATGAATCTCGCCGACCTTCTCTTCGCGGCCGCCGAGCGGCACTCGCCGCGCCGCGCCGTCACCGACGTGCGTTCGGGCCGGTCCGTGAGCTACGGCCAGCTGGCCCGCGAGGTCGAGCGGGTGGCCGCCTTCCTCAAGGCGGAGGGCGTCGAGCCCGGCCAGCGAATCGGACTCCTGGCCCCGAACGACCTCACGTATTTGCCGGCGGCGTTTGGCCTGCTCGCCGCAGGCGCCTGCTTCGTTCCCCTCGCCAGCAACCTCACGCCGACCGAGATCGCGGAGATCGTGCGCGAGGTGCAGCTGAACGGGTGCGTTGCCTGGCCGAAGGCTGCGCCACTTCCGAGCGCGCCGGGCCATGCCGACGAATCCGCGCGCCGCGCGGTCGTCAAGGGCGGCGAGTGCGACGGCTACACGTTCCAGTGGATCGAGCGTGGCGCCGAGGCCCCGGCCGAGTTCCACGAGGTGAACGCCGCGTTCATCCGGTTCACGTCCGGGACCACGGCGCGAAGCAAGGGCGTGGTGCTGTCTCACGAAGCCACGCTTGCGCGCGTCGAGGCATCTGATCGCGTGCTCAAGTTCAGCGAAGAAGACCGGATCCTGTGGGTGCTGCCGCTCGCCTATCACTTCGCCGTCACGATCACCGCGTACGTCCGCGCCGGCTCCCACATCCTGCTCTGCTCCGACACCTTGCCGAAGGCGATCGTCGACGGCGCGCGGCGGCTCAAGGCGAGCGTGCTCTACGCGGCGCCACTGCACTTCGAGCGCATGGCCAACCTCGGACCGAGCGAGCCGCTCTCGAGCATTCGCGTGACGCTGTCCACCGCGGCGCCGATCTCGCCGACGGTGATGGAACACTTCGAGTCGGTCTATCGCGTCCCCGTCGGACAGGCCTACGGCATCATCGAGGCCGGTCTGCCGTGCATCAATCTGGGTAACGAGGGGCTTCCGGCCGCCTCGGTGGGCCGACCCGTTCCTGGCTACGAGGTCGCGGTGCTCTCCGACGAAGGCAAGCGGCTACCCGCCGAGGCGCTGGGCGAAATCGCCGTGCGGGGTGACGGACTCTTCTCCGCCTACTATTCCCCGTGGCGGCTTCGCGCGCAGATCGCCATCGACGACTGGTTCCTCACCGGCGACCTCGGCTTTCTGGACCGAACGGGCGCGCTCCACCTCAAGGGCCGGAAGAAAGCCCTCATCCTGGTCGCCGGGCTGAAGTTCTTTCCCGAGGAAGTCGAGGACTGCATCAATCAGTTCCCGGGCATCAAGGAATCTCGCGTGTTCAGCCGGCCTCACGCGCACATGGGCGAGGTGCCTTGCGCCGAGGTCGCCGCGGAGCCCGGGTGCGACCTCATGGCGCTAAGATCGCATTGCGCCCGGGTCCTCTCCTCATATAAGGTGCCGATCGAGTTCACGGTCGTGGACGCCGTCCCCAGGACTCCAAGCGGTAAAATCCGTCGATGAGAGTCGCGATCGTCGGCGCGGGTCCCTCGGGCTCTGCTCTGGCCATCCTGCTGGCGCGCCAGGGCGCTCGCGTCACGCTCTTCGACGATGGGCGTCGCCCCGAGCTGCTGGTCGGCGAGTCCCTCGTCCCCGCCGTCATCCCGATCCTCCAGCGGCTCGGCCTCGAGGAAACGACCGCGAGCTTCAGCCGCGTGAAGCCGGGCGTGTCCTTCATCTGGTCGCCGACCGACCACTTCAGCTTCTCGTTCGCGCGCTTCGCGCCGGGCGTGTTCCCGTACGCCTACAACATCCCGCGCCCGCGATTCGACGACGCCGTGCTCGCGCGCGCCGTGGCCTGCGGAGTCGAGCGCGTGGTGGCTCACGCGCGCCTGGAGCCGGTGAGCGAAGGCGGTCGCGAGCTCGGCCTCTCCCCCGAGACCCTGGCCGCGGCGCCGACGCTCGAAGGTCGTCAGCCCGATCTCGTCGTCGACGCGACCGGGCGCGCCCGGCTCGGCGCGCGCGCCCTGAACATCGGCGCCGACCTCGGCCCGCGCAAGGACGTGGCGCACTTCGCCCACTTCGAGAACTTCGCCTGGGACGACGAGCCCGGCCAGGTGCTCATCCGCCGCCTCGACGCCGGCTGGAGCTGGTGCATTCCGCTGCAGGAGCGGCTCTCGATCGGCATCGTGCTGGGCCGCGACGACGCCGCCCGTCTCGGCGCGAGCCCGGCCGAGCGGCTCGAGCGGGCCATCGCGACCGACGCGTGGCTGTCGACGATCGCCGCCGGCAGCAAGCGCGTCACGTCGGTCGCGACGTACGCGAACTACCAGCTGATCTCGCAACGCGGCCTCGGTCCGGGCTGGGTGATGCTCGGCGACGCGTTCGGATTCGTCGATCCGATGCTCTCCCCCGGCGTCTACCTGGCTCTGCGCTCGGCCGAGCTCGTGGCCGACGCGCTGGCGCCGTTCTCGAAGGCTGTCCAGGCGCTGTCGCCGGTGGAGCTCGAAGCTGCGCTCCAGCCGTACGCGGCGAGGCAGACCGCGATGCTCACCGCGTGGCTCGATCTGGTGGCGACGTTCTACGACGGACGGATGGCGGCGCTGTTCAGGGCCGGACGCGACTGGATGGCGGTTGGAACCAACGCCTGGAAGAACGCGGCTCAGAACCACATCGAGCGTCACATCGCGCTGCAGGCCTCGGGGATGGGCACGTTGCGGCGTTACAGCCGGGGCCTCCTGCGCTTCATGGGCCGCTACGGGCTGCGCGGGGTCGAGCCAACCGAGATGGCGATCCGGTAGCGCGAGCCGCGGTTACGCCGGCCGCGACTATGCGGGCTTCAGGGCGATGTACTCGCTGAGGAGCCCGCCGCGTACGCGGTGCTCGATCCGGGCGAAGCCGCTCGACTTCAACACACCCAGGATCTTGTCCGGCGCCACGCAATTGGCGATCGTGTCCCAGTAGTACTTCATCAGGAGCTCGGCCTTGGCGCTGCCCGTGCTGATGCGCGTGACGCGGGGCAGGATGCTCTCGAAGTAGACGCGGAAGAAGCGCTGGCCCAGCGGCGAGCGCGGTAAGGTGATCTCGAGGATCAGGACGCGGCCGCCCGGCTTCAGGACCCGCAGGCATTCGCGAAACGCCACGCCGAGGTCGGCCACGTGGCGCAGCGCGTAGCCCATGCAGAGGAAGTCGAAGTGGCCGCTCGCGAAGGGCAACTCCTCGACGGTACCCTGCACGAGAGGGACCGTGAGCGTCCGCTGCGCCTGCTGTAGCATCCCGCCGCTCGGATCGAGCCCGACCACGGACCCGGGCTCGCGCAGGATGCGCGTGGCGCCCTGGGCGATCATCCCCGTGCCGGTGGCGACGTCGAGGAACTTCATGCCGACGCGCAGCCCCGACTGCAGCAGCACCCAGCGCCGGTAGTAACGGCCGGAGCCGAGCGAGCCGAGACCGCAGACGAAGTCGTAGTGCTCCGCGGCGTTGTCGAAGAGGGCGCTGACGAAGGGTCGGCGATCGCTCTCGCTCTCGTAATACTTCTTGAGAACGGGATGCGGCACTGCGCGGCCGTCTGCCGCGTCGTACGGGTCTCGCGCCTCGCCGCTCATGTCGCTCTGCGCGCGCCTCCGCGTCGAAACAGTACGCGACCCCGGCGGCCAAGGCAAATGACGATCGCCGGCTTTGAAGCGATCTTGCGAAGCGGCGCACACTCGCGCAGACTACCCGCGACACTCTCAGCCAAACGGGGAGGGCGCCATGCGTGTCACGGCAGCGGTTCTGTACGACGTGAAGAAGCCGGTCGTGGTGGAGGACGTCGAGCTACTCGAGCCCGGGCCCCACGAGGTGCAGGTGCGGTGGGCGGCCAACGGCGTCTGCCACAGCGACTTGCACGTGATCACGGGCGACTCGCCCCATCCCCTGCCCGTCGTGCTCGGTCACGAGGCCGCGGGCGTGGTCGAGAAGGTCGGGCCGGGGGTCGAGACCGTGGCGCCGGGCGACCACGTCTGCTCGAGCTACATCCCGTCGTGCGGCAAGTGCTGGTACTGCATCGGCGGCCAGCCCACGATGTGCGCGCTCCGGGACAAGCCGCGGTGGTTCATGTTCGATGGCACCCCACGCTTCAAGAAGGACGGGCGCGGCCTTCATCATTATCTCCAAGTTGCGGGCTACGCGACCCACTCAGTGCTCCCGGAGGAGAGCGTCATCCCCATCCGGAAGGACGCGCCGCTCGACGTCGTGTGCCTGGTGAGCTGCGGCGTGCTGGCCGGCGCGGGCCCGGTCTTCAACCGCGCCAAGGTGCCGCCCGGAGCGAGCGTCGCCGTCTTCGGCTGCGGCGGGGTCGGCCTCAATACGATCCAGGCCGCGCGCCTCGTGGGCGCCGGAAAGATCATCGCCGTGGACGTCGTCAAGCAGAAGCTCGCGTGGGCCGAGGAGTTCGGCGCCACCCACGTCGTGGACGCCTCGCAGGAGGATCCGGTCGCCCGCGTTCACGCGCTCGCCGGGCGTGGCGGCGTCGACTTCGCGTTCGAGATGGTCGGCACCCAGCGGACCATGGAGCAGGCGCTCCTCTCGACCCATCGCGGCGGCACCTGCGTGGTCGTCGGCGTGTCGCCGGCGGGCACGCGCCTCTCCATCGATCCGTCACTGCTCCTGCAGCAGCGCATCCTCACCGGGAGCTCGTTCGGCGGCGGCCATCAGCGCACCGACGTGCCGATGCTGATCGATCTTTACATGAGCGGGAAGTATCGGCTCGACGAGCTGATCAGCCGGCGCCTGCCGCTCGGCGAGCTGAATCGCGCGTTCGACCTGATGCTGCAGGGCGAGGTCAAGCGGAGCGTCATCGTCTACAGCTGAGCTCGGGGGAACTCCGCCCCCCGGGCTCGTTAACGGCTGCATGCGCTTGTTGGGCCGCCGCACTCCTCACTTAAGGTACTTGTCCCAGAACCCGGGCGCTGGGTCGATCTGCTGGATGACGTCAAGCCATGTGCCCGATGGATCGTACAGAGCGAAGCGCCGCTGGCCCCAGGGCCCATCATGCAGTGGATACGCAATGGATAGGCCGGAGCGAGTCAGGCGATCGAACTCCGCGGCCGCGTCAGCGACCTGGACCGTGATGAACATCCCTTTACCATTGAACCTCTCAGGACCCGGCGGTTGGGAAGGATGATCGGGAGCCATGAAGGCGATGCCATATGGGTGATCCCCGGCGGCAGCGAGGTAGACAAACCACGACGCTTCGAACACGACCTGGAAGCCGAACCACTTGACGTAGAAGTCCCGGCATTCGGCTCGGTTGTCCGTCACGATTACCGAGTAAAGATCCTTGATGTACACGCTCGGTCTTTCCTCTCCTGCTTGTCGGCTCAACCGCCCGGCGATGCCTGCGGCGCCTACGCATACGCGCGTGACCAACGATGTTGAACCTGCCTACCGAGGGCCGGATAGACAACAAGACGGCGAAATGGATCGATCAGGGCCATGTAGAGCGTACTGAGACGACCCACCGGCTTCACATAGATTGCTAAGTAGAGCGTATATCCCCTAGGGCTTGGCGTGAGAGCGAGCGCCAGGAAGGCATGCACGGTCGCATTGCGAAGCTCGCTGAGGGCTTCCTCACCTGAAACGTAGAGCACTCGAAACCGGCCTTCGCGAGTCCCCGGAGCAACCTGAGACTGCGAGCGATCGGCATCAGTCAGGCGATCGACGTACGATACGCTGGGCGGGTTATGGCGCTCGTCATCCCATCCGAACGCTCGGCCCAGGGCAAAGCGCAGAGCGAATAGTCCTCGAACCGCGAGATTGGGTGGACGCCGGTCGCCGAACAAGATCGCACGCGCGTCCTGGATGCTGCGACCGGGGCCGCCGCCACGCAGTGGTATCGCCCAGACATCGTGGAGAGGGACATCGCTGAGCAGCGCGTGGCAGCGCAGGTTGAGTCTTTGAAAGTCGCCCGGCTTCGCACGCATGCCCACGATGAGTTCTCCCTATCGGCGACCCTCAGGACCGCTTCCTAACGACGCGGGCCAGAAGAGCTCCATCGCCGACACTCCGCCGTACGTCCCAGCCACAGGGGCCTCGCGCGTGAGGTCGACGCGACCAGCGCCGTCGACGACGAATGTCGCGTTCGCCAATCAGCGTCCGGCACCCGGAATCTGACAGGTCGCGTTGACGGTCACCGGGCTCATCAAATCCGTAGCCGTCCAACGCTGGCTATGAGCTGCGCGCGCAGAGCCGACAGCTCGATGGCCTTGTTAGGCCCCACTCCCGTGTCTTCGGTTCGCTGCGTCACACTGCCTCATCATCTGAACAATCGGGAAGGCGTCACTAACGTCGCTACTGGCGTAGTTGAGCTGCCAGGTCTCCGGGAGCACAAAGCCGCCGAAAATGGGGATCTCCCTACCGTTAATTTTGCCGAGCTCGCCCAGGTCGCTGTCAACGATTAGGGTGCACCTTTGATGTTGACCCACATCATAGTCCTCGATAAACGACTTCCACGCTTCTCGTTCAGGCTTGGCCGAAATCGGCACGAACGTCCGAGTGAACAGTATCTTGGTGTTCAACCGGCTCTTGGATCTAGACCATGCGGCCACGACGGCCGTAGTTATCGCACGATCGCGGTAGTTCGCTAAGCGCCCCTCGCGGGCCCCCGGTCGCGCTCGCCGGCACGGATGATGGCGGCCAGCAGCCCGGTCTCGTACAGCTCCTCGCCGAGGGACACGGCCCCGAGGACGATGAGGCCGGTCTGCGCCAGCAGGACGCCGCCGGCGAAGGTGGCCGCCGCCAAGGCGATGACCGAGCCGCGGATGCCGTGAACGACGTCGAGCGGTCGCGCGTGGCGAAGGCCACGCATGAGCCGGCGCGTGCCGTGCGCGGCCGACATCGCGCTGATGAGGAGCAGGAGCCCGGCAACGATCTCGTTCAATGGTGCGCAATCGAAACTCGTCATCACATATCCTCCGGGCCGTCGCAGTCCTGCGAGCTGAGGTTGCTCGCGAGCACGCGCAAGCGCAATTACGGGGGAGGTAATGGCAGCCCGGCCTGATAGCATCAAGCCGGATGACGAGGCTCGCCCGATTCTTCACGGTCAGTCTGCTGCTCGTCGCGGCCGCGGCAAGCGCCCAAGATCACCCGTGCGAGAACGACACCGTGCGCACGAGGGGTGGTCACAAAGCCTACCGGAAGGAGTGCTGCCAGCAGCATCCGTATCGGACGAACGATGCGAACTTCGAAGCGTGCGTGGCGTCGGTACAGAAGGTCGAGGCCGAGCGGAAGCGTTCGGCGCCCGATCTCTTCTACACCCCGCACGACCTCGCGCGCGGGCATGATCGCGACAAATACCTGTGCGCGATGGGCAACTCGTCGGCGTGCAAACTTCCTGGAGGTCGCTGAGCGACATGGCCACCGTCGTGGCACTCAAAGCGAAGATCAAGGTGTGCATGTTCGACCAGTACGGCACCGTCGTCGACATGCAGAAAGGCCTGACGGAGGCAGTGACTCCCTACTTGCAGCAGAAGGGATGGAGTGGCCGACCGGACGCGTTCGTGACTTGGTGGCGGCGCACCCACTTCGAGAACTCCATGATCGATGCGCTGCTTCACAAGGAACATACGTCCTACCGGGAGATCGGGCACCGCGCCGTCGCCTACACTCTCGAGCGCGCCGGAATTCCCCACACGACGGACGAGGTGCGCTTCCTCGTGGCGCAGATCGAGCGGCTCACGCCGTTTCCAGACGTCCCGGAGGCGCTGGCCCGTTTGAAGACGCGATACAAGATCGTCGTGCTGTCGAATGGTGATCCCGACATGCTGGAGGCCGCCAAGGCGTTTCACAAGATCGAGTTCGACGCCGTGATCTCGGTGGCCGCCGCCAACTCGTTCAAGCCCCACGTGGCGACGTACACGAAGGCCGCCGAGATCGTGGGCGTCCGAATGGACGAAATCCTCTTCGTCGCCAACCATGCCTTCGATTGCATCGGGGCGAAGGCGGCCGGCATGCACTCGGCGTTCATCGACCGTCGCCAGCGGCCGTTCGGCGGCACGCCGCACCAGCCGGACATCGTGGCGCCGGACATGAAGGGCCTCGCCGACATGTTGACACCGCCCTGACGATCAGGAATACGTTGCTCGCCGGACGAGCGGGCGGTGTCGGCACGGCTCTCGGAGTATCGATCGGTCAGTTGATCTGGGCGGTGGCGACCAGGGCGCTTTCTGCGCGCGTCTCGCCTGCACCGCGCGGTCGAGGCCGTGTCCGGAGCGGTCCTGATCGGACTCGGCGTCAGGGTGGCCGCGGACGCTCGATGAGCGTGAGCTACGGAGTCCGCGCGCCGACACTCCCCGCACGCGCCGCGAGTTTGGCGCGCAGACTCCGCCAGCAGACGATCGGTCGAGATCCGATCAGGCGCTCTTCGCCAGCGCGGCGGCGCGGCGCTTCATCTCGTCGGGCGGCACATCTTCCTTGTGCGTGCCGACGTGCCAGTGATGGCCGAACGGATCCTCGATGGTGCCCGTCCGGTCGCCATAGAACTTGTCCTCGACGGGCTGGAGGACCTTGGCGCCCTCGGCCACGGCGGTCTTGACCGTCTCGTCCACGTCGTTGACGTAGAGCATGATGCTCACGGCCGCGCCGCCGAACGCGCGAGGCGCGCGGGCGCCCATTTCCAGGTGCTCGTCGGCCAGCATGATCATCGAATCACCGATGGTGATCTCGGCATGCCCGATCTTTCCGTCGGGACCCGGCATCCGCATCTTCTCGGTCGCGCCGAAGACACGCTTGTAGAAGTCCAGGGCCCGCGCCGCGCCGTCGATGATCAGGTAGGGAGTGACGTTGTGATATCCCGCTGGAATCGCCTTCACCTTGCCGCCTTTGCTCATTTCTTCACCTCCATTGTCCGTGGTCCCCGAGCACGCAGCCTCGCTTCGATTGGGAGGCGGTCGAGAGCTCGGCCCACGATTCATACTACGCCCTGGTGCGAGCCCTGCTGCGAGCGACGATGAGAGCGACCGTCACAGCGGCGTAACAGAGGATGACAAGCCGTGTGACGCGTGGTATCTGGACCCCGTGATCATCCACCTCAACTTCTTGCCGAAGCCCGGTGAGACCGGCGCCGGCGACGTCCTGGCCGCGCTGTTCGCGCTCCTCGATCAGGGGCGACTCGACGCGGAAATGCTGCCGCACCTTCGCCTGCACCTCGACTGGATCCAGTACAAGGCGAACTTCCGAGAACCGGTCACCGTACGCCACGCCACCGATGCCCAGGGTGAGCGAATGGCGCTCGCCGAACTGGCGGTCGACCTGCGCAGAGCGCCGCGCGACCGGCTGATCGATGACCTCGGCGGCGCACTCGCGTCCGTCGGCGCGAGCGAGCGCGAGACCAGCGGCCGCGTCGTCGTCGGGGAGTGGGGGCCGCTGGGCGAGAGCTCGATCTGGCAATTCAACCGGTTGTTCTGGCAGCGCCTGGCCGACTGGGAGCGTCAATCGGGCCGCGGCTTCGAGGCGGCGCTGCCGAGCGGCCGGTCCGACGCCAACGATCCGGCCGCGGTTGCCGACGCGGTCGCCGACTTCTGGACGCTCCTGGTCGAGCTCGACAAGCGCGGCCAGCTGCCGGCCGAAATCTTCGCGCTCGAGATTGGCGTGGGCTCGGGCACCCGCGCCGGGCTCTGGCTCGATCGTTTCAAGGCGATCGACGAGGCGCGAGCGACCGGGTTCTATCCGCGGCTGCGCTTCCTCCTCGCCGACTATTCCCTGCCGACTCTCGATCGCGCGATGAGCGCCGTCGAGGCGCACCGCGACGTGGTCAGCATGATCGCCACCGATGCGCTCAACCCGCTCCGCGCGCTGTCGTTCCTCCGCTACAAGATCCTCTACGTCCACCTGACAAACGTGTACGACAACCTGCCGGTGGACGAGCTCGTCCGGCGCGACGGCCAGCTCTATCTCGTGGAGACGCGGGCGTACCTTCCGGGACCAGTCGCGCGAGCGATCGCGTCGGCCCACGGAGTCGGCCCGGCCGAGCTGCGCCCGACCATCGCCCGCCTGCTCGAAACGGGCCCCGACCTCTTCGGTGACCGCGAGCGCGGTGTGGCGTTCTGGCGGGCCGTCTGGGATGGTCTGTGTCTCGAAGAACGGTTGCGCCGTCTCGAGGGCACCGCCGACGTGCCGCTGCCGCCTGGGCTCCACGGCGACGATCTCGACGAGCTGCTCGCGACCGCGCCCGCCGACATCCGCTTCCATATCTCGCGCGGCGCCGTGGAGAGCTTCGTCAATACGGTCCCCTTGCTGCACCCCCGGGGCTATCTCCAGGTGCAGGATATCTTCGTCGCCACTATGGACGAGTACCGCCAGGGATTCCGGGGCCCGGGCAAGCTCGATGGCTCGGTCGTGAACTGGGTCAACGGCGCCCTCCTGCAGGCGGTCGGCGCGCGGACTGGCTATGACGTCCACTTCGCGCCGTTTCGATATCGTGCGGGCTCGCGCACGAGCATTCTCTACACGACACTCCGCGAGTGAGGCAGACCATGGCAGCTCAATACCTTCCCACCGCCGTCGTCGGCAGCTACTCGATGCCCGCCTGGCTCGAGCGCGCGAAGAACGATTTCCTCCGCCGGCGGATCACCGCCCACGACCTCGACGAAATGCACGACGCGGCGGTGAAGGCGGCGATCAAGGATCAGGAGGTCGCGGGGCTCGACGTCGTCTCCGACGGCGAGCTCCGGCGCGACAACATGATCGACTACTTCGCGACGCGGCTTCCCGGCGTCGAGATCGACCGCGGCTCCAAGGCGTCGTACTACGACTTCTACGACACGGTCGTGCGCAACCGCATGCCGATGGCCCCGCTTGGGCTCGTCGAGCACTTCCGCTTCCTGCGTCGGTTCACGGACCGAAGGACCAAAGTGTCCGTCACCGGGCCGCATTCGCTGGTCAAGCGGATCCGCAACCAGTACTACCCGACGGAAGAGGCGTTCGCGGTCGAGATCGCCCGCGTCATGAACCTCGAGCTGCGCGAGCTGGTGCGCGCCGGCGCCGAGCAGATCCAGATCGACGAGCCCTACTACTCGGGGTTCCCCGAGGATCTGCCGTGGGGCGTGCGCGCCATCAACGCGCTCGTCGACGGAGTGGACGCGCGATTGAGCCTGCACGTGTGCTACGGCAACCGCTACGGCAAGCCGTCGTGGGAGGGGAGCTACCGCTATCTGTTCCCGGCGATCCTCGAGGCACGGATCCACCAGATCACGCTCGAGTTCGCGCGCCGAGGCAGCGAGGACCTCCGGCTGTTCAAGGAGTTCGACGCGCCGTTCACGCTCGGTCTCGGCGTCATCGACGTGAAGAGTCACGACGTCGAGACAGCCGGGATCGTGGCCGAGCGCATCCGCGAGGCGCTCGCGATTCTTCCGGTCGACCGCCTGTCCGTGAACCCCGATTGCGGCCTCCTCCATCTCCCGCGCGAGGTCGCCTTCCCCAAGCTCGGCGCCATGGTGGAGGGAGCGCAGCTCGTCCGGCGCGAGCTCCAGGGATGACCAACCCGCTGCGCGACGCGCTGGCGACGGGGCGATTCTGCTATGTCGTCGAGCTCGTCGCCTCGGTGCTGACACGCGAGGCGCGGTTGCTCGAAGCCGCCTCGGGCCTGGCTCGCATTCCGGCGGTCGTGGCCGGCAGCGTCACCAGCTACGCGGGCGGGGCGATGGGCCACGATCCCCTGCGGGTCGCGGCGGCGGCGCGAGCACGCGGCCTGACGCCCAATATCCATCTGACGTGCGTGAGCCAGGATCGTCTTGGGCTCGCCAAGAGCCTGGACGACATGCACGCGCTCTCGCTCGAGAACGTGTTCGCGTTGACCGGCGACTACCCCGGCGCCGGCGATCAGCCGCCGGTGTTCGACCTCGACTCCGTCCAGCTCGTGCGACTCATCGACGAGCGGCGCCGGAGCGGCATACCCTTTCACGTCGCCGTGGCCGTCTCGCCCTTCAAGTACACCGAGGCCGACTGCGTCTATCAGTACGTCAAGCTCGAGAAGAAGATCGCGGCCGGGGCCGACGTGGCCGTCACGCAGGTCGGCTGGGACGCGCGGAAGTTCGCGGAGCTGCGCCGCTACCTCGACGAGCGGGGGCTCCGCACGCCGCTGCTCGGCAATGTCTACGTGCTGGGGCCGAAGACGGCGGAGCGCATGGCGACCGGCCGTCCACCGGGCTGCTGGGTGTCGCCCGAGCTTCTCGCCGCCGTGCGTGCCGAGAGCCGGGCGAAGGACGGCGGACGTCAGGCCCGGCTCGAGCGAGCGGCGCGGACCGTCGCGGTCCTGCGCGGGCTCGGCTACGCGGGCGCCTACATCGGCGGCACCCACGACGCGGCGCAGATCGCGTGGATCATCAGACGAGCCGAGGAGCTTGCGCCGAGCTGGGAAAATCTGGCGGCCGAGCTCGACTATGGCGCCGCCGGCGGTTTCTACCTCCCCGTTCGGAAACCATCGAGGAGCGCCGGCGCGGCGGCGGAGCGGCCTCGCGCCGAGCTCCTGCCGCGCGTCCTCGACTGGCTCGGGCGCGCGTTTCCCGTCAACCGCGACACCTGGACCCACTGCGTCCTCACGCGCGTGTTCGCGTGGATCGATCGTCGAAAGCCGGTTGCGGCGCTCCTCGAGCGCGCCGAGCTCGCGATCAAGAAGCCGCTCTTCGGCTGCCAGGCGTGCGGCAATTGCGTGCTCGGTCATCTCGAGTACGTCTGCCCGCAGACGTGTCCCAAGCAGCTCCGGAACGGACCGTGCGGCGGGACGGACCAGGGACGCTGCGAGGTGACTCCGGACAAACCGTGCATCTGGGTCGCCGTGTACGATCGCGCGAAGGCCGGGAACGCGCTCGACGGTCTTCTGACGTACGTGCCGCCGCCCGATCGCCGGCTGCGCGACACCAGCTCGTGGATCAACTACTTCCTCGATCGTGACAGTCGGCCGGCCGCCGAACGCCCCTGATTCCGGGCGTGTCCGCGGCCGGCAGAAGTTGCCTACCGGACGCGCAGGGTTCTGCTAATCTCAGCCGAACTCACGCCAGCGGGGAGATCGAGATGAGCCTGATGCTCTTTCCCGATCTCGCGCTCTTCATTCCTCGAACGATGAAGTAGCGCCCCCGTCCGCTCCGGCGGGCCGGTGCGCGCCTCAGAAGATTTCCGGGCACCAGGGCGCCGTGTCGCTGCGGAAGAGCGCATCGGCGCGCGCGATCGCGCCTGGCCGGAGCTCCACGACCCGCAGCGATCGCCCCAGCTGCGCCCAGGTGAGCCCGCCGAGGTAGACCGAGCCGAGCGCGGTCACGTCGCACGAGAGCTCCGGCGGCTCGTGGGTGCGCGCGACGCCGTCCGCACCGACGCGCCAGCGCCCGTGGTTCCAGGGGCAGAACTCGTCGGCCACCTCGACGACGACCGAGCCGGGCCCCGCGTACGAGCGCGCCGACAGCGCGGCGCCGACATCGACGAGCCGAACCCAGAGCCCGTCACGAACGTTCGCGCGAAGCCGTCGAGGCTCGGCCAGCAGTAGCAACAACGGATGATCGACCGGCAACAGCGATGCCCTCGTGCGCGCGGTCAAGTCGACGTCGAGCAGGAACCGCCAGATGGCTCGCGTGGCTTCGGGTGCATCTCCCATCGCCTCGACGACGTCGAGTGAGCCGACCTGCACGCCGCGGTCGGACCCCGCGTTGATGCGGTAGAGCGCGTACGCCGTCGACCGCCCACCGACTTCGAGGACCACGCACTGCAGGTCGCCGCCGCCGCGCCGCCGCCAGTCGGGATCGGCCAGCGCGCGCGCCTGCCACCACGCGGAGGAGCGGGCGAACATGCCGGGCGTGACGGCCGCGACGCGCTCCCACACGGGCGCCACGAGGGGTTCGGCCGCTCCGAGCGGCACGAGCCGCGCGTGGCCCACGGACGCGGCCGGCGCGTAGTATGCCGACCGCTCGCGGGGGATATCGACCTCTATCGAATACGAGGCGACACCGTACCCGAAGCGCCCATAGATCGTGTCCTCGGTGGCCCACAGATACGCGACCGACTCGCCGTGCTCGCGGCACGCGTCGAGCTGCGCTCGCATCATCGAGCGCAGGACGCCGCGCCGTCGATGGGTCGGGAGAACGCCGACGACCGTCACGCCCGCCGCGCGCACCCGTCCGCCGGGCACCGTCAGCGTGAACGGAAACGCACCCGCCCCGCCCACCACGCGGTCGTCGTCCCAGACGGCAAAGACGCGTTCCGCGGGCAGGACACGCGCGAGCGGCGCGATCTGATCCTCGTTCGGTCCGGTGCGCCCGAAGTAATGCCAGATCGGGCTCACCGCCGCCCGCACCTCCTCCACCGACCCACAAACCCTAACCTTCCAATCCACCCAACTCCCCCCACGCAAAAAGGACGAGCCTCAGACGCTCACCCGCCACCACATTCAACGGCCCTACCTCAGACCGCGCGATGCCATACCGTTCTACGCAGCGAGCCTTCGGAATCACGTTCGTCCGACGACGATGGTCGAGTCGCAACGAAGCGACGCGAATTCGGCCGGGCGGGACGGGGGTGTGGGGGTCCCTCTCGGGATCCGTGTAGTCAGCGTTGCCCACCGCGCCGAGCGTGAGGCCTTACGTAGAGCGTTGCAGCAGCCGGATCCCGGGAGGGACCCCCACACCCCCGTCCCGCCCGGCCGCCTCCACGAGAAGCTACGTCAAGCGCTTACCACGAGTAGCCGGAACGAGCTGCCCGTAGCGAACTCCTTTGACCGCCAGCAGCTCGTTGGCGATCGTGCGGATGCGTCGCGCCGAACCGCGGAGCGCGATGACCTCGAGGCAGGAGTGCTCGTCGAGGTGGACGTGCAGGCTCGCCGTGATCGAGCGGTACCCGTGGTGCTGGATATCCGCGAGCTTGTCGGCGAGCGCGCGCGTTTCGTGGTCGTAGACGAGAGTCAGCACACCGACCGTCTCGCCCGGCAAGGTCGCCCATTCCTCCTTCACGAGCTCGCCGCGGAGGAGATCACGCACGAACTCGCTGCGGTTGCCGTAGCGCCGCCCGGCGCGCAGGCGATCCAGCGTCCGCATCAGCCGGGCCGGAAGCGAGACCGTGAACCGGACTGCTCGTTCCTCGTCCATGGATCCGAAATGTACTGGATCAGCCGCCGGTCGTGTGGTATTACCTTTCCCTCAATGTTCATACGTCCTTGCGGACGGTTCCCTGCTCGACGGCTCGCCGGCTTGGCCTTGCTCGTGGGCATGTCGACGGCGGGCGCCGTCACGGCCCAGGAAACTCCTCCGAAGACTCGAGAGACGCCGCCGCAGACCCAGGAGCCCTCGCCGCGTCCGGAAGAATCGATCCTGCCGCCCGTCGTCGTGACCGCCCCGCCGCCGGTCTCGGCGTCGTCGGAGGTCTTCATCCCGGGCAAGGACTTCGAGCTGCGGCCGCAGGGCCGGCCGGCCGACGTCCTGCGTCTCGTTCCGGGCCTCGTGATCAGCCAGCATCAGGGCGGCGGCAAGGCCGAGCAGTACTTCCTGCGCGGGTTCGACGCCGATCACGGCACCGACGTGGCGCTCTTCATCGACGGGCTCCCGGTCAATTTCCGCAGCCACGCGCACGGCCAAGGCTACGCCGACCTCCATTTTCTGATTCCCGAGACGGTCCAGCGCCTCGAAGGGTTCAAGGGCCCGTACTTCGTCGAGTTCGGCGATTTCGCCACCGCCGGCGCGTTCAACTTCGTCATGCGCGACACCGTCGACGAGAACTACGCCGAAGCCGCCGGCGGCTCGTTCGCCACCCAGCGCTACCTGACGCTCTTCTCGCCGACGCGCGACGCGCTGAAGACGCTCGTCGCGATCGAGTACTACCGGAGCGATGGGCCGTTCGTCCATCCCAACGGCTACGAGCGCTTCAACTTCTTCGCCAAGGCGAAGGCGAGCTTGTCGGAGACCATGGATCTCTCGATCTGGGCTTCGCACTATCAGGCCGACTGGCACGGCTCGGGCGAGATCCCGGCCCGCGCGGTACGGTCGGGTCTCATCGGGCGCTTCGACGCGATCGACCCCAACGAGGGCGGCAGCACCCAGCGAACCAACGTCAATCTCGATTGGCGGTGGCGGCCGACCGACAACCAGCTCGTCAGCGCGCACGCGTACGGCACGTACTACGTGCTCACCCTGTTCAACGACTTCACCTTTTTCCTCAACGACGAGCAGAACGGCGACATGATCAATCAGCGCGATCGCCGTTACATGGCCGGCTTCGACGTGCTCTACCAGCATCAGAGCAAGCCGTTCGACGTCAGCCTCACCAGCTCGGCCGGCTTCCAGTACCGGATCGACACGCCGCGTGTCGTCCTCGCGACCGCCGTCCAGCGCCATCAGCTGGCCCGCACCCAGGACGTCTCGATCGTCGAGCAGTCGTACTCGCCGTTCGTGAAGCTCGACATCGTCCCGCTCTCGTGGCTGCGCTTCGTGACCGGCGCGCGCGGTGACATCTTCAGCTACGACGTGCACTCACGGGTGAACACGACCGAGGACGACCTGAACGGCCGGGTCACCAAGGCCCGACCCAACGTGAAGGCCAACCTCGTGCTCGGGCCCTGGGCCCAGACGGAGCTCTTCGCGAACTTCGGGACTGGGTTCCACAGTAACGACGCGCGCTCGGTGGTGGCCGGTCGCACCGAGACGGCGCTGCCGACGGCGCGCGGTTACGAGTTCGGCGTGCGCAGCAAGGTGATTCCGCGCGTCGAATTCTCGCTGACCTACTGGGTCATGGATCTGGCCAGCGAGCTCGTCTTCGTCGGCGACGAGGGCACGACCGAGGCGCGCGGGCCGAGCCACCGCTCGGGCATCGAGTTCGCGACGCGGGTGAGGATCCTGGACTGGCTCACGCTCTCGGGCGACGTGACGGCGAGTCGGGCCGAGTTCGACACGGGCGCCGCCGTCGCGCTGGCGCCGCGCCTGACCGCGCGCGCCGACCTGACAGCCCGCCTGCCGTGGGGTCTCGCGTCGAGCCTCGGTATGCGCTATCTCGGCGACCGCTACGCCGACGAGGACCGGCACCAGACAGCCCGCGGCTACATGCTCTTCGACTTCACGGCGCGCTACCGCTACAAGTGGCTCGAGGCGTTCCTCAGCATCGAGAACCTCACGAACACCGAATACCGCGAAGCACAGTTCTTCTTCACGTCGCGACTGGCCGGTGAGCCCGCGAGCGGGGTGCCGGACATCCACTACACGCCGGGCAATCCGCGGTCGGTCCTCGGGGGTCTGGCGGTTCGGTTCTAGAAGCTCAGTCCCGGTCGCCGATCCGAAACTCGACCGGAACCAACGCCCACATCGACACCGGTCCAGTGGAGTTGAGCGCGGGCTCGAACCGCCAGCGGCGCACGGCCTCGGCGGCCGCCTCGTCGAGGGCCTGGTGTCCGGCGGATCGCTGGACGCTGACGTCGCCGACGCGTCCATCCCTCTCGATATAGATGCGAAGCAAGGTCGTTCCCTGGATGCCGGCTCGTCGCGCCGACTCGGGGTAGACCGGTCGCACTTGATAGCCCCCGCGGGGGCGAGCCGCTCGGACGATCGGACCTCCGGCGGACGCATCCGGGGGGCGCGACGCGACGGCCGGTCCGGATGGACTGGCACTGGTCGCGGTGCTCGATGACGCTCCGGTTCGGTCAGGCTCGGGTGCGTTCGACGGGCCCATGACGACCGAGCTTTGCGGTGAGCTCGGCGTGCTCTGGGCCGGCGGCGTGGGCTCCGGCGCCGTCACCTCCCGGAGAGGCGTCGGCAGCGGTTGGGCCGGTGGCGTCAGGGGCTCATCGGTGACCGGCACGGGAAGCGTTCGCGGCTCGACCCCTGGGCGAGGAGCCGAACGGGGTCGTGGGGACGCGGCAACCGGCGCGGGCGGCGGTGGCGCGATTTCCGCGGGCTCCAGGTCGAGCCACGTTGCCCGAGGCACTGGTGGTGGCGCCAAGGCCGCCGAGCCGGCGATGACCACGATCGTCAGCAGGCCGAGATGAAGCGCCACCGAGCCGGCGAGCGGCCGCGCGACCCGCACGAGGGTTGATGTCGATTCGTGGGCCTCGACCGATACGGACCACATTGGGTTCAGTCGTCGTGACGCCTCGTCACGTATGAAGTCTGCGCGCTTCGTCACACCCGGTACGAACGCCGCCTATGAACGCCGCCTATGATACGACCTCTTGGAGGGGCGCGCTCGACAAACGATAGGACGACCGGACGCGGCGATCGAGGTGAGCTGGTGGGGGCGGACTACTTGATCGCGACGGCCTTGACCTGACGGAAGTCGGTCAAGCCGCCGAGCGTCTTCATGACGCCGTCCTGCACGAGCGTGGTCATCCCCTCGGCTTTGGCCTGCTCCAGCATCTCGGCGACGCGCGCCTTCGACTGGATGCGGCGCTTCATCTCGTCACTGGCGATGAAGAGCTCGTGGATGCCCAGACGGCCTCGATAGCCGGTCTTGTTGCACGAGGCGCAGCCCTTGCCGCGATAGAGCACGAACGATCCGTCGTACTTCTGGCCGAGGCTCGCGAAGGCCTCCTCGCCGTAGGCTTGGACGAGCTCGTCGAACTCGGAGCGCTCGGGATGGTACTCCTGCCGACAGTCCTGACAGATGCGCTTGACGAGTCGCTGACCGAGGATGCCCAGCAGCGCGTCGGCGAAGCTAAAAGGGTCGAGCCCCATGTCGAGCAGCCGGATGACGGTCTCCAGCGCGCTGTTCGTATGCAGGGTGCTCAACACCAGGTGGCCGGTCAGCGACGCCTCGATCCCGGTCGACGCCGTCTCCTCGTCGCGCATCTCGCCGACCATGATCACGTCGGGATCGGCACGCAGGAACGCGCGCATCGCGGCGGCGAAGTCGAAGCCGATCTTCGGCATCACTTGCACCTGGCGCAGGCCGTACTGCGTGATCTCGACCGGATCCTCGGCGGTCCAGATCTTGCGGTCGGGCTTGTTGATGTGACCCAGGAGCGAGTGCAACGTGGTCGTCTTGCCCGATCCCGTGGGGCCGACGCACAGGATGAGCCCATAGGGCTTCTCGGCGATCTTCTTGAGCTCGCGCACGTTGCGCGGAGTCATGTCGAGCTTGTCGAGGGGGATCAGCTCGCTCGAGGACAGGACGCGCATGACCACGTCCTCGTTCTGGTTGGCGGTCGGGATCGTGGCCACGCGCAGCTCGATCTCGCGGTCGGCCACCTTGAACTTGATCTTGCCGTCCTGCGGCTTGCGCCGCTCCGCGATGTCCAGCTGGGCCATGATCTTGATGCGCGCCACGATCGCCCGACGGTAGGCGCCCGGAATCTTCTGGTACTCGGCGCAGCCTCCGTCGATGCGATAGCGGATGACCGTGTCCTTCTGGGCGCCGTAGGGCTCGATGTGGATGTCGGACGCGCGCGACTTGTACGCGTCGACGATGATCTGGTTCGCCAGGCGGATGACCGCGCTGTCGTTCTCGTCGAGCTCCCCTGCGCTCGTGTCCGGGGTGTCGCCGACGTCCTCGGCGCGCAGGTCGCCGAGGATCATGCCGATCGAGTCCTTGCCGGTATCGCCGCCGCCTACCTGTCCCAAGAACGACAGGATGTCCTTCCGCAACCCGACCGCCCATTTGATCTTCCGGTTCTTCAGAGCCTGGCTGACGCTGTCGATGCGCTGCAAATCCTGAGGATTGTCGATGAGGACGACGATGCCGTTGTCCTCACGCCGGAGCGGCAGCCAGAAGTTGCGCCGCATGTACTCGATCCGGAGGCCTTTCATGAGATCCGGCGGCGGGATGATCTTGTCGTCGTACTCGACGAAAGGGCATTCGTAGAACTGGCTCAACGCGACCCCGAGCTCGTTCTTCGGGACCTTGTACTGCTCGATCAGGATCGACTCGACATCGGTCTGACGCCGGCGCGCCTCGGCCACCGCGGAGCTCAGCTCCTCGGCCGTGATCCGATGCTGGGCCAGGAGGTAGTCGAACTTGGTCTTGGGCCGGGCCTGACTCTGGGCCAGCTCCTGGCTCTGGCTCAGCTGGGCCTGGTTGTTGAAGGCGATCCCGAGCGTCTTGGCGATGCGGGAGGTTCCGGTCTCGTCGTCCTTGGTGAACCGGGCGCCACGCTTCTTGTTCAGGAGCTGGATGACCCCGATCGGCTTGCCGTCGTGCAGGATGGGCATGCCCAGGATCTGCTGGGTCCGGAAACCCGTCTTCTTGTCCCACGATCCGTCGAAGCTCAGGGTGGGCGAGATCCGCGCCAGCTCGGCCTTGTCGTAGGCGTCGGCGATGTTGACGATCCGGCTCGAGGCCGCCACGTAGCCGGCGATGCTCTTTTCGCTAATCGGAAGCCGGATCTCCTTGACGGTGTCCAGCGCCAGGAACTTAGAGTAGAGCTCCTTCTTGGCCGTGTCGACCGCGTAGATCGTCATCCGGTCGGCATCGAGCAGTTCCAGAATCTCCCCCTGGAGCTCGATGAAGATGTTATCGATCCCCTTGGCCGAGTGGATGCGGTCGACGAGCTGGACGAGCTTCTGCTCGTACTCGAGTCGCTCTTGCAGGATTTGAACGGACTGCTGCTGGGCCACGTGTCCTCCGATTTTTTCTAACTGTGTTAGTCTAACAGACTCTCTACCGGGGGAAGAAAGGCGCGGCGCTCCCATGACGCGGGCAGACGTGATCGTGATCGGTGGCGGAGCCAACGGCACCAGCACTGCTTTTCATCTGGCATCCCGCGGAGTTAAGAACGTCCTTCTTCTCGAGCGCCGGCAGCTCGGCGCGGGCGCCACGGGCAAATCCGGGTCGCTGGTGCGCATGCACTACACCAACGAGCCCGAGTCCAGGCTCGCGTTCGAAAGCCTCAAGGTCTTCCGCGATTTCCGGAGTGTCGTCGGAGGCGATTGCGGGTTCGAGCCGGTCGGCTTCCTCCAGATCGTTCCCAGGGGCTACGAAGCCGCCCTCGCCCGCAACGTCGCCCGCCAGCAACGTCTGGGCATCGCCACCGAGGTGGTCACACCGGGCCGGCTGAACGACCTACTGCCCGGCTGTCGGACCGACGACGTCGGCGCCGCCGCCTGGGAGCCCCAGTCGGGATTCGCGGATCCGAACGCGACGACGTTCGCCTTTGCCGAGGCCGCGCGGCGTCTCGGCGCCACCATCGAGACGGGATGCGAGGTCACGCGGATCCTGACCGAGCGCGGCCGTGTCGTCGGTGTCGAGACCCCGCGAATGCGTGTCGAGGCGCCGGTGGTTGTGCTCGTCCCCGGCGCGTGGGCGGCGCCCCTCCTGGCTCCGCTCGGGCTCGACTTCGGGCTCGTACCCCATCGGATCCAGATCACGATCTTTCGGTGGCCGGCGGGATTCACGAGTCGGCATTGCGTGGTCATCGACGCGATTCATCAGTCCTGGTTTCGCCCGGAAGGCGCCGCCACGACTCTGATCGGCGTCGAGCTGGGCGCCGGACACGCCGATCCGAACGCCTTCGACGAGGGTGTCGACCCTGAGTTCGTGGCGACCTGTCGCACTGCGCTGGCGGGGCGCTTGCCGGCCATGCGCGAGGCGACGATGCGGGGTGGCTGGGCGGGCATGATCAGCATGAGCGCCGACGGACGTCCCATCATCGACCAGATCCCATCCGTCGCCGGCCTCTACTGCATGCTCGGCGACTCGGGAACGTCCTTCAAGACCTCACCGGCGATCGGCAAGTGCCTCGCGGAGTGGATCGTCGACGGCAAGCCGCGCACTGTCGATCTCACGCCCTTCCGCTCGACACGCTTCGCCGAAGCTTTGCCTTGGCACGACGAGGATAACTACGGCGGGCAGGGTCTGACGATCTCTCGCTGAGCTCTTCACCACTCGGCGGTTGGAGGCGGCCGGGTGGGGCGGGGGCGGGCGGGGTCCCTCCCGGGATCCGGCTGCTGAAATCTCTCGGCGGCGAAGTCTCGTGCTCGGCGCGTTTGGCAACGCTGACTACACGGATCCCGGGAGGGACCCCGCCCACCCCCGCCCCGCCCGGCCGTCTTCCGTACGTAGAAGTGGCCCGCGCTCAGACGCAGCTCGCAGTCGATCCGTCGTTGGTCTTTCGGTCGAGTGGCGGGGCTTAGAGAGTCAGCGGCCGAGGGCGGAGAGGATTTCGTCGAGGCGGGTGAGCTTGACGCGCGGGCGGCCCTGGGCGCGACCGCGCGAGACTTCGATCGCGTCGAGCTTGAGCCAGTCGGCGTAGGAGAAAAAATTCGGCTGGCGCTGACGGACGAGCGTCTCGGCGGCCGCCGCCTCCGGATGCGTCGGCTCGAGTATCGCGCCGCGGGGGAGATCTTCGAACATGCACTCCACGGTTTCCGCGGCGTCGGGTTTGTTCGTCCCGATCACGCCTGTGGGGCCGCGCTTGATCCAGCCCGCGGTGTACTCACCCACGATCGGCTGCTTGGTGTCGGGATCGAGCACGCGGCCCTTGTCGTTCAGGATGACGCCCCAGCTGTCGTTGAACGGCACGCCTGGCAGCGGCACGCCGCGGTAGCCCACGGAGCGGAACACGAGCCCGACCGGCAGGTTCTCGAACTGATCGGTCGCGCGCGGCTGGAGCGCTCCCGTGGAGGTGGCGTAGAGCTCGTTGCGCACGAGCCGGAGCGCCGCGACGCTGCCGGCGCCGTCGCCGATCAGCTCGACCGGCGAGACCATGAAGCGTAATGTGAGCCGCCGCGATTTGCCCGAGGGTTCTCGCCGCGCGTATTCCTTGAGGATCTCGACCTTCTTCTGCGTGGCCCGGTCCTGGCTCCGCTCGACTGCCGCCCGACTCAGCGGGTCGAGCTCGACTTCTTCCGGGCGCGCGGTGACGTCCGCGTCGGCCAGCTCGCCGAGCTCCCTCACCTCGGGATTCGTGAACGCGGCCTGCGCAGGCCCGCGCCGTCCGAGCAGGTAGACTTCCTTCACGCGGCTCTTCCTGAGCGCGTCGAGCGCGTAGTCGGCGATGTCGGTTTTCGCCAGCTCCTCCGCTGTCCGGCACAGGATCCGGACGACGTCGACCGCGACGTTGCCCACGCCCACGACCGCCACCCGTTCCTGCGTGAGATCGAAGGTGCAGTCGCGATAGTCGGGATGCCCGTTGTACCAGGCGACGAACTCCGTCGCCGGATGGCTTCCGCTCAGGTCCTCGCCGGGAATCCCCATGCGCCGGTCGGTCTGGGCGCCGGTGCAATAGACGATCTGGTGATAGTACCTCTTGAGGTCGGTGAGCGTGACGTCCTTTCCGAACTCGACGCCGCCGTAGAAACGGAAGCGCGGATTCGCCGCGACCTTGTCGAAGGCGTTGGTGACGAACTTGATTTTCTGGTGGTCGGGCGCGACGCCCAGGCGCACTAATCCGTACGGAGTCGGCAGCCGGTCGAACAGGTCGACCTCGACCACCACCTGCGCGTTTCGGAGCAGATGGTCGGCGGTGTAGAAGCCGGTCGGCCCGGCGCCGATGATCGCGACGCGGAGCGGCCGTTCCGGCGTACCCGTGCCCGGTGTCAACGCGCGTTCCCGCCCTCGTCCGCGAGGAGCTGCGTCTGCAGCGTGTCGACCTCGCCCTGATACTGGTCGCGTTGCGCCTTCACGATGTCGCCGATCGACACCATCCCGATCAGTCGGCCCTGATCGACGACCGGCAGGTGCCGGATCCGCCGCTCGGTCATCGTGTGGGCCACCGAGAGCAGATCATCGTGAGGCTGACCGGTGATCACATCGCGGGTCATGAGGTCGGCCACCACGCAGGCGAAGAAGAGCTCGTTGTGCGCGGCTTCGCGCACGATGTCGCGCTCGGACAGGATGCCCACCGGGTGATCGCCCTCCACGGCGACCAGCGCGCCGATGTTGTGGCGATCCAGCAGCGCGAGTGCGTCCCGGATCGACTGATCGGGACGCACCGTCACGGCCATCGGGCCTTTCCGGGCGAGGATGTTCGCGATGTTCATGTGCGGTCTCCTTCCGTCGATCAGGCTTCCGTCATAGTACGCCCCTCAGGCGACAACATCCCCTTCCGTCGTGCTCGACGCTCGGTCCGCCGCCTGGGCCAGAAGCGCCCGCGCGCACGCGTGTGGCGCCAGCTCGCGGCGCGCCACGCGCTCCAGCAGACTCTCGCGGCTCGCCCCCTCGGGGCCAAGAGCGCCGGCGAGCACCGTCTCGGCGACCAGGTCCTGCGCGATCCGCAGCACGCGCGCGGTGACGATCTTCCGGCGGCGCCGTTCCAGCTCGCCGCTCGTTTTCTGGTAGGCCACGTGGCTGTCGAGCGCGTCCGCGATGGCCTCGATCCCTTCGTCACGCGCCGCCGAGGCCGGCAGCACGGGCGGAATCCAGGTGCCCTCCACGGTCGGCAGCAAGGTGAGCATCGAGCGGAGCTCCGCCACCGTCCGGTCGGCGCCCTCGCGGTCGGCCTTGTTCACGACGTGCACGTCGGCGATCTCGAGGACGCCGGCCTTGAGCGCCTGGACGTCGTCGCCCAGACCGGGAACCGAGACGACGATGATCGTGTGAGCCAGGCGCATCACGTCGACCTCGTCCTGTCCGACGCCGACGGTCTCGACGAGGATGAGCTCGAGGCCCGCCGCGTCCATGAGGTCGACCCCATCGGCAGCCGCCCGCGAGAGGCCGCCCAGAGCGCCGCGCGTCGCCATCGAGCGGATGAAAACGCCGGGATCCAAGGTCAGGTCACTCATGCGGATGCGGTCGCCCAGAATCGCCCCGCCCGAGAACGGCGAGGACGGATCGACGGCGAGAATGCCGACGGTGCGACCGCGGGCCCGCGCCACCAGCGCGAGCGCGCGCGCCAGCGTGCTCTTGCCACTGCCCGGAGCGCCCGTGACACCCACGATCTGGGCCCGCCCGGTGTGCGCATAGAGACGCGCGCACAGCGCTTCGGCCCGCGTGCCCGCGGACTCGACCCACGTGAGCCCGCGCGCGAGCGCACGCGTCGAACCCTCCACGATCTGACTCGCCAGGCTCTCGACGTCCGAGCTCATCGCGCCGGGGGGTACGGGGACGAGCGCCCCGCCGACGTGCGCATCCATTGGATGGAGCAGCTTGGATCTGCCGACATGGTCTGATGCCATATTACGGCACCGGCCACACGCCGGACACGGACTTCAGGATCGTCGGTTAGCGAGCTCTCACCGCGGGCGGCTCAAAGACCCAGACGCGACGACTCGGCTGGGCTTTTCAGCCGCCCGCTAGCGCGCGGCGGGGGTGCGCCGCGGCTCCCTCGGCAGCGCCAGCCGCAGCTCACGACAGCGCTTGCGAAGCGTGTTGCGGTTGAGCCCGAGCACGCGCGCCGCGCGGAGCTGGTTGCCTCCGGTCATCGCGAGCACGTGCCCCAGCAGAGGCCGCTCGAGGAGCTCGAGCGCCTCACGGTAGATTCGTGCAGGTCGCGCCCTCGACAGCCGCTCTACGAGCAGCGGCACCGTGTCGGCGAGCGCGCGCGCTACAGCCTGAAGCTCAGTCCCGTCGCCGCGACCGTCCGGTCCGTCAACCATGTCCAGCTACCCAGGATCAAAAGAACAGGTAGTAGAGGTCGAAACTGATCGTGTCCTGACTCTTCCCGGTCGGGACGTAACCCGGCGCGCGGATCGCGAAGACCTTCTGGTTCGCGCTGTCGTGTCGGTACTCGACGCGCCCGACCAGACCCTTCCAGATCTTGTACTGAACGGTCGCGGTGACTTCGAAGAGGTCCGTCTTCGTGCCCAACGGAGCCAGAGCGGTGCGAACACTCTGCGCGTCCTTGAAGTACTCGAGTCGCAGGGCCGTGCGCAGCGCCTCGGTCCAGTCGTACGCGACGTAGCCCGCCCAGCCCCACCACGAGGCGCTCGGGTCTCCGCGCGTCCCCGAGGCCGCGAGCGTCGCCTCGTCCTCCTCCCAGCCGTAGTCGACGTTCAAGCCGAGCGTCAGGTTCTTGATGCCAGTGTAGTTGGCGACGAAGTCGAGCACCGTGCGCGGATTGCTGTTCTGATGGGCCTGCTCCGGGCCGGTGATCCAGTTCAGGCTCAGCGCGAGATCCTTGACAGCCGAGACGGCCACCTGGCCCATGACCGACATGCGGCTGTTGTTGTCACGAGCGACGTCCCAGCCGACGACCGGCCCCGCCGTGAGCGAGAGCCATGGCAAGGGAGAATAGGACAGCAGCGCACCCACGTGCGTGAGCGGGATACCGAACGTGAACAGGAACGACCGCGAGAAGTTCAGGTTGTTCGGCGACTCGATCACCTCGTAGCCGAGCAGGGTGACGAATTTACCCGCCTTCAGGGTGAGGCCGCTGCCAAGAGGGAACTGATACGAGCCGTACGCTTCCTGCAAATCGAAGTTCGGCGTGTTTCGAAACGCGAACTGGTCGTCGTCGCCCCGGAAGATCCCGAGCGCGTGGTTCTTCTGTGAGTCGTTCGAGGTCCCGGGAATGCCCGCCGTGAGGACGAGGCCATAGCCGAACGGATACTTCTCCGACGGGTCCTTCTTGATGCTGAACTCGGCCATGTTGAACGTGTACCCGCCTTCGAAGTCGTAGAACCGCAACTCGTTGTGGTTGCCGCGGCTCGCCCGCCCCGTGTTCCACACCACGCTGTTCTCGATGTAGGCGAACAGGGTGTTCTCTTCCCAGAGAGTCTTGGGCTTCTCCTCTTTCTTCTCCTCGGGCTTGGCCTCGCCGGGCTTGGTCTCCGCGGGCGGGGTCTGGGTGGTCTGGCCGTATGCGGGAGCGCCCGCCGCCGCCAGGCAGGCCGCGGTGAACAACGCTCCTATGAACAGTACTCCGAGCCTTCGCGTCATCCGTTCCTCCTCGGTATCAGCATGTTCCGCTGGGACATCTCAGACTGCGTTGTCGCCCCGCTCACCGGTTCTGATCCTCACCGCGTCCTCGAGCGGCTCGACGAAGACTTTCCCGTCGCCGATGCTGCCGGTCTTGGCGGCCGCCGTGATCAGCGCGACGACCTTGCTGGCGAGGCCGTCGGGGACGACGACCTCCACTTTCATCTTTGGCAGGAAGTCGACCGTGTACTCCCCGCCTCGGTACATCTCGGTATGGCCCTTCTGACGGCCGAAGCCGCGGACCTCGCTCACGGTCATGCCGATGATGCCGGCGCCGGTGAGCGCTTCCTTCACGTCATCCAGCTTGAACGGCTTGATGATCGCTTCGATCTTCTTCATCGCGTTCACTACCGCGAACGTTCGGGTGCCATCGTCATGGCCGGCGACTTCGGCATCGAAGCGCCCAATGCGTGGACGAGCGTCGCCGGCCCCTGGACCTCGGGATAGCCGTGGGCGCCCATCTCGGGGACATCGAGGCCTTCCATCTCGACCTCGGGACTGACGCGCATACCGAAGACGACGTCGTACGCCTTGAAGAAGACCCAGGAGGCCCCAAAGATGAACACGAAGCAGGTCACCGTGCCGATGATCTGCGCGACGAACTGGCTAGCGCCGCCGTAGAACAGGCCGCGCACCGTGCCCTCGACGCCGTTGAAGCCGTCGCCGTACGTGCCATCGGAGAAGAGGCCGAGGCTCAGCACGCCCCAGGCGCCGTTGACGCCGTGGACGGCGATTGCGCCAACCGGATCGTCGACCCTCATCACCGTCTCGATGAAGACGGCGGCCCAGCACACGAGCACGCCGGAGACCGCACCGATGAAGAACGCCCAGAAGCTCGACACGAAGGCGCACGGCGCCGTGATCGCGACGAGGCCCGCCAGCATGCCGTTCACCATCATGCTCGGATCGGGCTTACCGTACTTGATCCACATGTAGAACATCGCGAAGATCGCGCCCGACGCCGATGCCAGCATCGTGTTGACGGCGACCACGGCGATGCGCAGGTCGCTGCCGGCCAGCGTGCTGCCCGGGTTGAAGCCGAACCACCCGAAGGCCAGGATGAAGCAGCCGAGCACGCCCATCGGGATGTTGTGGCCGGGGATCGGGTTGGCCGAGCCGTCCTTGTTGTACTTGCCGATGCGCGGCCCCAGGACCATCGCGCCCGCCAGCGCGGTGACGCCGCCGACCATGTGCACCACCGACGATCCGGCGAAGTCGACGTGCCCGTGACCGAGCCCGAAGTTCTTGCCGAGCTGCGAGAGCCAGCCGCCGCCCCACACCCAGTTGGCGAAGATCGGATAGCTGAACATCGAGAGGAAGAAGCCGAAGACGACGAACGACGAGAACTTCCAGCGCTCGGCCATCGCGCCAGTCGGGATGGTCGCGGCGGTGTCCATGAACACCATCTGGAAGAGGAACAGCGTGAAGACGGCGACGTCGTAAGTCGAGCCGGCGAGGAAGAATCCCTTCATGCCGAAGAGGCCGAAGTCCTTCCCGAACAGGCTGATCGTGAACTCGCTGTCGAGCAGGCCGGTGCCGCCCATCGTCGAGATCGCGCCGAGGCCACCCATGTGCAGCGCGAACCCCATGATCCAGTAGCCGGTCATGCCGATCGCGTAGATCATGAAGTTCATCATCATCGTGTGCGCGACGTTCTTCGCGCGGGTGAAGCCGGTCTCGACGAGCGCGAACCCCGCCTGCATGAACATGACGAGGAAGCCGGTGAATAGCGTCCACATGATGTTGATCGAGACCCGGTTGTGGCCAGCGAAGTCCGCGACCTCTTCAAGAGTCGGCTTGCCGGCGGTTTTCGCGGTGACGTCGCTGATCCCGCCGGTCGCGGTACCGGCCGGATCAGGCTTCGACGGCGGCGGCGCCGGCGCGGCGGCCGGCGCCGCGGGCGCGGCCTGGGCGGCGGGCTTGTCCTGGGCGAACACGCGGCGATTCTCCACGACCATGTGCGAACGATAGATCCCAGGTCCTTCACGATCATGCCCTCCTGAGGGCCGCGCTCCGCGCGTCGCCCAGAAAAAAAACAGCGCCCACCTTCGGGCGCCATTACCCGCCAGCGACGTCATTGTCGCGCGGCGCCGTCAGGCAGCAAGGCGCGTGCCGCGGCATCGTAATCAACAGCAACGCCAACTTAGCGACTGGAGCTCCTACGATCGATGCCCAGCGAATAAGCACCTCGGAGGATTTGCTCATGCCCCGGGCAGGGTCCACTCGCGTCCCCTCTCTCGGTACTCTTTGTAGTGAAGAAACTTCGCATCGATGGTCAGGACGCCGCGCTCGCCCTTCTTCTCGAGCGGAGCCCGATCGATCCGGCACCCAGGGTGTGCCGGTTCTACGGCGTTGTCCGGAGGGCTTCGAGCGTTGCCGGCACGAGATGCCGGTGCTACGGTCGGTCGGACACACGGTCCCCACGCGGTGGGCTGCCACCGGCTCGAAGGAGAGCGCCTTGAACGTTCGGTTGGCGGTTAATGGCACGCTGATGCGCGGCTTCGCCCTGAATGGGAACTTGCTCGCCGCCGGCGCGACGTTCGTGCGCGAGACCACGACGGGCCCGAGCTACCGCCTCTGGTCGATCGGCGACCGCCATCCGGCGATGATCCGCGTGGCGCACGGCGGCGCGGCCATCGCCGTCGAGGTGTGGGAGGTGCCCGCGGCCGGGCTCGCGACAATCTTGCTGGGTGAGCCGCACGGGCTCTGCGTCGGCAAGGTCCGTCTGGCCGACGGCGAGGAGACGCTCGGCGTGCTCGGCGAGCCCGTGCTCTGCGAAGGCCAGCGCGAGATCACCGAGTACGGCGGCTGGCGGCCGTACGTCGCGGCGCGGCCGAGGTCATGAGCGGCGCCTTCACGCAGCCTTGGTCCTTTGTCGGCTTGCCGGCCATGTCGGTGCCGATCGCCGCGCCGGACCACTGCCGCTCGGCGTTCAGCTCGTGGCCGCGCCCTTGATGGAGGAGAGTCTGTTTCGGGTCGCCGCCCGTCTGGAACACGACGGCGTCGTCGCCGCGCCGGTGACCTAGCGCGCGCTACAGGTTCCAGTGCCCGGTCAGCTCGAGGATCTTCCGATCGAGCTTGGCGAGCCGTTGGGCGAGCACTCCGGCGATGATCACGACGAGCTTGTAGGCGGCGATGCTATCGCCGGCGATCAGCCTCTGAAATTGTGCCTTGGTCAGGAGCTGGAGGTCGCACTCGCTGAGGGCCATGACCGTGGCGGACGTGGGACGATCGGTGATGAGGCTCATCTCGCCCAGGAGTGTCGGCGCGTCCACCTTGGCAAGCGATTGACGTTGCCCATCGGGCCCGTGCTTGAAGATCTCGACGCCACCTTGCAGCAGGAACACCAGTCCGCTCGGACGGTCGCCCTCGTTCATGAGTGGGTGGCCGGCAACTACTTTCTGGCCGACCGAAGCCTGGGCAAGCTGCTCGACTTGCTGCGGGCTCAGCCCGCGAAGCAGCAAGTGCATTCCCTTTCGGATCTCGGATGCGTGCATGGAAGCGCGCCAGAGACGATTGTATCAGCGGGGCTTCGAATGACTCGTCGTTCAGATTCCGGTACGAGCGAGCACGCGCCGGACGCTCAGGGGGACGGAGGCGTGGGCGACCGTGGGGCCCGTGAGCAGCACGGCGGGTGACGCGACGCCGGCCCTTCGCGCTTCGTCAGCGATCTCGCCGAGCCGGCCGGCGATCACCCGCTCACCGTCAACTCCGGCGCGCTCGACCACAATTGCGGGCTCGCGTGGGTCGCGGCCCAGCACCGTGAGCGACGCGGTGATCGAGTCAAGCGCGTCGACCGCCATGTAGAAGGCGAGCGTGCCCTCGGCGCGGGCGAGCAAGTCCCAGTCGATCGAGGCCGGATAACCCTCGGTGAAGATGACCATCGCCGCGCTCCCCCGCTCGGTGAGCGAGATTCCGAGCCGTGCCGCGGCCGCCGTCGCGGCGGTCACCCCCGGGATGACCTCGAACGCGATCCCCGCCGACCGAACGGCTTCGATCTCCTCACCGAGGCGTCCGAAGATCGCTGGGTCTCCGCCCTTCAATCGCACGATGCGCTCTCGGCGGCGAGCCCACTCGACCAGCAGCCAGTTGACGTGACCCTGGCCGACCGACGCCCGGCCGGGCGCCTTGTCGACGTCGACCACGATCGCGCCCTCGCTGACTTCCTCGAGGAGCGGCGGCGGGATCAATCGATCGTGCAGCACGACCTCGGCCTCGCGAAGCCGGCGCAGCCCCTTGTGCGTGATGAGCTCGGGGTCACCGGGGCCGGCGCCGACGAACGAGACGAAGCCGCGGTTCATGCGTCCTCCTTCCGGCGCTCATGGCACCCGGCGCACACGGAGACGTGGACGCGAACGTGAAGCAGGGCGCGTGCCAACGCGCGGTGTACCCTCGCACTCAAGCGAAACGGCCGTTTGTCTCGCTCCGTCCCGACGGAGAGGATCGCGCGCTGCCGAATTTCGGTGCGATCGTGGCGGCGCTGCCGAAGAAAAGTGCACCGCGCCCTAGCGGTCGCAGGACAGGCGCATGCGATTTTTGGCGATCCAGGCGTAGACGCGCCGGGCGATGGGGCGCGCTCCCGGAAGCGCGAACACCGTCGCGAGCCACCCGAGCCCGCGGATACGGCGAAGGAGCTCGGGCACCGCGTCGGCCCCGGCGAGCGTGCGGCCATCCGGCAGCACGAGCTGCATCGCCGTCATGCACGCCTCGTCGCTGATATGCGGGAAACGGGCGTGACGCGGCGCCGACCGGCACGGGAGGATCTCGAGCTCGCCGCCGGACATCGCCAGGCGCATGAGCCAGAGCGCGCTCGCCCGGCACATCGCGCACTCGCCGTCGTAGATCAGGACGGCGGGCGGGAGCCCCATCCCTTGAGCGTGCGGTAGTAGAGGACGAGCCCGACGGCCACTGCCAGTGAGACCACCGCCTGCACGAGCCCCAGGGTCGTGTGGTCGCGTGCGAGGATGATCGCCGCGTAGAAGACGAAGAACGCGATCCCCGCACCGATGAGGATGCGGTGGGCGGTGATCAGCTTCACGACGTATCTCGGCTAGACGCCGAGCACGACCTTGATCGCATCGCGCGTCACACCGATGAGCCGGTCGACCTCGGCCTCGGTCACGACCAGCGGCGGCGCGAAGTAGACCGAGTCGCCCGGCGCTGGATGCGGGCCCGGCGACGGCCTCGTGCGCGTCACGACCCCTCGCTTCATCATCTCGGCCTGGATGCGCTGCGCGACCTGCTTGTCGCCGGCGAAGTTCCTCTTCGTTGCGCGGTCCTCCACGAGCTCGACCGCGGCGAGCAGCCCCTTGCCGCCGCGGATGTCGCCCGTGTTCTGATGATCGCCGAACGCCTGCTGCAGGCCCTTGTGCAGGCGCGTGCCCATCTTCGCCGCGTTCTCCCAGAGGCGCTCGCGCTCCATGATCTCGACGTTCCTGACGCCGACGGCGCAGCACGTCGGGTGGCCCGAGTAGGTGTAGGCGTGCATCCAGCGGTCCTCGGGCTTGACCGAGTCCATCGCGTCCTTGATGGCCTTGGTGACCATGATCCCGCCGAGCGGTAGATAGCCCGAGGTCACGCCCTTCGCGAAGGACATGATGTCTGGCTTGACGTCCCAGTGTGAGAGCGCGAACCAGCGGCCTGTGCGGCAGAAGCCGGTGATGACCTCGTCGCCGATCAGCAGCACGTTATGGCGCGTGCAGATCTCACGGACCTTCGGCCAGTAGTCGTCGGTCGGGTAGATCACGCCGCCGCCGCCGTGAATGGGCTCGCCGATGAACGCCGCGACCGTATCGGGGCCCTCGCGCAGGATTGCCTCCTCGAGCTCGCGCGCGGCCGCCTGCCCCACGCTCTCGCCGGGCTTGGCGCCCTGGAACCGATAGGGGTAGCACGTCTGGATGTGGACGAAGCCCGGAACGCGCGGCTCGAACATCTTCCAATAGGCGCCCATCCCGGTCGCGCTCATCGCCTGCAAGGTGACGCCGTGATAGCCCTGCTGACGCGAGATGATCTTGACCTTGTCGGGTTTGCCCTGCGCCTTCCAGTAGAAGCGCGCGGTCTTGAACGCCGACTCGTTCGACTCGGCGCCGCCGCACGTGAAGAACACGGCCTGCATGTTGTCGTACGCGAGCTCGATGAGCTTGTTCGCCAGGGTGATGGCCGGAACGTTCGAGGAGCCGACATAGCCAGAAAAGTACGCGAGGTCCTTCATCTGGGCGGCCGCGGCATCGGCGAGCTCGGCGCGCCCGTGGCCGACGTTGACGTTCCAGAGCCCGGAGAGCCCGTCGATGTACTCGTGGCCCCCGATCTCCTGGATCATCGAACCGCGACCGCGGACGTAGATGATCGGCTCGGCGTTGTCGATGGGGTGATGCAGCGGGTGGATCAGGTGTTCCTGATCGGCCTTGACGAGCTCAGCGGCGGTCATCGCCATTGACGTTCTCCAATTCATTAGCGCGCCTCGGCCGGCGGGGCCCCAGCCCCGCGACGGCCTGCAGCGCGCACCCCTGTAGCGGGGCGCGGGTGCACCCGCCGGTAGTCCCCGTCCGGGATGGGGACCGCCCGATTCTGTGGACCGCGGTAGCGGTAGACCCACGCCCCCGCGCGCCGTCCGTTCGCGAGCGTGACGATCGCGCGGCGACGCACGAAATTGTACCCCTCCTCCCGATCGAGCACCGGGAGAAGTTCGGGGTCCTCGAGCCGGTAGATCTCGCCGTGAACGCGGCCGGCACCGACGACCAGTCCGGGATAGCGGCCGAGGTCGAGCAGACGCCCGCGGACCGCGCCGTCGCCGAGCAAGGTCGACCGCGCGGCCAGCACGCGATTGAGCGCGAAGCCTCGCATCAAGGTGCCATAGGCGAACAGAAGGGCCGGCCGGCGGGGCGACCGCCCGCTACCGGTTCTGGACAAGCTGCTGGGGCGCGGCCGGCGTGCGGTTCGTCTCGATCGCGAGACCGCTCAGATAGCCTCCACCGCCTGGAGCACGGCGCCGAGAAATTCGTGTTCCGGCAAGGCGCCCTCGAACTGGACGCGATCGTTGATCACGACCTTGGGCACGCCCATCACCTGATAGGCCCGCGAGAGCTCGGGGAACTCGGTCGCCTCGATCACGGTCGATCGCACTCGGTCGGAGGCAACCGACATGTGCTGCGCCAGGCGCACGGCCCGGGGGCAATGCGGTCAGGTGGGGGTCGAGAAGACCTTGATGTCGACGTCGGAGGCGAGCGCGCGCAGCGAAGCCAGCGTGTCCTCGGACAACGTGGGCTCGCCGGTCGACGCCACGATGATCGAGTCGATCAGGTTGCTGAACTCATAGCCCAGCGGGATACCGTAGAAGCGGATGCCCCAGTCACGGCTCCCCTCGACGACGAGGGCCGGCACCTGGTCGACGCCATACGTCTCCGCGCGCTCGCGATCGATGGCGAGGTTGAGCACCTCCACCGTGATCTGATCGGAGAGCTCCGCGACCTCGCGCACGAGCTGCTCGTTCTGCTGGCAGAGCTCCGGCGCCATCAGCTCCTGCGAGAAGACCACGAGCTTCACGGGCCCGGCGATGCGCTCGAACTCCTTGCGGACGGCGGCCTCGTCGCGTGGGGTCAGGATCGGCATGGCGTACATTATACCTGCTGGAATCGAGCGCGAGGGAGCGAGCCATGAAGCCGTTCGTCGTGAATCGCTACGGCCGGATCGTGTTCCCCTTCAACTTCTTTCCGGAGCTCGACTTCTCGATCTTCGAGACGCTCGAGCAGTTCGCTGCCGTCATCAAGCGCGACTTCGAGGAGAAGGCACCCTCCGAGACCGACATCGTCGCCGGCGTCGACGCCCTGGCCTACACCGGACGGTACGACCTCCTGCGCGACCTCGCGCTCAACCTCTTCTGGGTGAACCGCTACGCGATGACGATGTACGAAAAGCGCCCGACGCGCTGGCGCGACGTGCCCAAGACCCGCGACGACGTGTTCCTGCCGGTCTTCAAGGGCTGGGAGGGCATGGAGCTGACGGCCGCGATCGAAGCCGGCTATCGGGCGCTGCCGCCGAGCTTCGACGAGGGCACCGAGGACAAGATCTCGCGCATCCTCCTCGACATCTTCCGCCATAAGAAGGGCGCCGGCGCCGAGCTGCCGCCGATCAAGCCGACAGTCGGCGAGATTCTCTCGAACCCGAAGAACCTCACCTATCACCTGCTCGCCTACAATCCCGACTACCCGGGCTACGGCTGGGACGACATCATCGAGTACACCCACCGGGTGCCCGAGGTCGAAGCGCTCATGCGCCAGGCCATGGTGCTCCACAACCAGTACCGGTGGAGCGGGCCAAGACGCGCGTGATCGAGGTCGGCAAGCTGCACGACGACGATTTCGTCGTCGTCTTCCAGCCGCGCAGCACCGAGGTGCTCCAGTTCATCCGGCGCGTGAAGGGCGGCCACCGCGTACGGCCGCGCCGCCCGGCGCCGCTCGAGTCGCGCCCGCCGGCGCGGCCATTCGCGCCGATCGATGTGCGCGCGCGATTCTCGGTCATGCCGCGCCTGGAAGCCCTCGCCGTCTACCGCGGCGAGCGGGCCTGCACCAACGACGACCTGATCCGGAACGCGGCGTACTGCTGGTCGCCGATGACGGCGAAGGAGATCGAGCAGAAGACCGGGATCGTCGAGCGGCTCTACACCGAGCTCGATCTCGACCACATCGCGCTGCTGGCGGCGCAACGGGCCCGCGAGAAATCGGGACGGCGCCCCGAGGAGATCGGCGCCGTACTCTTCTGCTCGTGCACGAGCGCGAAGATGATGCCGTCGCTCGCCACGTGGCTCTCGGGCCAGCTCGGCCTCTTCCAGACTCACGCCTCCTGCGACCTCGTCGCCGCGTGCGCCGGTCTGCCGTACGGCATCGCGGAAGCGGTCCGCCTGCTCCAGGAGGTCGAACGCCCGGTGCTCCTGGTCTGCGGCGAGAAGTTCTCGGACAAGATCGGCACCGTGCGGCCCTCGCGGATGATCTTCGGTGATGGCGCCGCGGCGCTCGTCGTCGCGCCCGCGCCGCCGGGTGCCGCGCCCGACATCGAGTGGGTGCAGACCTACGCGAGCGGACCGATGAGCGAGGTCGACTCGATCATCTGGCCCAATCCCGAGTTCGACAACAACATCACCGTCTACGGACCTCAAGTCATGGCGCTGGTGCGACGCTATCTCACCCAGATGATCGACGAGCTGCGCGGACTCCCCCGGCCCGACGGCGCCACGGGCTCGCTACTGGACGCCGTCGACCTGATCGTGCCTCACCAGGCCAACAAGACGATGGTGCTCGATCTCGCCACGGCCGCGGGCGTCGGACCCGAGCGGCTCTACTTCGACATCGAGAGGGTCGGCAACACGTCCTCGGCGTCGATCCCGATCGCGATCCAGGACGCGGTGCGCGAGGGCGTCATCGATCGGCCCATGCGCGTCTTCTCGCCGGGCTTCGGCGCGGGCGCGGTGGCCGGCTACGTCGTCGCGCGCATCGACCCCGCGATCGTGGCCACGTAGGAGAACGGGCTACCGGCGCCTCGCCCGCGCCGACTTCACGGGCGTACGGCGATCACGGCGGGACCGCCCGTTCGCAGAGTTCTCCCGAGCGCTTCGGCGAACTTGCCTTCGGAGTCGGCGGCGAACGCCCTCACCCCGGAGTCCCGAGCCAGCTTCACCGAATCGGGTGCGCCCGCGCCGGAGTCGTCGAAGACGACCACGACGACGGCCGCGGCGAGCCGCGCGGCGGTTTCGAGCTCTCGCGCCGCCGCGGTGACGCCCGCCGCGTCCGTGAAGCAGACGACGCGCCGTTCGGAATGAACGAGGTGGGCCGCGATCGCGGCCGGCAGCGCGAAGCCTGAAGTCGCGCCCGACGTCAGGAATTCGCGCGGGGCGCTCGCATGCCAGGCGGCGGTGACGCACGTCTGGTGCGCGCCCGCGTCGACCGTCGCGATCGTGCCGGCGGGGGTCGCCTCGCGGGCGAGGCGCACGACACGCGCGGCGAGATCGTCACCGGTGCTCCGCGCGGTGGCCTCGCGCCGCAGCCGATCGAGCTCGGCGACGTCCCAGTCGGCGCGCGGCTTGTCGCGAAGCCGCACCGCGAGCTCCTCGATGGCCGCCGCCACGTCGCCGAGCACGTGCGCCGCGGGCACCAGGCCATGGGGCAGCGGCGCCGGACCGAAGGCCAGCACGGGCCGAGTCGACCAGCAGGGTGCCGGCACCGGCTCGAGCGCGTCGAGGCCAATCGCGACGACCAGATCGGCGCGGCTCACCAGGCGCTCCTCCACGCCGGCGAGGCCGAGCACGCCGAGCATAAGCGGATGAGGATCCGGGAGCGCGCCCTTCGCCCGCGCCGTCGCCAGGAGCGGCGCCGGCAGCGCTTCGGCAAACGCCCTCAGCCACTGCGCCGCATCGTCCGATCGGCAGTGGATTCCAGCGAGCAACAGCGGGCGCGAGGCGTCGGCGAGCGCCTGGGCAGCGCGATCGAGCGCCTCGGCGGCGGGGTACGGCAACGCATCGGGACGGCACGACGTCGCCAGCGGCACCGCCGCTCGCCCGGCGACGTCGGCCGCGATGTCGAGATGGACGGGGCCGCGCGGCATGGTCATCGAGAGCCGGGCGGCGTGAGCGATCCGGTGCGCGGCCGTCTCGGCCTCGGCTTCGAGCGTTTCCTTGCATCCGGCCACGGCGGTGGGGTGGCCGCTCGTCAGCAGGATCATCGGCGCCCGATCGCCGGTTACACCGGCCACGGCGGAAGCCGCCGCCGAGACGGCCGCGCCCTCGCCGATCACGACGGCGCCGGGCGCGTCGACGAGATCGCCGGTGACCGCGGCCATGACGCACGCGCCGATCTCACTCGCGGCGAGGGTGATGGAAAGTCCGGCCGCGCGCGCGGCATCGAGCAACGGAAGGTCCGCAGTCGCGCCACCGACCGCGAAGAGGCGCGGAGTCCCGGCGCGTCTGAGGCCATCGACGACGACGTCAGCGACAGTGCTACGGCTCACGCGCCGCGCGGGCCGTCAATTCGCGAAGCGCTCGAACACCGGGCGCATCCGCTCGAGCGCTCGGCGCAGATTGGCCTCCGAGTTCGCGTACGAGAAGCGCAGGTAGCCCTCGCCGTGCGCGCCGAAGGCCGCGCCGGACAACGCGGCCACTCCGGCCTCGTTCAGGAGACGTTCGGCGACCTCGGCGGACGACCGGCGAGTCCCCGTGATGTTCGGGAAGACGTAAAACGCGCCGCGCGGCCGGGCGCATTTGACTCCGTGCAGCTGATTGAGGCCGTCCACGAACAGATCGCGCCGCCGCTTGAACTCGGCCACCATCCGGGCCACCGGTGTCTGGTCGCCCTGGAGCGCGGCGATGCCCGCAAGCTGCACGAACGACGCCGTGCACGAGTTCGAGTTCACCATGAGCCGGGCCACGTGCTCGGCGAGCGGCGGCGGCATCACGCCGTAGCCCAGACGCCAGCCGGTCATCGCGTACGACTTCGAGAAGCCGTCGAGCAGGATCGTCAGATCACGCATGCCCGGCAGGTTCGTGATCGAGGCGAACTCTCCCTCGTAGAGGAACTGCCGGTAGATCTCGTCGGTCAGCACCGGGATCTTCCGGGCGACCGCGATCGCCGCGATGCGTTCGAGCTGCGCGCGGTCGAGCACCCCGCCGGTTGGATTCTCGGGCGAATTGATCACGATCAGCTTCGTCTTCGACGACACGCGGCGCTCGAACAGATCGAGGTCGAACCCGAAGCCGCTTTCTTCGCGCAGCGGGATCGGGACCGGGACACCGCCGACGAAGTTGATGACGGACTCGTAGATCGGAAACCCGGGATTGGGGTGGATGACCTCGTCGCCCTCGCCGATCATGGCCATGATCGTGAAGAACATGATCGGCTTGGCGCCTGGCGTGACGACCACCTCTTCCGGCGCCACGGCGATGCCGCGCGTCTCGGCCACGTGCTTCGCGATCGCCTCGCGCAGCTCGGGCAGCCCCGCCGCCGGGCCGTAGTGCGTCGCGCCCGCGTCGAGCGCCTGCTTGGCGGCGTCCTTGATATGCGCCGGCGTGTCGAAGTCGGGCTCGCCGATCTCGAGGTGAACGATCTCGCGGCCCGCGCGCTCGAGCTGCCTCGCGCGCGCCAGCACCTCGAACGCCGACTCGGTACCGAGCCGGGACATCCGTGGGGCGACGTTCATGGAGTTCTCCTCTTATACGCTCGTTATAAGCTCGCCTCGCACGGCGGGGCCCCAGCCCCGCGACGTGCTGCGGCTCACACTGCCGTGATGAAGGTCCCTATTATAAGGCGTGGACTTCGCGCGCGTTCCAGCGGGATCGTTCCGGATGGGCTGGGGGGAGGGCCATCCGTGCGAGCGCCCGGCGCACGTCGTCTGGGTCGACAGCTTCCTGATCGCGCTCACGCCCGCGACCAACGCCGATTTCGCCGAGTTCATGGCGGCGACCGGCACCCCGCCCCCGCCCTTCTGGGCCGACGCCGCCTTCGCCGATCCGCGCCAGCCGGTCGTGGGTCTGTCGTGGACCGAGGCCGGGGCGTTCGCGGCGTGGGCCGGGGCGCGGCTGCCGACGGAGGCCGAGTGGGAGAAAGCCGCGCGCGGCGGCCTGGAAGACTGCCGTTTCCCATGGGGCGACGATCGACCGAACATCAGGTTCGACCGTCCGCCGCGCGTCGGCGAAACGCCCGTCAACGCGCTCGGGCTCGCCGACGTCTCCGGGGTCTGCCACGAGTGGTGCGCCGACTGGTTCGACGACGAGTACTACGTCCGCTCACCGGCGCGGAACCCTCGAGGGCCGGAAACCGGGACGCGGCGCGTCAGCCGCGGCGGGGCCTGGCGTCACGCCGATCCGTGGAGCCCGGTCGCGCACCGCTCGTCGCTGCCGCCGCACCTGCGCTACTCCGATTACGGCGTACGCTTCGCGCGCGACGCCGAGTGAAGGCGGAAGGCATACAATAGCCAGCACGCAGATGGCGCCTGCGGAGCGGTCGATCCTGCGAGAAGGGGTCGTGGCCGGCTTGATCGGCGCGGCCGTCGTCGCCGTCTGGTTTCTCGCCTTCGACATCCTACGCGGCCGGCCGTTCCTGACGCCGGGCCTGCTGGGCGCGGCGGTCTTCCGAGGTGTCACGAACCCGGCCGGGGTCGAGCCCACGTTCGGCAACGTCCTCGGCTACACGATCGTCCACGGTCTGGCGTTCGTCGCCTTCGGCGTCGTGGCGGCGAGCCTCATGGCCGTCAGCGAGCGCGAGCCCGCGCTGTTTCTCGCCTTCGTCATCCTGTTCGCGAGCTTCGAGGTCTTCGTCTTCGGTCTGGTCGGCGCGCTCGGGAAATCGATGCTGGGCGCCCTGGTCTGGTGGGCGATCCTGGTCGGCAACCTCCTCGCGTCGGTCGCGATGCTCTGGTATTTCTTCCGGGCCCACCGGGCGCTCCCGCGCACCTTGATCGGGTCCTGGGGCCGGGTCCTTCGCGAAGGCGTCGTGGCCGGCTTGCTCGGCGCGGCCGTCGTCGCCCTCTGGTTTCTCGCGATCGATTGGATCCAGGGCGAGCCGCTGCGCACGCCGAAGCTCCTGGGCATCGGCCTCCTTCGGGAGGCCGACCCGGTGGCGGCGATCGTGACCTACTCGATCGTGCACGGCGTCGCGTTCGCGCTCTTCGGCATCATCGGCGCGCTGCTGATCGCGGGCGCCGAGCGGCAGCCGCTCTTCGTCTTCGCCCTGGTGATCTTCTTCACGGCCTTCGAGGTCTTCTTCATCGGCGGCGTCCTGATCGCGGCGAAGTGGGTACTCGACGAGATCGCCGGCTGGACCGTCTTCGTCGGCAATCTCCTCGCGACCGTCGTCATGCTCGCGTACTTCTTCCAGGGACACCGTGAGCTGGCTCGGCGGCTCACGGAGGCCTGGGCGGAGGAGGATTAGGCGGGAGGCGCCGGCCTCAACGCGCTCAGCATCCTCAGGATGAGCGTCACGGTGGGTGCCCAGTCTCCCGCCATCGCGCGCGCGCCGGCCGCGGCATAGTCACCGCGCGGTCGGGGGCGCAGGCGCATCACCGGAGGCAGCCCGAACCGCTGCAGCAGGAAGTTGGCCCACATCCTCGCCGTGCGCCCGTTCCCGTTGACGAACGGATGGATTCGGACCCATTCGGCGTGTGCCCACCCCGCCAGCTCCGCGACGGCCGCGACGGCGTCGGTGTCCAGCTCTCCGTCGGCCGGATACTCGCGATCGAGCGCGGCGACGACCGCCTGCATGCGCCGCTCGAAGTCGTCGAGCTGAGCCCTGACGCTCTGGTAGGCCACTCCCTCCGCGGCGCCGATGATGACGTCGACCTGAGCCCCGGGCTCGCCGCGGAAGCGGCCGACGTACGCGGTGTCGGGCACCGCGAGACCATTCATGGTCTGACGATGCCACTCCCGCGCCAGATCGAGGGATGGCTTGTCCCGCCGATCCGCGCTGTCACTGATGGTCCGGGCGACCGAGGCGAGGTTACGCCGTAGCTGGGGACTGTCCGCATCCCAGTCGGCCATCGACGCGTTCAGCGGCTGAGGATTTCGCGAACCCTGGTCTGGACCGGTCCGGCGCTCTTGACGCGGCCCTCAACCGGATCGTCCTTGCCATACCGCGCTTCGGCGTCCACGAACTCTGCCCACAGCTTCTTGTAGGTCGGGTCCGAGCGTCGATAGGCCTTGACGCTCTCGAGCACGTTCTTCAAGTCCGTCTCGACCTGAGCGGACTGACGCTCGACGTAGTTCCGTACGGCTTCGTTGATCATCCGGTTCATCGGCTTCTTCAGGATGCGCTGCAGGAGCGCCAGCCCGACGATCAGCTCCGCCGCGAGACGAACGGTCGTCGCCTTGGGCACGGCCTTCGGAGCCGCCACGCCCGCTGCCGGCGGCTTGCGGCCCGCCCTACGCGACGGGGGTCGGCTCGGTCGAGGTGTCGGCACAACCCGAACGATACGCCGCGTCCCGGGTGATGTCAAATCTCTGTTTTGACATCACTTGGTGCGCGCGTCAGGTACGGGCCTGGCCTGGGCGGCGGAGCGTGAGGAGGTCGATTCTTTCCAGAACCGCGGTGGGCGTGGTCTCGAGGTCGGCGGCGGCGCGCAGGCGGGCGAGGCCGGCCTCGAACTCGGCGTCGCTGATCAGCTCGAAGGTGGAGAGGGCTCGGAGCTCGAGGCGTTCGTAGTGGGCGCGCAGGCTGACGTCGATCTCCTGGTCGAGCGTGTCGAGCGCCACGAGCTCGAAGCCGACCGCGGCGAACGCGTCGCGAACGCGCTCCACCGTCGGAAGGCGCGCCTCGTCAATGACCCGTGCCGAGGGAAAGAACTCGTAGTGGCGCACGCCGTCGAGCCGGCCGCTGAACACGTTGCGGATGAACACGAGCCCGCCGGGACGGACGACTCGGTGAAGCTCACCCGCACAGGCGGCGAGGTCCGGAACGTGATGGATCACCATCGACAGGAGCGCGAAGTCGAACTCGCCCTCGGCGGCGGGGATCGCGTCCGCGGCGCCCTCGCGGTAGACGACACGGGGGTGCGCGCTGCCGCGCTCGGCCTCGGCACGCATCTTTTCGGACGGCTCGACGCCGACGACGCGCGCGTCGAATACGTCGGCCAGCATCGTGGAGAAGCGCCCGGTGCCGGCGCCGAGATCGAGGATCGTGAGGCCCGACCGCGCGCCGCCGAGGCGGCCGGCGATCGCGTCCATCCAGAGGCGGCCGGTGTCATCCGAGAGCGTGCGTGCGGCGCGATACGCGCGGTGGAGACGCTGGTCGTAGTCGACGCGGGCTACCACAGGGCGTCGGGAAGTGGCAGTCCCTCGAACGCGTCCGTGGGCATCGGCACCGGGGGCGTGATCCCCAGGCGCTCGCACAGGACGTAGAGCTGCCGCAGGTGCTGCGCGCCGTGCCACGCGGTGCGCTCGAGCAGATCGTGGCCGGACTGGGGACCGTAGTACACCTTGATGATCCGCTCGAACTCACCGGGCGATGCCCCTTCGAACCATCCACTGATGCGGCCGCGCACGAGCGCGCCGTAGCGCGCGATCGCGGCGCCGTCGTTCAGGTCGGCGGGCGCCTGGTCGAGCAGCCACGACTCCGGGAACTCGCCCAGATCCATGCCGTCCACGAACGCGAGCGAGAGCCGGAACACGTGATAGCCCAGGTTTCGGAACGTTCGGTTGCGCTCGGGCGGACGCCAGTCGAGATGACGATCCGGAACGTTGCGGATCAGCTGCTGAGTCGTGTCGAGCACGATGTCGAGCCGCTGGGCGAGGACGGTCGGCGCCAGCTTCATCGTCGCCGAGTACGGAATGCCCAGGAGCTCCGCGTACGCCGGCGGGTTCCATCCGTGCGCGGCGCGATCGCCCACGGTCAACGCCGGGACCCGCATGATGCCCAGGCGCGCCAGCTCCTCGTAGCCTTCCGGGTGGGCTTGCACGTCGACCGGGTCGAACTCGACCCCCCAAGACGAGAGGAGCTCCTTCGTCTTGGCGCAGGACGATCAGCCTGGCCGGTAGAAGTACCTGGCTTTCGTTCCGGCAACCCGCGCGGCGCTCTTGTCGGTCATAGGACCCTCCTGAAGCGATCCGTCAACGATTGTACCCGAGGACGCCGCGGCGCAACGCGCGTCAGCGTCCGCGAAACGTCGGCGTCTGTTTTCGGGCGAAGGCGGTCACCCCGCTCCTGAAGTCCTCGGTGTGGCCGCTCGCGGCGATCGCCTGGGCCTCGAGCTCCATCTGCGTCTCGAGACTCTCCCACGTCGACTGATGAAAGAGCCGCTTGGCGCCGCCGTATGCTTTCGAGGGGCCATTGGCCAGCTCGCGTGCCAGCGTCGTGACGGCCGTGCCCAGCTCGGCGTCGGGGACCACGCGGGTCACCAATCCCCACTCGAGGGCCTCGCGGGCCGAGAGCACGCGGTTGGTGAAGTAGAGCTCCATTGCGCGACGCAGGCCGACGAGTCGCGGCAGGAAGTAGGACGACGAGCCGTCGGGCGTGGCCGCGATCTTGGAATAGGCCATCGTGAATCGCGCGGACTCGGCGGCGACGACCAGATCGCCGGAGAGCGCGAAGCTCAGCCCACCGCCCGCGGCGACGCCGTTGACCGCCATGATGACGGGCTTGTCGCTCCGGCAGAAGCGCGACACGGTCCCGTGCAGGTAGGTCGTCAGCTCCTTGACCAGGACGCCGATGCGCTCGAGGTTGTCGACGAAGTCCTTCACGTCGCCGCCGGCGCAGAACGCCCGGCCCGCACCGGTCACGACGATGCAGCGGACGGCCGGATCCTCGTCGACGTCGAGGGCCGCGTGGAACAGCTCACGGCCGAGCCCGAGGCTCAGCGCGTTGAACGCGTCGGGGCGATTGAGCGTGATCGTCGCGACCCCGTCGTGGCGTTCGAGGGTCAGGAACTGGAAGTCCATGCGAATGCTCCCCTCTTTCTCATAGGCTCGCCTCGCACGGCGGGGCCCCAGCCCCGCGACGTGCTGCGGCTTCGCACTGCGATAGGCTCGCCTCGCACGGCGGGGCCCCAGCCCCGCGACGTGCTGCGGCTTCGCACTGCGGTCAGCTTCGCGCGACGCGCCGGCGGGCCGCGCGCGCCACGACATTCTGGACGTCGGCGATCTTCAACGGCTTGACCAGCACCATGTCCACCCCATGCGTCTGGCGCTCCTCGGCCGACAGCTCGACGCCGAAGCCGGTGACGAGGACGACCGGCACCAGCGGCGCGATCTCCTTGACGGCCTGGGCCACCTGCCAGCCGGACACCAGGGGCATCGCCAGATCGGTGAACACCACGTCGAACGGCTCCGCGCGCAGCTGCGCGATCGCCGCGGCCCCGTCGGTGAGCACCACGGCCCGATGCCCGCTCGTCTGGAGCACGTCGCCGAGGACCCGGCCCACCTCCGCCTCGTCGTCGACCACGAGGCAGCGCAGCGACACGCCGGGCGGCGGGGCCTCGCTCGGCGCCTTCTCCTCCACGTCGGGGACGACGCCGGGCGCGAACGTCAGACGGAATCGGGTGCCGCGTCCCTCCTGACTGTCGACGGTGATCCGCGCTCCATGGCGCGAGAGGATCCCGTACGTCATCGATAGCCCGAGGCCGGTGCCCTGCGGGCCCTTCGTGGTGAAGAACGGATCGAAGATCTTGCTCCGGATCGCCTCGGGGATCCCGATGCCGGTGTCCGCCACGGTCACCACGATCAGGTTGTTCTCGACGCTCGTGGTGAGGGTCAGGGTGCCGCCCGTCGGCATGGCGTCCACGGCGTTCAAGATCAAGTTGGTCATCGCCTCGCGCAACTCGGCGGGATCGCCGGCCACGGTCGGCAAATTCCCGAACGACGTCTGCGCCTCGACGGCGACGCCCCGGCTTCGCGTCTCCTCGCGCCAGCGCGATTGCGTGATTTCCAGCGCCCCGCGCACGACCTCGTTGAGGTCGACCGCGACGAACGGCTGGTCGCGGCGAGTGCGCGTGAATTCCTGCAGCCGGCGGACGGTCTGCGCCCCGTCGAGGGCCGAGCGCTCGATAACCTGCAGCCACTTGCGGAGCTGAGGATCTTGCAGGCGCTGCAGCGTGAGCTGAGCGCGGCCCAGGATCGACGCCAGCAGATTGTTGAAGTCGTGCGCCACGCCCGAAGCCATCTCGCCGAGCGCGCGGAGCTTCTCCGTGCGCACGAGCTGGTCCTGCGCCGAGGCGAGCTCACTGTACGCCCGGGCGCGCTCCTCGTAGAGCCGCGCGCTGCGCAGCGCCAGGGCGGCGAGGTGGCCGATGCTGGACAGGAGGCGCTCGTCGGCCTCGCCGAAGGGTCGCGTCGAGCTGCGCAGGGTCAGCACGCCGATCACCGTGTCCCCGGTCGTCATCGGAACGCCGAGCCAGTGCCGCGTCTCGGGAAACGTCCCGACCGGCGCGACGCCGCGCCGCGCGCACTCGGCTATATAGTCGTCCGAGCGAACCGCCTGGCCCGTCTCGAGAACGGCGGACATGAGCCCGACGGTGCGGGACGGATAGCGTAGCGGCGTGCGCATGTCGGCCACCCCGTCCACGACGCGGAGCACGACTTCGAGGTCGCCGCGCTCCTCGTCGCGCAGCACGATCGCCATGTTGGTGGCGTCGAGGATGCGCCCGGCCTGGATGCGAATGGCCCCGAGCAGGGCCGCCCGATCGAGCTGGCCCGTGACCGCTCGCGACAGCTCGAGCAGAACCGAGAGCTCTTCCACCTGGCGGCGGTTCTGCTCGTAGAGCTGCGCGTTCTCGAGCGCGAGCGCCGCCTGGTCTCCGAAGGCCTGGAGCAGACCGACCTCCGCCTCCGAGAACAGCCGGCCCGCGACGTCGCCGAGCGACAGGGTGCCGATGATCCCGCCCTTCGCCCGGAGCGGCACGGCCACGACCGCGCTGTCACCGGTCCGACGCATCGTCTCGGCGAGGTCGGCGCTCAGGACGATCGTGGGGTCGCTGAACACGTCGGACGACGCGACGGGCCGCCCCTCGACGCTCGCGCGCCCGGACGGCCCGACCCCCGCCGGCAAAACGGTGCGGAAATACGACTCGTTGCGCAGATGACCGCCGCGCGCGAGGGTGACGAGCGAGCCGTCGGGCTGCAGAAGCCGCAGCACGGAGGACCTGGCCTGGAAGAGCACGATCACGCTCTCGACGATGCGCTCACCCACGTCGCGCGGGTCGAGGCTCTCGGTGAGGCTCCGGGCCAGACGCGCCAACTCTTCGGCCTCGAGCCGGCGGCGCGTCATTTCCGTATAGAGCCGAGCGTTCTCGAGCGCGAGGGCGGCCTGGTCGGCGAACGCCTGCGTCAATCGGATCTCGTCGTCGTCGAACTGTCGGCCAACCCGATCGCCGACACCCAGAGCGCCGATCACGCGATCGCCGATGCGCAGCGGCACGCCGAGCACCGACCGATGCCCGGCGCGCTCGATCATGGCTCGCGTTCCGGGCGTGAACGTGAACCGCGGGTCCGCGAGCAGATTCGGCGTGGCGATCGGGATCCCCTCGTCGATGGCGAGGCCCACGACCGCGTGACCGCGAGGGAACACCGTACCCAGGCTCATCGCGACGCCGGCCTCGCCCGAGATGGCGAAGGCGATGAGCGCGTCGGACTCGGTGTCGAGCCGGTAGAGGGTCGAGGAATGCGCACCGAGCAGCCGGCGCACGCTGTCGGCCACTCGCTGCGCGACGAGATCGAGATCGAGCGTCTCTGAGAGAAGCCGGCTGAGGTCGGCCAAGGCGCTCATCCGCTGCGCCTGCCGGGTCGCCTCGCGATAGAGCTGGGCGTTGTTGATCGCGTTCGCGGCGTGCGAGGCCAGCGAACCGAGGAGGTGCATCTCCTCGGGAGTCGGCTGGTGGCGGGCGCGCACGCCGATGGCCAGGGCTCCCAGCACCTTCTGGCCGATCAAGAGCGGCACGATGCCGGCGCTGACCAGGCCGGCGGCACGCGACGGCCCGACGTTGCGGGTGCGCGGATCGTCGAGGGCGTCGACCACCGCCAGCGGCTCGCGGGTCGCCACGACGGTGCCGATGAGCCCTTCACCGACGAGCACCCGCTCGAAGCCTTCGCTCGACGCGTCGACGCCGGCGGCGGCACGCAGCGCGACGTGCCGGCCGTCGTCCTCCACGAGCCAGAGCAGGGCGGCGCTCGAGCCGAACAGCTCGACCGCCGCGTCGACGACGCGCTGGAACACTTCGTCCGGGGACAACGTGGCGGTCAATGTCTGGGCCAGCCGACCGAGCGTCTCGAGCCGGCGACTCTTCTCGCGGCTCTCGGCCAGGAGCGACGCGCGCGCCACCGCCTGTCCCACCTGATGCGCGACGGCCTCGAGCAGGGTCAGCTCGTCGGCACCGAAGGTCCGCGCGTCCTTCGAGATGAGGGCCATCACGCCCCACGTCTCGCCGTTCACGGGGATCGGCAGCGCGAGCTGGGTCCGGTAGCCGCCGATCCTCACCCGTTCGCGGACTTCCGGCGTGAGCACCTGGGAAGTGGTCAGGTCGCTGATGGTCGCGCGTCCGGTGCGAATCACCTCGCCGACGTGACTCTGCTCGAGCGAGCGCACGCGCAGCCGCTCGACGTCGTCGGGCTCGAGGCCGCGGTGGGCGATGAGGGCGAGGGTCTGGGTGGCGTGGTCGAAGCGAAACACGCCGCCGAAGTGGATCTCGGCCACGTCGCACACCACCTCGAGCGTGCGCTCGGCGGTGAGCACGAGGTCGTCGCCGCTCCCGGTCGCGACGACGACCGCGTGCAGCACCTCGAGCTCGCGGCTGCGCTGCTGGTCCGCCCTCTCGGGCGCGGCCGGGACAACGGGCGTGGCCCGCGCGGCCGGCGCAGTCGGCGGTGTCGATGGAGGCTGCGTGCCGTCCGGCCGGCCTTCCGACGCACCCTCGCCCCGCTCCGAATGGGAAACCGCCGCGATACCGACCGCGCCCGCCAGCGCGGCGACGAGCGAGATGGCCCACCACAGCCAGAGGCGTCGCGCCGGGCCCTGGTGCTCCCGCGCGGGCAGCAAAGTCCAGACACTCTCACCGCCTTCGCCGAGCTGTCGCGCGAGCCACGTCTCGCCTCCGATCGCGATCTGGCCGGTTCGCAGCGCATCGTCCCAACCGGACGCCGGCGCGCCGGCCGGCTTCGCGCCGAGGGCACGGTCGTTCGAGACGACCACGAGGGCCGCGCGAGAGGGCAGCGTGGCGACCGCCGCCTCGAGCGCGTCGAAGCGCCGGCCCACGACGACCATCCCGCCGGGAGTCGGCGCGACGCCCAGCACGTACGGTCGCTCGCCGACGAAGGCCAGCTGCGTCACGGCCTCGGCCGGGCGCACCACCGCCGGCGCGATGGTCGGCTGCGTCGGCGGCACCTGGATGAGCGGGAAGCCGCTCGCGTCCACGATCAGCAGGAGATCGGCGAGACGCTCCTGCTGCAGCGCCAGGATCCGCGGCAGCGCCCCGCGCACGAGGGTGGCCCAATCGCTTCGGCTGGTGCCCTCGACGACGGCCGGATCGTGCGCGAGGAGCCATGCCTCGCGTCGCACGTCGTCGAGCGCCAGGGTGACGACCTCGCGGACCGAGGTCAAGCTGGCGGTCACCGCCCTGTCGTATCGCGCCACGACGTACCCCGCGACGACGACGCCGGCAACGGCCCAGAGCATCACCAGACCGACGAGCGCGAGGAGCAGGCGACGCGGGGTTCGGCGCCCGAGCCCGAGCTTCACGTGCGGCGCTCGCCCACCCGGTGGAGCTTCAGCAGATTGGTCGTTCCGCGGACCCACATCGGCGAGCCCGAGATGATGACGATCACGTCGTTGGGGCGCACAGCTCCGTCGCTCAACAGAGTGGCTTCGACTTCCTCGATCAGGTCGTCGGTCGTCTCGACCTTCCGGATCAGCCGCGAGGTGACGCCCCACGACAACGCCAGCCGGCGCTGCACCTCGATGAAGGGTGTCAACGCGATGATCGGCACGCTCGGCCGAGCCTGGGAGATGAGCCGGGCGGAAAAGCCCGACTCGGTGAACGCGACGATCGCGCGCGCGCTCAGCACGTGCGCCGCCGTCGCCGCCGCGTCCGAGACGGCTTCGGGAAAGCTCGCGCCCGGACGCCGCCGCCGGCGTTCGCGATCGATGGACAGGACGGCGTCGTCGGCGCGCTCGGCGACGCGCGCCATCACCGCGACGGCGTCGTGAGGATAGCGCCCGGTGGCCGTCTCCGCCGACAGCATGACGGCGTCGGCGCCGTCGAAGATCGCCGTCGAGACGTCGGAGACCTCCGCGCGCGTGGGCCTCAGGTGCGTGACCATCGACTCCAGCATCTGGGTTGCGACGATCACCGGGATCTTCGCGCCGCGGGCCTGGCGGATGATCTCCTTCTGGATGTGCGGCACGTCCTCGATCGGCACGTCCACGCCGAGGTCGCCGCGCGCGACCATGACCGCGTCCACCTTGCTCAGGATGCCCGGAAGGTTGTCGACGATCTCGTGGCGCTCGAGCTTGGCGACGATCGGCAGGTCGGCGCCTTGCTCACGCAGGAACGCACGCACCTCGTCGATGTCGGCGGACGAGCGCACGAACGACACGGCGACGTAATCGACCCCCTGGCGGAGCCCGAAGCGCAGGTCCTCGCGATCCTTCGGCGTCAGGCAGGACACCGGAAAGGTGACGCGTGGCAGCGAGAGCCCTTTGTGGTCACTGATGCGCCCGCCGACCACCACACGACAGCGGACCTCGTCCGCCGACGTCGACTCGACGCGGAGCTGGATCATCCCGTCGTCCATCCAGATCTCGTCGCCGGCCCGCAAGTCTCTGAGGTACTCGGGATGCGTGATCGATGCCCGCTCGGCGGTGCCCTCGACCGGGCGCGCCGAGAGCGTGAAGGGCCGGCCGGGCTCGAGGTCGACGCGGGCGCCGCCGCCGGGGCCGAACGTCCCGAGCCGGATCTTCGGACCCTGCAGATCTTGAAGGATCGCGATCGGTCGGCCCCAGCGCGCCTCGCCCTCGCGGATCCGCCGCACGACGTCGGCGTGCTCGTCATGGGTGCCGTGAGAGAAATTGAGCCGCGCCACGTCGAGGCCGGCCGCCACCAGGCGATCGAGCTCGTCGCTGCTGCTGCTCGCGGGACCGATCGTGCAGACGATCTTGGTCCGCCGCATCGTCAGGAGCCCGTGATCAGCGGTCTCAAGAACTGCCCGGTGTACGTGCGCTCCGCCCGGCGGACGAGGTCTTCCGGCGTCCCGGTCGCCACGACGCGGCCGCCGTCGTCGCCGCCCTCGGGGCCGAGGTCGATCACCCAGTCGGCGGTCTTCACCACGTCCAGATTGTGCTCGATGATCACGACGGTGTTGCCTTGATCGACCAGCTTGGTGAGCACGTCCAGCAATCGCTGGATGTCCGCGAAGTGCAGTCCCGTCGTCGGCTCGTCCAGGATGTAGAGCGTGCGGCCCGTCGCGCGTCGCGACAGCTCGGTCGCGAGCTTGACCCGCTGCGCCTCGCCGCCCGAGAGCGTCGTCGCCGACTGGCCGAGTCTGATGTAGTCGAGGCCGACGTCGTCGAGGGTCGCGAGCTTCGACTTGATCACGGGCACCGCGTCGAAGAACCCGAGCGCCTCGCGCACGGTCATGTCGAGCACCGCGGCGATGCTCATGCCCTTGTAGTGGACGTCGAGGGTCTCGCGGTTGTAGCGGCGGCCCTTGCACACGTCGCAGGTCACGTAGACGTCGGGCAAGAAGTGCATCTCGATCTTGACGAGCCCGTCGCCCTGGCAGGCCTCGCAGCGGCCGCCCTTCACGTTGAAGGAGAAGCGGCCGGGCTGGTAGCCGCGCATCCGCGCCTCGGGCGTGCGGGCGAAGAGCGTCCGGATGAACGTGAACACGCCGGTGTACGTCGCCGGGTTCGAGCGCGGCGTGCGGCCGATCGGCGACTGGTCGATGTCCACGACCTTGTCGATCCGCTGGGCGCCCTCGATGCGATCGTGAGCGCCCGGTCGATCCTGCGCCCGGTGCAGCATCGAGGCGAGGGCGCGGTAGAGAATGTCGTTCACGAGCGTCGACTTGCCCGATCCCGAGACACCGGTCACGCAGGTGAAGGTCCCGAGCGGGATCTTCACCGCCATGCCCTTCAGGTTGTGCTCGCGCGGGTTGTGGATCGTGATGAAGTGCCCGCTCCCCTTTCGGCGGGTCGCCGGAACCGGGATCGCGAGCGCGCGCGCGAGGTAGCGTCCGGTGAGCGAGTCCGGGTTCGCCATGATCTCGTCGGGCGTCCCGACCGCAACGAGGTGGCCGCCGAGCTCGCCGGCGCCGGGACCGAGGTCGACGACGTAATCGGCCGAGCGAATCGTCTCCTCGTCGTGCTCGACGACCAGCACGGTGTTGCCGATGTCACGCAGCCGCTTGAGCGTGTCGAGGAGCCGCCGGTTGTCGCGCTGGTGCAGTCCAATCGACGGCTCGTCCAGGATGTACAGGACTCCGACGAGGCTCGATCCAATCTGAGTCGCCAGACGAATTCGCTGTCCTTCTCCGCCCGATAACGTGCCGGCCGGGCGATCGAGCGTCAGGTAGTCGAGGCCGACGTTCATCAGGAAGCCGAGCCGCTCGCGGATCTCCTTGAGCACGCGGCGCGCGATCGCGGCCTCGCGCTCGGTCAGGCTGAGCCCGTCGAAGAAGACGGCCGCCTCCTTGATCGTCTGCCGCACGACCTCGGCGATCGACCGGCCGGCGATCTTGACGCCGAGCGATTCCGGCCGAAGGCGCGAGCCGCCACAGCCCGGGCACGGGCGCTCGGTCATGAACTGCGCCACCTCGGCCCGCGCCTCCTCGGACGAGGTCTCGCGATAGCGGCGCTCGAGCGTCTTGACGACGCCCTCGAATCCGCCGTCGCGCTCGCCGTGGAGGATCACGTCGCGCACGGGGCGGCGCAGCTCGGACCACGGGGTCTCGAGCGAGAACCGATGGCGCTTGGCGAGCACGGCCAGGGTCTGCCGGAAGTACGAGGTCTCGCGCCCCGCCCACGGCGCCAGCGCGCCGTCCTTGAGCGAGCGCGCCGGATTCGGCACGAGCCGGTCCGGATCGATCTCGTCCCGCGAGCCGATGCCGCCGCACTCCGGGCACGCGCCGTACGGATTGTTGAACGAGAACATGCGCGGCGAGACCTCGGGGAAGGAGATGCCGCAGTCCGCGCACGCCAGCTTCTCGGAAAACGTCATGGTCGCGGGGTTGGTCTTGCCCCTTGTACGTGATTCTTCGGCGCCGTCGACGGTCTCGACCGTGACGATGCCGTCGGCCAGACGCAGCGCCGTCTCGAGCGAATCGGCCAGACGCGAGCCGAGGTTCTCGCGGACGATCAGCCGGTCGACGACGACGTCGATCGTGTGCTTGCGCTTCTTGTCCAGCTCGATCTCGTCGCCGAGCTCGCGCACGACACCGTTGACACGCACCCGTGAATAGCCCTGGCGCTGCAGGTCGAAGAAGAGCTTCTTGTACTCGCCCTTGCGGCCGCGGACGACCGGCGCCAGCACGAGCAGCCGCGTGCCCGGCGCCTGCGCCAGCACTCGATCCACCATCTGCTGCACGGTCTGGGCCGAGATGATCTTGCCGCAGCTCGGGCAGTGCGGCACGCCCACGCGCGCGAACAGGACGCGGAGATAATCGTAGATCTCGGTGACGGTGCCGACGGTCGAGCGCGGGTTCTTCGAGGTGGTCTTCTGCTCGATCGAGATGGCGGGCGAAAGTCCCTCGATCGAGTCCACCTCGGGCTTCTCCATCTGCTCGAGGAACTGCCGGGCGTACGCCGACAGCGACTCCACGTAACGCCGCTGACCCTCGGCATAGATGGTGTCGAAGGCGAGCGACGATTTGCCGGAGCCCGAGAGCCCGGTGATCACGACGAGCTGATCGCGCGGGATCTCGAGATCGATGTTCTTGAGATTGTGCTCGCGGGCCCCTCTGACGACGATCCGATCGTTAGCCATGGCGCCTCATTATACGGCGCGCCTCGGGCCGTGGGGGCTCCCGCGACCTGGGGTCAGCGGCGCGAAGCCAAACCCTCCCATGCCCTGGCCGCGCCCCACGCGAGGGGAGCCGCGGCCAGCGCCGGATACGTGCCGACCACGCTCGCCCAGGTCGGGAGCCGCGGCCCGAGGAGCGCGAAGCCGGCGAACACGATCACGCCGACGACCGAGCCGACCAGACGGGTCGCCGGCTGGTCGGCAGCGAGACGAGCGCCAAGCGTGGCCGACGCGGCCAACCCGAGTCCGGTCAGCAAGGCTCGCGACGCCTCGCCTCCCCACAGACTGGCGGCGCACGCGGCGACGAGGAACACGCGCATGATCGGCCGGGTGAGCTCGGCCCGCGGGCCCGTCGTGTCCGATTCGCGGCCCCGCCGGCGCCGCAGCGCCCTGCCGAGGACCTCGCGCAGCGCCAGGGCCGTGGCGGCGAACAGGACGAGGAGCACGCCGGCGCCCAGCGCCCTGAGTGCCTGGCCCATCGGCCCGGGAACGATCGCCGCCGGAAGGTCGAAGGTGGCCGCGAGCGCGGGAACGCCGATCGAAAGCCCGGGCGCAGCGTAGGCGCCGAACACGCCCAGGCAGAGGGCTGAGAGCACGAGCACCAGCAGGAGTCCTGATCCGGCGTAGACGGCGCGGGCGCCGAGCGTGGGCCGGGATCCTACGATCGCGAGCGCGCCGCCCACCAGGGTGACCAGCGTGCCGAGCGCCTCGAGAACCGCGGTGAGCCCACCTCGCTCCGGCGGGTCAGCCCACACGACACCCGATGCCGGAGCTCCCGGTATCCGCTTGCCGGCCTCGAACCTCAGGCGCGCGCCGGCGTCGAGCACCAGACGATCGCCGGCTCGAAGCGACAACGTCTCCCCGGGACGCAGCTGCCACTCACGGAATCGTCCGGGCTCGACGACGCGATAGGTCGCCGGGCTCAGCGCCGTGACCCGGTGCCCCTCGGTGAAATCGAGCGCGATCGGCCTGGCGAGTGTCCGCCCGTCGGTGACCCAGGGACTCCGCTCGCCGAAGGTGAGCGCGGGCCGCGACGCGACCTCGCGCCACGCGCCCCACGGCGACACGACGAGGGTCGCGGCGATGATCGCCACCAGCGCGAGGAGCCCCAGAGCGCTCGTGTAGAGCAAGGTGAGGCCGCCGCCGCGCAGCGCCATCCGATAGAAACGCGCGCCGCCCTCGCCCCGCGCACGCCCGCGCGCCGCGCGCCGGGGCGCACGCGGCCCGCCCGTGTCGGCGGCCTGGGCGAGCTCGACGGTGAGGAGCGCCACCAAGGTCGCGAGGGTCGCGGTGGCCCAGCGTGGAAGGCCGAGCAGCCCGGCGACATCCGCGAACAGGAGCAAGTTCGCCCAGAGCATGAATCCGAGCCCGGCGCCGACCGCCAGCGTGGCGACGAGGTTCGGCCGCTGCGTTCCCCTCGTCGCGGGGCTGAGAAACGCGATCAGCGGCGCCACGACAGCGGCGAGCGCGAGCGCCGGCGCGTCGGGACCGCCAGCGAGAGCCCGCGCGGCGACCAGAGCCAACAGCACGGGTGACGTCCACGCGGCGATGGCGAGGACCATCGAGCGGTGCGACCCGGATCCGGAGCGGGAGGCGGGGCGCTGACTGCCGGCCACCAGCAGGACGGCGGCGAGCGGCGCGGCGAACGCGGCGTACCACCAGACGAGACCGATACCGAGGAGCCTCAGAGCGCCGGGATTGCCAGGCGCGAACATCAGGACGAGCGCGCCGGCGAGTAGACCGAGCAAGCCCGCGACCCCCACCCGGCGCGGGGCGGCGATCGGCATCACGCGATTATAGCTGTTCGCACGCCGCACTCGGAATCGGTATGCTGAGACCGGACGTCTAACCCACGGAGGTCATCCTCTTGCCCGACAAGATCGAGAAGGTCCTGGTGGTGACCGCGCATCCCGACGATTCCGAGTTCGGCGCCGGTGGGGCCGTCGCGAAGCTCGTCAGGGATGGCTGCGAGGTCAGCTACGTCATCGTGACGAACGGCAACAAGGGCTCGGGTGATCGCACGATGACCTCCGAACGCCTGGCCCGCGTCCGTGAAGAGGAGCAGCGCAATGCCGCGCGCACGCTCGGCGTCGCGCGCGTCGAGTTCCTCGGCTATCCCGATTGCGAGGTCGAGGACACCCGCGACCTGCGGCGAGACATCACCCGCGAGATTCGACGGTGGCGGCCCGATCTCGTCATCACGATGAACCCGCACCGCACCTACAACCTCGGCGCCTCTCACCGCGATCACCGGACCGTCGCGGGGGTCACCCTCGACTGCGTCTATCCGCTCGCGCGCGACCACCTGTCGTTCCCGGAGCTGATGCCCGACTTCGAGCCGCACAAGGTGCTCGAGATCCATCTGATGCAGTGGGAGAATCCCCACCTCGTCGTCGACATCACCGACGTGATGGACCTGAAGCTCAAGTCGCTGGCCTGCCACGCGAGCCAGTTCGCCGACTTCGCCGGGGTCGAAAAGCGCATTCGCGAGCGCGCGGCGGAGCTCGGCAAGCCGAAGGGCTACGCGTACGCGGAGACGTTCGACCGGATCGTCATGGCGCGATGATCCGGTACTGGCCGGCGCTCCTGAGCGTCCTCCTGTCCCTCGGCGCCATCGTCGGCTACGTCGCGTTCCTGCGTATGCCCGTCGTGCGCAACCACCCCGAGCTCTACCTCGTCGCGTTCGCGCTGGCCACGCTGATCGCCGCCGCCGCGTCGTGGCGGGCCGCGCGCTGGCCGAACATCGTCGCGCTCGCGCTCTCGGCGGTCCTGCTGGTTCTCGGCGGGTACTTCAACTTCGTCCTGGCCCGGGTGCCGGCCACGGCGACCGCGCTCAAGATCGGCGAGCCCGCGCCCGACTTCACCCTGGCGGACGCCACCGGCGCGTCCGTCAGCCTCGCGTCCTTCCGCGACCGAACGCCCGTCGTTCTGGTCTTCTATCGCGGCTACTGGTGACCGTTCTGCGTCTCGGAGCTCCAAGGACTTGGAGCCGTGCTCACGGAGCTGGGCGACTCGGGCGTCCAGATCCTCGCGATCAGCCCCGACCCGAACGAGCGAAGTCAGGAGCTGGCCGTGCGGTTCCGGGCGCGCTATCGCTTCCTCGCCGACCGTGATCTCGCGTTGACGCGCCGCTACGGTCTCGTCCACGTCGGCGGCGGCAACAAGGGCCAGGACGTGCCGCGCCCCACGACGGTCGTCCTCGACCGGCGCGGGATCGTCCGCTGGCTCTCGCTCGCCGACCGCATCCAGGTGCGGCCCGACCCGGACGCCGTGGCGCGCGCCGTCCGTGAGCTCGCCCCGTGACCGATCTGTCGCTGGGCTCGAGCGTCAAGCGCGTGCAGGAGGCGCTCGCCGCCGCGGGTGGCGGCCACACGGTGGTCGTCCTCGAGCAATCGGCGCGGACCTCTGCCCAGGCCGCGAGCGCGGTGGGGTGCCGTGTGGATCAGATCGCGAAATCGCTGGTGTTCCGCGCCGAGCAGAGCCAGCGCGCGGTGCTGGTCATCGCGAGCGGCGCCAATCGCGTCGACGAGCGCAAGATCGCGGCGCTGATCGCGGAGCCGATCGGTCGAGCCGACGCCGAATTCGTCAGGCAGCGGACGGGGTTCGCGATCGGCGGCGTCGCGCCGGTCGCGCACGCCGAGCCGCTCACGATCCTGATCGACGAAGATCTGTTGCAGTGGTCGGAGATCTGGGCGGCGGCCGGGCATCCGAACACGGTCTTCAAGCTGACGCCCGCCGACCTCGTGAGCCTGACCTCTCGCCGCGGCATCCCTGATCGCGCTGGCGGCCGGGGCGTACGCGCGCTCCGCCGTCGTGCCGCCAGCGGCCGCGCCGCTCTCCGAAAGCGTGAGCGCCTTGACCGCCCCCGAGATGGAAGGCCGGCGATCGGGCACGCCCAGCGGCGATCTTGCTGCCCGCCGGATCGCCGACTGGTTGGCGGCCGCCGGGCTTCGTCCAGGAGGCGACCAGGGGACGTACCTCCAGACGTTCGTGCTCGAGACCTCGCCGCGGCCGGGACCGGCGAGCAGCCTCGATCTGCTCGGCCCCACGCCGCGACGCCTCGAGGCGGGACGTGAATGGATCGCGCACGGCGGCTCACGAGCCGGCGAGGTCAGCGGTGACGTCGTGTTCGTCGGCTACGGCGCGGAGATTCCGGAGGCCAGCTACGACGACTACGCCGGTGTCGACGTTCGCGGAAAGATCGCGCTCGCGCTCGACGGGGCGCCCACTCATCTGTCCGACGCGCGGGTGAGCCGCCTCGACAAGCTGATCGCCGCGCAGCGGCGTGGCGCCGCTGCCCTGCTGATCGTGGGCGGCGCGCTCCCGTCGCCGGAGAAGACTTCGGTCGAGGTCGGGCTGGTGTCGGGCGCCCTGACGCGCGAGGCCGCCGACGCGCTCCTGGCTCCGACGGGGCGCACGACGGTCGACGCGACCGCCGCGCTGTCCACGGCGCGTGGTCCGGCGCCGTTCGCGACGCGAACCCGCGCGCACATCCGCGTCGAGAAGGTGATCGACGAGACCCGGGCGGCGAACGTCATCGGCGTCCTGCCCGGCGACGACCCGGCGCTCGCCTCCGAAGCCGTCGTCATCGGCGCGCACTACGACCACCTCGGCCGCTCCGACGGCGTCGTCTACCCGGGTGCCGACGACAACGCTTCCGGGACCGCCGTGGTCCTCGGGCTGGCGCGCGCTTTCGCGGCAGCCGGGGGCTCGAGCCGCACCCTGGTCTTCGCGCTCTTCGGCGCCGAGGAGCTCGGGCTGATCGGCTCGCGCCACTACGTGAACCGGCCCGTCGTCCCGCTCGATCGCACGGTCGCGATGGTGAACTTCGACATGGTCGGCCGGCTGCAAGGGCGATCGCTGAACGTGGGCGGGGGCGACAGCGGCAACCGGCTCCGCGCGCTCGTGAGCGACGCGGCGCATCTCGAGGGCATCTCACTCGACGTCCACGGCTCTCCCTATGGACCGTCCGATCACAGCCGGTTCTACGCGGCCGGGGTCCCGGTCCTGTTCTTCTACACGGGCGGTCACAGCGACTATCACAAGCCGAGCGACACTGCCGACAAGATCGACGCGGCCGGCATGGCCCGCGTGGCGGCCGTCGGCGCGCGTGTCGTCGAGCGCCTCGCGAGCGACGCGCGACCGGTCTACGCCCAGGTCGCGCGTCCGGCGCGTCGCCAGGGCAGCGGGGCCGCCGGCGGCGCGCTTCTCGGCGTCGTCGCCCTGCCCCGTCCTGGAAACGACGGCCTCAGGCTGTCGAGCGTCATGCCGGGAACCGGCGCCGAGCGCGCGGGGTTGCGCGAAGGCGACGTGATCGTGCGATTCGCCGGGATCGCCGTCGAGGGCCTCGAGGAGCTGAGAACGCTGATCCGCGAACGCAAGCCCGGCGACGCGGTCCCGGTGCTCTATCTCCGAGACGGAGAAGCGCGCTCGACGTCAGCGACGCTCGGTCCCCCCATTGACTAGCCGCGCGATCCGCCGTCCCCGAGGAGGCGTGCATGGTCGACGATGACGTGAGATCCGCTCCGACGCTGACCGAGATGATGCGCCGGCGTGCGGCCCTCTCGCCCGACCAGCAGTATTTCCGGTTGTACGACGAGACCGTGACCTACGGACGCCTGTGGGCGCAGAGCGGGAAGTACGCCGCCGGGCTCGCGCGGGCCGGCGTGGCTCCGGGCGACAAGATCTGTCTCATCTATCCGACCTGCGCCGAATTCTTCTACACGTTCTTCGGCGCCTTGCGCCTGGGCGCGGTGCCGGTGCCGCTGTACCCCACGCTCGGCGTCGAGACGACGGCCGCCATCTTCCGCGACTCCGAAGCGGTCGCGGTCGCGACGATCGGTTGGTTCCGCGCCGGCGTGGACGAGAGCTGCGCGCTCGCCCCGAACGTCCGCATGGTCCTGGAACCGCCGGATCTCGAGATCGACGCGCCGGCGCCGCCGCTCGCCGCGGCGAAGGCGGACGATCTGGCCTTCCTGCAGTACACCTCGGGGAGCACGGGCCACCCGCGCGGTGTCATGCTCACCCACCAGAACGTGGTGTCGACCATCCACTTCATGGCCGAGGCGGCCGGGATCACCGTCGACGACCGCGTCGTCTCGTGGCTTCCGCTCTATCACGACATGGGGCTGATCGGCTGCGCGTTCACGCCGCCGCTCTCCGGCACGCCGATCTGGCTCCTGCCGCCCGATCTCCGCAATCCGCGGCAGTGGCTCACGCTGATCACGGAGATCCGGGCGACGTTCACGGTCTCGCCGGACTTCGGCTACCGCAACTGCGTGCGCAACGTCCGGGACACGACCGGGCTCGATCTGGGAAGCCTCAAGGCGGCGCTCTCGGGCGCCGAGCCCGTGCGCCTGTCGACGATCGAGGCCTTCGAGTCGCACTTCGGCCTCAAGCGCATCATCTCGCCGTGCTACGGCCTGGCCGAGGCGACCCTGGCGGTCGCCATCTGGCCGCGGGGGGTGCCGCTCCGGCTCGCTTCGAGCGGGCGGTTTCTCTCCGTGGGCCGGCCGTGCCGCGGCGTCTCGGTGAAGATTCTCGCGCCGCTGGACGAGGGCGGCGGCGACCGTGCCGCGGGGGTCGAGGGTGAGATCTGCGTGAAGAGTCCCGGCGTGATGAAGGGCTACTACAACAACCCGGCCGCCACCGCGAAGGTGCTCATGCCGGGCGGCTGGCTCAGAACCGGAGATCTGGGATTCCTCGACGTCGAGGGATTCCTCTTCGTGACCGGGCGGCTCAAGGATCTCATCATCCTCGGCGGCCAGAACGTGGTGCCGGCCGACATCGAGGAGGTCGTCGATCGCGTGCAGGGCGTGCGCTACTCCGCTGCCGTCGGCATCGACAGCGAGCGGACGGGCACGCAGCGACTTCACGTCGTCGCCGAGGTGCGCAGCGAGGACGCATCGCCCGACGACTACCACGATCTCATCCGCGAGGTCACCAGCCGCGTCCACCGCGCGAGCGGCCACCGGCCGGCGCGCGTGATCCTCGTTCGGTCGGGCACAATTCCGAAGACCTCCAGCGGCAAGATCCAGCACTCACGCCTGGTGCAGATGATCCAGGACGACTCGCTCGACGAGCGCGTCGTCTACGGCGACGACTGACCGTGCAGGTCGGTTGTCACCTGCCCGTCTACGGCCCCGCCGCCACGCGCGACGTGCTGCTGGGGTTCGCGCGCCGCATGGAGGCGCTCGGCTACGACTCGCTCTGGGCCAGCGACCACGTCGTCATTCCGTACTCGATCGCGTCGCGCTATCCCTACAACCCGACCGGCGACTTTCCTCTGGCCCCGACCACCAGCTTCCTGGAGCCCCTGGTCGCGCTGGGACTCGTCGCGGGCGTGACCGAGCGCGTCCGGCTCGGCACGACCGTGCTCGTGCTGCCCCACCGCCATCCGGTCCTCGCCGCGAAGATGCTTGCGACGCTCGACCACCTGGCGCCGGGCCGCGTCATCCTGGGCGCCGGCGTCGGCTGGATGAAGGAGGAGATCGAGCTCTTCGGCGTGCCCTACGAGCGGCGCGGGGCCTGGAGTGACGAGGCGATTCGCGTCATGAAGGCGTGCTGGCGCGACGAGCGCGTGAGCCACCGGGGCCAGTTCGTGCGCTTCGAGGCGCTCGGCGTGGCGCCGAAGCCGGCGCAGGGCACGATCCCGGTCTGGATCGGCGGCCACACGCCGCGGGCGCTCCGGCGCGTCGCCGAGCTCGGGGACGGCTGGCACGCCGCCTTTCCGAGCGCGGCGAAGATGAAGACCGGGCTCGCGGATCTGGCGAGCGCCTGCCGCACGGTGGGCCGTGACCTGAAATCGCTCACGATCAGCGCGCGTCTGGGGCTGCCCGCCCGCCAGGATGCCGACGCGCTCGTCGGCGAGATCCGCGAGCTCGCCGACCTCGGCGTGAGCCACCTGATCCTCGAGTCGCGTGTGCGTGACCTCGACGACCTGACCGCGATCTACGAGAAATTCGCGAGCGCGGTCCGCCCTCGACTCTGAGCGGCTCATCGCGGTGAGACGTTGATCGTCCGCCTTCTGCGCCTCGTCCTGTACCTCGTCATCGTCGCCGCGGTCGTCTGGAGCGTCGCGGCGCTCTGGATCGACGGCCCCGGGAATCGGACGCTCGCCGCCGTGCTGGGCGCGCTGGTCGCGGCGGTGTCGCTGGCCGCGCTCGTGATGATCCATCCGTGGACGGCGGCGAGCGTCGCCGCCGTGCTGCGACGACGCAGTGACATCACCGCCCGGGCCCGAGCCGCCGGCGGTCAGCCGGAGTTCGCGGCGCTCGCCCGCGAGGGCCTTCCGGAGCGCCCCGCTAGAGACCGATGAGGGTCTCGAGCAGCTTCCCGATCAGCTCGTCGCGCTGGCGGACCGCCTGGCATGCTACGGCAGGAAGATCTCCTCCGCGTCGACCGGAGATGATAAGGAGAGACGATGGACGACCCGTATCAGCTCGAGATCATCATCGCGCTGCTCGCGGCCGTGCTGGCGCTCGCGACGGCAGCCCGCCGCGTTCTGATCCCCTATCCCATCTTCCTGGTCCTCGGCGGGCTGGTCATCGGTCTCGTCCCGAACATCCCGATCGTCCGGCTCGACCCCGACCTGGTGTTCCTGGTTTTCCTCCCTCCGGTCTTGTATTCGGCGGCATACTTGACGTCGCTCCGCGACTTCCGAGCCAACCTGCGTCCAATCACGTTGCTCGCGATCGGACTGGTGCTGGCCACGACCGCGGTGGTCGCCGCCGTCGCGCGCTTCGTCATGCCCGGGCTGAGCTGGCCCGCGGCGGTCGCGCTCGGCGCCATCGTCTCGCCGCCCGACGCCGTCGCCGCCAGCGCCATCGCCCGACGCCTGGGCATCCCCTATCGGATCGTGACCGTCCTCGAGGGCGAGAGCCTGATCAACGATGCCGCGGCGCTCGTGCTCTATCGGTCCGCGGTCGCGGCGGTCGTGACCGGTGTCTTCTCACTCACGGATACGCTCTGGCAATTCGTCCTGACCTCGGCGGGCGGCGTGTTGATCGGGCTGATCGTGGGCTGGCTCGTCTGCTGGGCGCTGCGCCTCACCGAGGACAGCCTGACCGAGACGACCATCACGTTGCTGGCCCCCTATGCGGCATGGCTCCTCGCCGAGCGGACGCACACCTCCGGCGTGCTCGCGTGCGTGGCGGGCGGCCTGTACGTCCGTCAGTACTTCAGCGCGGTGGTGGCGCCCGCCACGCGCATGCAGTCCCTCGCCGTCTGGAATCTCCTCATCTTCGTCCTGAACGGCGTGGTCTTCGCGCTGATCGGGCTCCAGCTCGGCGCCATCCGCGCGGCGGGTCTCCGCGCCGATCTCGGGACCCTCGTGCGCCTCGGGGCCCTCATCAGTCTCGCCGCCATCGTGATCCGTCTGATCTGGGTCCCGCTGGCCGTCGTGATCCCCCGGCTCGTGAGCCGCGCGCTGCGCGCGCGCGATCCGATCCCTCCGTGGCCTCAGGTGCTGCTGCTGTCGTGGATCGGCATGCGCGGCATCGTCTCGCTCGCCGCCGCGCTCGCCTTGCCGGAGACGACGGCGTCGGGCGGGCCGTTTCCCTTCCGCGGCGAGATCATCCTCGTCACCTTCGCGGTGATTCTGGCCACGCTCGTCTTGCAGGGGCTCAGCCTGACGCCGCTGATCCGGTTCCTCGAGCTGGGCGAAGACCGTACGCTCGAGCTAGAGGAAGCGCGAGCACGGGAGGAAGCGGCGCAGGCCGCGATCGCCCACCTGGAGCAGCTCTCGACCGCCCCGTGGCCGCGCCGCGAGGACGTGGACCGGATGCGGGCGGTCTACACCCAGCGGATCCGGCGCTCGTCACCGATCGAGCTGGGCGCGGACGGTTCAGCCGTCCGCGCGCAAGCCGCGTTCCGACGGCTCCGCCACGAGACGTTGTCGGCCGAGCGCCGAGCGCTGATCGCGTTGCGGGATCAGGGCGCGATCAGTGACGAGATTCTCCACCGGCTCGAGCAGGAGCTCGACGTCGAGGCCATGCGCATCGGGCTCGGCGAAACGCGCTTGAGTGGCTGAAACTGGAACGCCGAGCGTTGCTAGGGCCTCAGATCTTCTCGCCGAGCTTCGCCCAGTCCTCCAGGAACTTCTTGAGCCCGATGTCGGTCAGCGGGTGCTTCATGAGCTGCTCGAGCACCGCGAACGGGAGCGTCACGACGTGGGCCCCGGCCTTCGCGGCGTCGATGACGTGAAGCGGGTTACGGATCGAGGCGGCGAGTACCTGCGTCTTGTAGCCCTGGACCCGATAGATCTCGCAGATGTCGCGGACGAGGTCCATGCCGACGTGCGAGATGTCGTCGAGGCGTCCGAGGAACGGGCTGATGTAGACGGCGCCCGCCTTTGCGGACAGAAGGGCCTGGGTCGCCGAGAAGCAGAGCGTCTGGTTGACGCGGATGCCCTTGCCGGAGAGGTACTTCACCGCCTTGAGGCCGTCCTTGGTGAGCGGGCACTTCACGACGGCGTTCGGCGCGACCTGCGCCAGCTCCTCGCCTTCCTTCACCATGCCCTCGAAATCGGTGGCGACCACCTCGAGGCTGACGTCGCCGGGTACGATCGAGCAGATTTCCTCGACGAGCGGCCGGAACGGACGCTTCTCCTTGGCGATCAGCGACGGGTTGGTCGTCACGCCGTCCACCAGGCCCAACGCCACGCCTTCCTTGATTTCCTTGATGCTCGCCGTGTCGAGAAAGATCTTCATCGCGCCCTCCCCAGGTAATAGGCGCACGCCTCGGCCCGCGGGGGAGCCCCGAGGGCCGGCAGCGCGCACCTCGATCGCGTCATTGCCGCTCGATCGTCACGCGCGTTCCCGCGCGCACTTTATCGAAGATACGGGCGTCGCCCATGATCTTGCCGACGACGTTCACGGCACTCGCCGGACGGCACTCGCCGTTGCGGCTCACCGGTGTCGGACCGAAGAAGATGCAGAACGCGCGCCCCGGAGGCCAGTACGCGAGGTCGCCGACGTCGACGACTTCGCGCGGCGCCTCGGCGGACGCCGTCAGCCCGATATCGAAGTAGATCTCGTCGCCCCACGTCTCGCCGCGCGCTTCTATCGGCAGCTTGTCCCAGATCGCACGCGCCGTCTTCGAGTCATTGAGCCGCGCCTCCGCGGACACCGACCCCGCCGTGATCCGGATCGCGCGGTCCATCGAGCTCAGCCTAGGCTCCGGTTCCGATGCAAGTCAAGAAGCGGCACGGCAGGCCTCAAGCGTTGCGCTGGTAGTCGGTGAGCGTGGCGTCGAGCGTGGCGCGGTCGGCGACCGCCGACCACCCCTCGCCCTCCACCGCGAGCGAGCCGGCGCAGGCGCCGGCGGCCGCGGCCAGCCAGGGATCGCCGTCGCGCTGATACTGGATGAGAAAGGCGGCCGCAAAGACGTCGCCGGCGCCGGTCGGGTCGACCTCGCGCGCCGGCCGCGGCTGAACCTCGTAGCGCTCGCCGTTCACAAACAGGAGCGCGCCCTCGCGGTCCGCCGTCAGCACTCCGACGGGCATGCGCTGGAACCACTCGACCACCTCGGTCTCCTGGCCCCGGATGTCCTCGCGGCTCAGGAACAGCGCCTGAACCGACTGCAGGAGGCGCTCGGGCGAGCGCCACGGGCGAGGGACGACGAGGCCATCGGGCTTCACCTGCCTCACCCAGCCCTGCGCGGCCGCGCCGACGGCGCCGTCGGTGAAGAGGGTCGCGATCATCGGATCGACTTCGTCCACCACCGGCGCCAGGAGGGTCAGCGACGCCTCGCGCCAGTCCTCCGGGACGTCAGCCATCGTCAGAGGGGCCGCGGCGGCATGCACGTGCGAGACCCGCCCCCCCGGCTCGTGCCGATGCTCGAACAAGGTGGTATCGGCGGCCGGCACGCTGACGACCTCGATCTTCGGGGGAATCACGTCGAGCGGAAAATCGTCGCCATGACTCGTGAGGAGCCCGACCGAGAGTCCGAGGCGATGGGCGGTGACAGCGGCGTAAAGCGCGGAGCCGCCCGGGCGTGTGGATTCGCCGAAGCGGTCGAGCGTGACGTGCCCGATGGCGACGAAGTCAGGCGCGCTCACGCCAGGACTAGAGCTTGAGCTCCTTGGTGTCGGCGCAGATCTTCACGCGCCGGTGCCCCACCGGGTCTTGACCGCCTCGCGATCCACCGCACCGTCCGCCGTGCGGGGCAGCGCGTCGGTGAAGGCCACCGCGTGCGGCCGTTTGAAGCGGGCGATCTTCGAGCCGACGAAGTCGACGACTTGTTGCACGGTGTAGCGATCGGTCGGCCGCACCTCGACGATCGCCTTGATCGCCTCGCCCCACTTGACGTCGGGGATCCCGTAGACGCACGCGGCCCCGATGCCGTCCATCTGGACGATCACCGACTCGACCTCGGCCGGATACACGTTCTCGCCGCCGGGCTTGATCAGCTCTTTTTCCGGCTTGCGCCGGACGTAGTAGAGCCAGCCGTCCTCGTCGAAGCGCCCGACGTCGCCGGTGTGATGCCAGCCGTTGCGCAGGGTGTAGGCGGTCACGTCCGGCTGGCCGAAGTAGCCCTGGAACACGACCGGGCCGCGCACGACGATCTCGCCCGGCGTGCCGGTCGGCACCTCGCGGTCGTAGTCGTCGACGAGCCGCAGCCGGCACACCGCAATCGGCCGGCCGGCGGCACCGGGCTTGTCGCGCACGCGCTGGATGCTGACGAACCCGGTGGTCTCGGACTGGCCGAAGCCGGTCCAGAACTGCGCCTGCGTCTCGTCGTGCAGCCGCTGGATCGTGGGCGGCGCGTCGAGCCCCGAGACGTGCTTCAAGCTCGGCAATTTGCTGCCGAGCTTCTGCGCGGCGTCCAGCAGGTTGACCAGCACCGGCGGAAAGTCCGAGACGTGCGTGATGCGATGCGCGTCGATCAGCCGCACCGCTTCCTCGGCGTCGTAGCGGGCGACCAGCACGCAGGCGCCGCCGGCGTGCAGGTGGGCCAGGAGGTTGCCGAGCGCGGTGATGTGGAACAGCGGCAGCGCGAGCAGATATCGGTCGGCCGCGGTGAAGCCGAGCGCCTGGACGACCACGAGCGAGGCCGTCACGACGTTCGAGTGCATGAGCACGGCGCCGCGCGGGATCACGTCCACCGCCGCCGTCGAGATCACCGCGAAGGGGTCGTCGCCGGTGACGTCAGCCGACGGCGGCGGGTCGCCGCGATAGAGACTCGACAGCGCCGTGAAGCCCGCTGCCGGCGGGGCCTCGCCGAGCTGGTACCAGTGCGCCACGCCGCGCTGCGTGCGAGGCCACTCACCCACGACCGGTAAGGTCGAGGCGTCGGCGACCATCATGGTCGGCGCGGCGCGCTCGAGGACTCGCTCGACCTCCTGGGCGGTGAGCCGCCAGTTGATCGGATACGCGATGATGCCCTGGCGCGCGCACGCACCGTAGAGGTCGACGTACGCCGCGTCGTTCTGGGCGAGGATGCAGATGCGATCGCCCTTGGAAAGCCCGAGGCCCGCCAGCCCGGAGGCGAGCCGGTCGGCTCGCTCCAGGAGCTCGCGGAAGGACCATTGCCGTGTGCCCTGGATCAGCGCGGGCGCGTCGCGGTAGAGCGCCGCGCCGCGCGCCAGGAGGTCGTAGACCGTGAAGGCCTGGGCGCCCATCCGCCTACTGCCCGACGATGTCCGCCTTCATCGGCCCGAGCATGCCGAGCAGCTCGCTCTTGTCCTTCGGATCGACCTTGTTCTTGTCGAGCGCCTTGACCAGGTTCTCGACGGTCGCGCTCCACTCGGCGTCGGTGATCTGCATGCCCTTGTGCGCCGTCTTCATGTCGCGGCCGAGGTAGGAGCAAGGCCCGCCGGTCGCGTCGCAGATCTGGTCCGCGAGGTTCGACTTCAGCTTCTCGACGTCGGGCCCTTTCATGTCCTTGAACCGCGCGTTGACGCGGCGGTCGCCGGCCATGTTGGTGACGAAATCGCCGACGACGAGCGCGATGCCTTCGCGCCCGCCCAGCCGCTTGTAGAGTGTCGGCGGCGGATCGCCCATCGTCGCGCACGCCACGAGGTTCAGCGCCGCGAGGCACAGCACGATCCGCCGTCCGACGCGCGCCTCTGAACGATCGCCCATCGAGTCCGCTCCTCTCAGGAGAGCCAGCGTTTGCGACGCTTGTAGTGCTTGACATCCCGGTACGACCGGCGACTCCCCACCTCGGTGAGACCGAGGTAGAACTCCTTGATGTCCGCGTTCTGGGTGAGCATGGCCGCGGTGCCGTCGAGCACGATGCGGCCGTTCTCCATCACGTAGCCGTGCTCGGCGATGGTCAGCGCCAGGGCCGCGTTCTGCTCGACCAGCAGCACGGTGAGCTTCTCCTGCCGGTTCAGCTGCTGCACGATCGCGAAGATCTCCTCGACCAGCATCGGCGCCAGCCCGAGCGACGGCTCGTCGAGTAGCATCACGTGCGGGTCGGCCATCAGGGCGCGCCCGATCACGAGCATCTGCTGCTCGCCCCCGGACAGGTAGCCGGCCTGGACGCCGCGCCGCTCCTTCAGACGCGGAAAGTAGCCGAAGACGCGGTCGATCCCTGCGGCCACCTTCTGGCGGTCCCTCTGGATGTGAGCGCCCGCGATCAGGTTTTCCTCGGTGGTCAGGTGCTCGAAGACCCGGCGGCCTTCGAACACCTGCACGATCCCGTGCCGGACCACCGCGTGGGGCGGCAGCCGGTCGATCCGCTCGTTCTTGAACTCGATCGAGCCCTTCGTGACCTCGCCTCGCTCGGAGCGCAAGAGGCCCGAGATCGCCTTGAGCGTCGTCGTCTTGCCGGCGCCGTTGGCGCCGAGCAGCGTCGTGATCCCGCCCTCGCGGACGTTGAGCGACACGCCCTTGAGGACGAGGATCACGCCGTCGTAGATGACCTCGATGTTGTTGAGGCTCAGCATGTCCGAGCTCTTACTTCTTCGCCCCGCTCTCCTTGATGTGCTTGGCCACCACGTCTTGATACGCGGCGAACCAGTCCGTGACCTTCACGAACTTACCGTCCTTCACCTGCCAGATCTGCACCAGCCCGCCACCCTCGTGGTCGGTGTTGGTGATCTTGAGCGGCGGCACCAGCCCGCCCAGGGTGAAGTTCGAGATCTTCTCGAAACCCGCTTTGGTGTCGACGCCGGTGATCTTTCCGTCCGGCTTCGCCTTCAGCGCATTGCGGATGGCCTCGACGTGCAGGGCAGCGATGAGCACGCCTCGGTTGTAGAACACGCTCGACGCCATTTCCTTCGGAGGCTCCTTACCCTGTTTCTTGTACATCTCACGGATCTCGTTCAGCACCGGATAATCGGAGCCGACTCCCGCGAACTGCATGACGTAGTAACCCTCGGCGACCGCGAAGCCCCCGGCGCCCTCGATATTGGCCTCGCCCGCGCCCCACACGAAGGAGACGAACTTGCGCAACGGGTACCCCACCCGCTTGAACTCCTTGATCGACACCGACGGCGCGCCGCCGAACAGGTGCCCGATCACGAAGTCCGCGCGGAAGCGCTGGGCGATGTCGAGCACCTGGGCGCCCATCTCGACGCCGGGAGGCGGCACCGCGAACGTCTTGAGCTGGAAGCCCTCGCGGGCTGCGAGATCCTCGAGCACCTCGATCGGCTCCCGGCCGGCCGGGTTGTCGTAGAAGATGAACGCGATCTTCTTGCCCTTGAGGCTGCCCCCGAGCTGCTTCTTCACGAAGTCCACCGCCGCGGTGCCCTGCGACCAGTAGGTGGCCGCGATCGGGAAGATGTACGGATACCGGACGCCGTCGGCGGCCGCCGCGCTGCCGAAGCCGGGCGAGGTGCCCGGGATCCGATCTTCAGTGAGCTTCGCCGCGAGCGCGTAGATCTGCGGCGTGCCGTAGATGGCCATCGTCACCGCGCCGTCCTTCTTGTGGCGCTCGTAGGATTCGACGGCCGGTGGCACCTTGTACTCGTGGTCGATCTCGAGGGCCTTGATCTTGAAGCCTTCGACGCCGCCCTTGGAGTTCACCAGGGCGACGTAATCGTGGAAGCCCGGGCACAGGACCGTGCCGACGATCTGGGTCGGCCCTGTGCGGTCACATTGCACGCCGATCACGATCTCGCCCTTGGACTGGGCGAGGGACGGGCCCGCGGTCAGCAGGCTGCCCGCCGCCACGATCAGCGCCGTCGCGATGGCCAGGAACTGTCTCATGTGCACTCTCCCTTGCTCGCGCACTCAGTACGCGAACGGCCAGACTCTGAAGTAGCTTCGAATGTTTCGCCATAGACGGTTCAGCCCCTCCGGCTCCACGATCAGGAAGAAGATGATGAGGGCGCCGAACATCATCAGGCGGAGGTTGGGAATGAGATTGAGCACGGTTTGCGGTGAGAAGAAGACCCCGCCGAAGGCCTCCATGGCGTAGCGGATGACGATCGGGAGCAGGGTCACGAAGATCGCCCCGAAGATCGAGCCCAGCACGGAGCCGAGGCCCCCGATGATGATCATCGCCAGGTAGTCGATGGAGACGCCGATCTGGAACTGCTCGTAGTTGGCGATGCCGAGGAAGTACGTGTAGAGCACCCCGGTCATCCCGGCGTAGAACGACGAGATCGCGAACGCGAGGAGCTTGTAGCGGAAGATGTTGATGCCGATGATCTCGGCGGCGATGTCGTGGTCGCGAATCGCGATGAAGGCGCGCCCCACGCGGGTGCGCATGAGGTTCATCGTCCCCACGATGGCCAGGGCGACGAACACGAGCAGGAAGTAGTACATGTCGCGCTGGGTGTCGAGCACCATCGTGCCCAGACGCGGCCGCGCCACCTCGATCGAGGCCTGCACGCCGCCGCTGATGAAGGTGACGTGGTTGATGGTCCACTCGATGATGAGCTGACCGGCCAAGGTGGCGATCGCCAGGTACAGCCCCTTGATGCGCAGGGACGGGATGCCGACGATCGCGCCGATCAGCGCCGCCATCAACCCGCCGGCCAGCAGATTCACGGGCCACGGCGAGCCCAGGCGATTGGCGAGATTGGCAGCGGTGTAGGCGCCCACCGACATGAACGCCCCGTGGCCGATCGAGACCTGGCCTGTGTAGCCGACGAGGATGTTGAGGCCGAGCGCGCCGATGACCGCGATCCACACGAGATTGGCCACCGACAGGAAGTACTCGTGGAGCGAGAGCGGGATGATCAAGAAGAACACGACCGCCAGCGCCGCGATCGTCCACCGCGCGATCGGCAGCGGGTACAGCCCCATATCCGCTTCATACGTTGTCTTCAGTACCCCGCACTCTCTGTGAATCATTCTCGTCTCCACGGGTCGAGCCCGCGGGGGCGGGGTGGGGCGGGGTCTGTCGGGACCACGCGGCACGCGCTCGCATTTCCCCTATCGGCTGGGCTCCATCCGGGCGCACTCGGCCCGCCGACCGCATGGAGGGAACGGGTCCCGACAGACCCCACCCCACCCCGCCCCCACGGGCTCCACTCATGCCGCGCAGAGTCACGGCGTAGGACGGATGCCGAGGCCGAAGTCATGCACGTCATGGGATTGCTTGGAGCATAGGAGCTAGGCCAAGCAAACGGCGG
>WNGJ01001171.1_pt1 | contig 73655 bp, 102 predicted proteins | sample 5400611 | NCBI WGS metagenome assembly WNGJ01 (sample SAMN13153375, study PRJNA577476) | soil metagenome | isolation source: 40 cm soil or saprolite under Garry oak tree replicate 1 | place: USA:California | collected 2016-06-15 | reverse complement strand
GGGGGGTGAAGTGGCTGGAAAAGGGGGAGCTGTGACAGAGAGGAGGGAATTGTGAGGGGGGTTGGGGGGGAATTAATTGTGACGTAGATGACGAGAAAGCAGTAGGTTTGTCACAATTAAATGGTACATATGAATCAGGCAATCCTACATTCCAACGAGTTTATTGTAAAAATCGAATTCACAGACGATGGACTAAAGTTAATCCTACGCAACCCACACACTGAAATAGGTCAGGATGGGAGCTTTGATTTCGGAGCATGGCAAATACTAAAAGCCACAATCGAATCTATAGTGAAAACCCATACTCCGAAAGAATCGTGACAGAGATTCAATATCCAACCTCAGATACGAAACAACAATAAACTCAATGGCCATCTGTATTAATTGTGACAAAGCATTTAAAGCGAAAAGATCCGATGCGCAATTGTGCTCTGCCAAATGCCGGCAGCAGTTCAAAAGAAAGGGCAACAAGCTGAGAGGCCAAACGGCGCCTTTTAAGGGCATTATACCATCCATTGAAGATAATAGGGCGCCGGTCAATATTCTGGCGCCCTATGTACCCCTAAAGACCAATGAGGAGGTTTTATTGGGTAGAATACTTAATGGGCCTCCTGTTAAATCATTCCGAGACTACATGGATCTCATAAAAACAGGCCAATATAATCGGATAGAAATTACAAAATGGATTAATGAAGATAAAAAACTAAATTCCAACCAAAAATCAATGCTTTATTCTAAACTCAATTAAACAGTACGCGTTGGGGTTAGGAAAATACCCCTATATCCCTAATAATTTGTTATTACTTTTCAGCAAGTTTAAATATTTTAGCTATTTTGGCCCAAATTTAACCCTTTCCCCTGAATCTTTATATGACTAATACAGCCATTCCTACCAATTCCATTAATTTGACGGATTTTGACTTCACGGTAGATCGTACCAGGTACATGAATATTTCGGAACCTCATGATGGCAGTGTTACCATCCGTATGCCGGGTAAAAATAGAAAGACTGCAAATCACGAATTAGTATTCGTTCCTTACTTTAAAAAACATAAAGTAAAATTCCAAACAGTTGCCATCGGAAGAAATAAAAAAAAGTCGCAAACGCCTATAGTGGTATTCGATCAAAATACTTTAGACCATGAAAATGCCACTATCAGAAAATATGATAAACTGGGAGGAATTGTTAATAGCAAAGGTCATGCGTTGAAAATACTCGAAATATTTAAAATTCCAGTTCCTTCCAGCATGGACGAAGTAATTAAAGTATTTTTTAGATTACAGCCAACTATAGTTACTGGCGATACGCTTAATTATCGCATTTGTACCATTTCCCACATGAAGACCATTAAAAACGAGCCGCCTAGACTTAAGCGAAAGAAAACGAAAGGCGAATCGTCTTCGAAAGGTTCAGAAACTGACAATGAGGAAAAAGATATGGCCACAAATATTTTATAAAATTTGCAAATGTTATAACATTTGCATAAACTTGTGAAATATTTAAAGAGTGGTAGAAGGCATAAGTGTTATCCGTTTGATTAAAGTTGGTAATTCTAGTGGAATAATAATTAAGAAAAAAATTCTTCAACAAGCTGGGATCGAGCAAAATACAAATTTGCAGATTTGCGTACAAAACGGCAAGATCATAATCCAATCCGCTAAATTCAAGTCCTCAAAGTTGAAATTCCTTAAAAAGATATGATATTTAAAATTACCCTGGCCTTGCAGGATAAACAAGGCCACCAATTGATGCCATTCAATTATCACTATCCTTTGTCCTGGGCGATTCATAACATTATCCGCAAATCTGACGAGCAGTTTGCTTCTTTTTTTCATGACTTCGGTTACGGTTCTTATCGCTACAAATTCAAACTTTTTACATTTTCAGATATCACCATACCCTTCACCAGCAGAGGTGACAGAATGCTGTTAGTAGGGACTATTGGCACTTTTAGAATCTGCTTTCATGTTCCCGAAGCTGCCGATCATTTCCTCAAAGGACTATTTATTAATCAACAAATAATTATAGGGGATAACAGTAGCCAAGTGATATTTAGAATTAAAGGAATTGAAAATTGTTTACTGAATTTATCAGCATCTCCGAATGATATTATATCGGTAGTGGTTCAGCCTATGTCACCGTTGGTGGTAGGGCGCCGGCGAAAAGAGAAATCGGCGTCGCGCTTGTATTTTTCTCCATACGAAATTCCCTTTGTAGATTGGCTAATATTTAGCTGGATTCAAAAATATAAGGCAATTTCGTCCGAAACGGATTTTGAAATCGAACAGCTAAGAAAACAAATTAAGGTAAAAATAATTTTTTTTGATACTGCTCCGGCGGAACGCAGCATTGTCATTAAAGCTGGCAATCATGACGCACAGAAAATTAGAGGATATACCAAATTCAGAATGAGACTTACCGCTCCAAAAAAAATGATTGATTTGGCATTAAATAGCGGACTGGGCATAAAAAATTCGATTGGGATGGGGTGCGTTCAATTAATTGACTAACCAATGGATAAAGAATTAAATACGAAATGGTTGACCGCCCAAACCGGAGATCCGTTTGCAGATGTCGGGGGAATGGTAATAGACTTTTTTCTGCATTTACCGCAATTCAGGGGAAGACCCATTTTAGAATTGATAAACTATGTAGCTGACATTTATATTGATAATTGGGAAGCCAAACTTCACCCCTTTTTTTTAAATTCCACAATTACCCAGGCTCAATTCATAGGGGAAAGAAAAAAACAAGAAACGCTGGATTATTTTGCAGCTTTGTTGGATGAATCTTCCCCAGGAAAGATAGGATTCTGCGAAATAAGCGGCCAGCGAACAAAAGTGTTCCCGGCGGGCAGGAATAATCAAATTTTATCAGGGTCAGGCACTTTTGTCAATTACCACTACAATCTGCAGCCGGCCGTATATCTTTCCAAAGAGGTCCTTGTCCGGATGTTCTTTGTTCCGCTTGGCGTTCACAGACTGGCTGATAAAATAGCAATAGTAGTTTCTAATAATCCAAAAGTATCTGAATTTTTCGTTTTCCAAAATTGTGTTAACAACGTCAATGCCATAAAAACAAATGATTCCGCCGGCCCCTTAAAATCGATGTTCAGAAATCCTGCAAATGCGTTGTTTCGATTTGTAGAAGATTATATTTCTTTTCTGGATAAGAGCTTGAACAATGAGGATGCCCATGATTTTCACGAAGGCGCACATTCCTTAAATCTTTACCATTTTAGCAATTTGGGCCAAAAACCTGAAATGGTGCTCCACACCATGTCCAGCGATATTTTTGCTTTCTATGCTTACTGTAATATTTGCCACAAAGAAGATTGGCAACTTTTTGTCCGAGCGCATTATAATCCGGAGAATTTGAAAAAGTCTTTTTTCAATGAAGAAACGCAGCAATGGCAGACCAAGGAGGGTGAAGAAATATCCTTTTTAGATTATCAAAAATGGAAAAATTTTATTCTTCACGCCTTGCTCAATAACTTTTCACTTGTTAAATATTTTCTGCGATGGGCTGCCAAGCATGTATTCCCATTCGAAATTGTAAAAACATATCTAATATCTATCCGCGCTATGCAAAAGCTATCCGTTGACAAAATAGAATCTATTGCCAGTTTAATAGTTCGTCAGGACGTGGATTATATCGAAGAAATGATCAATTCGTTGAATAGTGCAGTATCCAGGACTGAATTAAGAAAAATATTTTTGAACATCCAGTCTGTCGCTCATCGCCAGAAGGCGGAAGAAGCCATCATTAGTGCAGAAGATTATATTGAATATTTATTGCCTCCGGGCGCTTCTTGGACAGAGCTTAGGGATGTTCTGGTAATTAGTATATATCATAAAAGCAATCAACACGCCACATAATCACAAATATTAATATATGAATAATTTAAAAGTGCAGGGGTTTTTTCTCTTGGATGTTGATGTTGTTGCTCTTAACAACGCAGGCAAAAGTACTTTGAGCAATAATGATAATGCCATTGCCACAAAAAAAGTATACAAGCATAAGCGCCCGTATGCCTACATATCCGGGCAGGCATTTGGTCAGTGGTGGCGGGATACTTTGCAAAAGCAATTTTCATGGGAATTATCCCCAGTCTTACGGGAATCGAAAACAGCTTTTACTGCCGCTAATCCAATAAAATATCCGGACGATGATGTCTTTGGATATGTAAAAGCGGCGAAGGAGGCCTCCGTGGACGAAGAATCTGGGGAAGTTAAAACGAATACGAAGGGTAAGGCAGTAATGGAGGATATTACAGTCACCAGGATAGCGCCTTTAATTCTCTTTTTATAACAGAACTGGCTTCAAAAATCTGTCAGACAATCTCAAAGAGTATGCCTTGGAAAATGGCTGCTCAGAAGTTCCGGATCCGTTCGTTTTAGATGGTAAAGGGCTGCCTCATAAATTACTGCAACTACCCGCAGAATTGCGGGTACAGAGAGCCATCGATGTGATCCAAGCCTTGAAGGTCATTTCGGGAGGGGCAATGCAAACGAACAATATGGGGGACATAACGCCAAAGTTTATTATTCTGGCTTTAATGCCGACAGGTAATCATCCTTTTGGCCATGTGTTTTCCGAGAAAGTGCAAAAAGTTGATGTAGAAGAGCAGGAAATCGCCACGGTGTCCCAGTATGGAGATAGAGTACAATTGAATATAGACGGGATCAAAGAGGTTTTGAAGGATTATAAAAAGCAAATTACCGGTCAAGTATTTATTGGCGTAAGGGCGGGCTTCATGGATGAATATGCCGCGGAATTAAAAGAATTGCAGAATTTAGGCGCTGCTTATCCTCTTGTCAGCGTTGCATCCATTGGTGACGCCCTGGATGGGTTTTGCGAACAAATTAAAAAAGAATTTAACTAATGGAAGTATATTCAGCCGATATAACCGCCTTTACTTCCAGTTTCCGCTACCCTATGCTAATAAGCGGCACTCAGCTTACTCTGGAAGTCCCTCCACTAAGCACAGTGTTAGGATTATTAAACGCGGCCGCCGGCACATACTTGCATTACCATGGCGATTTGATAGGTTATTACTTTGAATTTTCGGGTAAAGCCATTGATATTGAAACAATTTACATGGCAGAAGTTAACAAAAAGGGGAAGTTGCTTGCAACTACGCGTTCAAATGTTGTAAAGCGGGAATTTCTCTTCGACACTTTTTTAAGAATATATTCTCCAGAAAAGAGGTTAATCGACTATTTGGGATCTCCTTTTTATCCGCTGCTTTTGGGAAGAAGTTCCGATCTTGCGACTGTTGACATAAAAAGCATTCGTAAAAGTACCCTCATGGCCGTTTCCAACGCCGATAAAATAAAAGGCCAGATCATTCCATTTTCACAGGGGCATTTACCAGGTGCGATTCAACCACTTTCCAAATATTTTACTAACACTTGCCCCAGGGAGCTTTTGGGTAAAGAGCCATATAGTATAATAAGTTGTACCGCTGATATAAAAAGCCATCTGGTGGCGTACCGAGATGAAATAAAAGGCAAAGAAGTCGATATTTTTTTTCATGAAGTGGATTCCCGAATCTAACAGTTCACATGCCTGTTATCACTGCCACTTATATTAATTATTACCATATCTGTAAACACAAATTATGGCTATTCGCTAATGGAATTAGTATGGAGCATTCATCTAGCTTGGTTGCTGAAGGAAAGGTGCTCCATAATACAGCTTATGGGCAACGTCCTGCAAAATATCGAGAAGTCTTACTGAATGGCAGTAAGATAGATTATTACGATCCTAAAGCTAAAGTGTTGCATGAAGTGAAAAAGTCGGACAGCATGTATGATGTAGATCTGTGGCAAGCTAAATTTTATATATGGCTCTTTGAGCAAAACGGCATTTTTGGAGTAATTGGCAAGATAGAATATCCATATCTGAGGAAAACTAAAAAGATCAGCCTGGAGGAGAATGATAAAACCTATTTAAAGAAAGCCATGCAAGAGATAGAAAATATTATCTCCGCGTCGTCTCCCCCACCGCGTACCCGTAAAAGCATATGCCCCCGTTGTGCTTATTATGATTTTTGTTGGATCAAGTAACCTCGCCTTCTCATATGAAAAAAACCTATTATTTATTTAATCCTGGACGGCTAAGCAGAAAAGACAACACTTTAAAGTTAACGCCGATCGATAAAGAAGGTGTTCCGGCCGGCGATCCCAAATATCTTCCAATTGTAGATGTCGAAAATTTGTATGTTTTTGGTAGCCTGGACGCCAATAGTTCACTTTTTAATTTTTTAGGTAAAGAACACATTAATGTTCACTTTTTTGATTATTACAATCATTACACTGGATCATTTAGTCCCAAAGAATATCTATTATCTGGCAAGATGTTAATTGCCCAGGTAGGCGCCCATACCGACCTAAATAGGCGATTATTTATAGCAAAGCAGCTCATTGAGAGTGCTGCATATAATATGCTTAAAAACCTGCGATATTATCTTCATAGAGAGAAGGATACTTCCAGCCAGATAGCCATGATAAATGAACTGGCCGAAAATATTCAAAACGCCGAAACCGTTGAAATGTTAATGGGAATTGAAGGTAATATCCGTATGTCCTATTATGAGGCTTTTTCGATCATCATTGATGATTTTGAGATGGGCAATCGGACTAAACAGCCGCCTTCTAATGAAATCAATGCTATGATTTCTTTTGTAAATACGCTCTGTTATTCTCTGTGTCTGGACATGATCTATCATACGCAACTAAATCCTACTATCAGTTTTCTTCATCAACCCGGCGAAAGACGCTATTCTTTGGCTTTGGATATTGCAGAAGTATTCAAGCCGCTGCTTGCTGATCGCTTAATATTCACCCTTTTCAATAAGAAACAGATCAAGGCAAATGATTTTGATAAGCATTTAAACGGCTGCCTTCTTAAGGAGAAAGGCAGAAAAACCGTAGTTGCGGCATGGGATGAAAAGTTAGCAGAAACTATTATGCACCGGGAACTATGCAGAAAAGTCAGCTATAGACATTTGGTAAAATTAGAATGTTACAAGCTGGCAAAGCATGTTTTAGGTCTGTCCATATATGATCCCTTTAAAACCTGGTGGTAAAAGATGTATATAATTCTCGTATATGACATGGATAGGAAAAGGGTGGGAAAAATGCTGAAACTTTGCCGGCAGTATTTGAACTGGATCCAAAATAGCGTCTTTGAAGGGGAAATTAGCGTTGCTGCTTTAAAACAGTTGGAATTTGAAGCCAAGGAAATTATGGATCTGGATAGAGATAGTCTTATCCTTTTTAAAAGTCGAGAAGAGCGCTGGTTAGAAAAGGAAATCATCGGCCAAGAAAGAAATGCATTGAGTAATATTTTGTAGGCTCATTTTATCGTCGCTCCCCCCAGGAAATCTTATTATCAAAGGTAGACTATCATTTACCTCTACATTTTTGATTATTTTTGTTTTAAATAGTTGAATATCAACGATTATTTTTGCCGTATAAACGGGTTTTAATGGCACCAGGCAGGTATGGAAAGTTTCTTAAGCAAGCTCAATCATTTCCCGATTTTTTGTTTTAATGGCACCAGGCAGGTATGGAAAGGATAGATTGCTTGTAGCTTGATCACACAAAATATAGTTTTAATGGCACCAGGCAGGTATGGAAAGGATATATTCCAGATGCAAAAACCACCCTGTCGGAAGGTTTTAATGGCACCAGGCAGGTATGGAAAGGTTGCACGATCGATGATGCGAAATATAGGATCGAGGTTTTAATGGCACCAGGCAGGTATGGAAAGAAACATGTCTTCCCCCCTTTGCCCTGAAACCCAATGGTTTTAATGGCACCAGGCAGGTATGGAAAGGAGTAGGGCTCGACATCGGTATCGTTGTGATTTCGTTTTAATGGCACCAGGCAGGTATGGAAAGTTGATAAGCTGGGAACCCGAAGATCGAGGCGAATGTTTTAATGGCACCAGGCAGGTATGGAAAGCTTGGTCGAATTGAAGCCGGAAACGGCCTCGTCGGTTTTAATGGCACCAGGCAGGTATGGAAAGCAGAGGAAATTCTCATCAAACTATATCACTGCAAGGGTTTTAATGGCACCAGGCAGGTATGGAAAGAGAAAGGCTACCGGAGAAATATACGAAACGATAAGTTTTAATGGCACCAGGCAGGTATGGAAAGTTTTCGAATAAAAAAGCGGTATTAAAGAACTTGCTGTTTTAATGGCACCAGGCAGGTATGGAAAGACGCTGATAAGGAGAATTGAAACCGATTTACGGAGGTTTTAATGGCACCAGGCAGGTATGGAAAGGGATATACCGATAATAGCAGTAAATCTGAACGGCAAGTTTTAATGGCACCAGGCAGGTATGGAAAGAACCTGGGGTTGAGCCGCGTTTAATTTCATTTTCGTTTTAATGGCACCAGGCAGGTATGGAAAGTAACTAGGAGCGTTATTTTGTATACCGCTGCTGCGTTTTAATGGCACCAGGCAGGTATGGAAAGTTTGAAATGCTTGTTGCGAGACAGTTTCAAAACTCTGTTTTAATGGCACCAGGCAGGTATGGAAAGCATATGAGGATTCAACTCCTTAATTGTGTCTGCTTTGTTTTAATGGCACCAGGCAGGTATGGAAAGGAGGAGAAAAAGGGTAATAAAATCCAGGTAAAATGTTTTAATGGCACCAGGCAGGTATGGAAAGGACTTTCCGCATAAGATTTTCTCCGATCAATCTAGGTGCAGTGATCCTTTGAAAAGAAAAAAGCTTGGAATAATATCTTCTATTTCAAGCTTTTTTCTTTTCAAATTTACTTAATAGCAAATTTAAAGATTATTGGCGCCCTTTACGAGGGCGATTTCGAAAATAGAGAAAAGTGTATACCAAAATATTGATCAAAAAGCAAACCCATAGATTATGATCGTAAAAGAAGCGGGGCCAAAAGGAAAGTATGCTTACTTCCACTATTACGACCAATATCGTTCCCATACCTACATAGAACTTAATGCGCGAGACTGCGTGATCTTCTACTAATTCCGTATCTTTATCATCCAGCATGTTCTTTTCCATGAGTACTATTTTTTCTTCTTCGATCCTTTCCAATATACCATGCCATACTTCTGCTTTCGGGTAGTGGCGCTCCCCTCCTAGTTGTTGAGCTACCCAGTTCGGATTTCTTAGCTGATCCGCCAAGTCCGGGAAATATCGTAATTGTCCTCTCAATTCCGTCAGTTCTATCTGTTCGGTTTCCGTTAGCGCCAGGCCGAACGCATATTTTAGGAGCAGGTTTTTATTGGAAGCTGTATTTATAGCCATGGGGAAAGTTATTTGCGTTTTTTAACGAGAAAGTAGCGCCAGCCGCTATCTACCGGGAATGTCATCTGTCCATTGCCAAATTTCTTAAAGGATCTATATTCCTTCTCCATCGCCATGTTAAATGTAAGACTATCTCTCCTTTGGTGGGGAGTGAAACTTATCGTGCAGGAATGTGCAGCGCTATCATGACAAAGAAATATAAATTGAGGACCAGCGTGCATTTTTGCCGAACCGTAGATGCTATAGCGACTTCTACCGATAAGGATGTATGTGCGCGTAATCTCGACTTTCAGGGAGGGAGCAACTGTCCATGGATACCTTCCGATGCTTCCCATTTTCTGCCAACAGGCAGTGGTATAATGGCGGGAAAGCCCCTTTAGTTTAATTGCTTGATATTGCGCCTGTGCGGTAGTGGCCCAGAAATACAGCAGCAGGATAAAAAAACTAGTTTTTAATAAATTGTTCATATGGCTTTTTATAAATGAATATGCAAGAAAAAACGGCCCCGCGGGAAGCCGTCTGCACTAATCAAATACCATAACCATTAAACCTTATCCTATTAGACCTTGAAGATATATAATGATTTTAATAAATCCAAAATAATATGGATATTATTTTAGTGCATTATGCTGCATGCTGATATTCAACTACTTGGAGGGGGGGAGTATTAACTATTTCATTGACCATTCGGACAGCTTCATTGCTGAGCAGTAGTCGTTTGAGTATGATGAGTTTGCTTTTCAGGATCACCAAATCGTCTTCGCGGGCCGCATTTTTATGCGCCACCTCTTTCATTTGTCCGTTCATTTGTTGTTCCATTTCTTTCTCGCGGGACTTGGCGCTCAAAGAACCAAGCATGAGGCCAACCGTACCGCTCATAAGCGCCTCCAGTTGAGCTTTTTCGGGAATTGTTTTCAACCCTTCTAATAGCGTGTCAAAATCTTCGGCCGTCAGCCCCACCGATAAGATGTCTTTTATGTCCATTTGTGCAAATTTTATTCTTGACTCTTATAATAATTTTCCAATTGCCGCCGACCCGTTGGGGTATAGCCTATTTGTTTGGCAATCCTCAAAATGTGTAACCTCATTTTACGACTAATCAAAATGGAAGATGGATTCAGGGCTAACAAAACAGTTGATCGATTAACCTCGGCATTTTCCGCCACCATTCGGAGCGTTACCTTTTTTTGATATGGCTGTTTTTTCATATAAATTATTATTTCATTTGATGATATGCGCCCATGCCCCCCACTTTATGATCATCAATTGCAATCTATTGAGGATCGTATAACGAGAAGGGAAAAAAGGAAAGACACGGAGACTTATTTTGCCTTCCTCATTAACTCCTTTTTTGAAAATGTACCCCAACATACCCAATCCGTCTATAAAAACGATAGACCACTTACCCGTGAAAAAATCCGGCCGTACGATAATTTCCACTCCCTCTAAGGGATTGGTACGCATTTGCCAGTATAAAAGACCGAAAATCGTACCCCATTGCAATGGATAAAAAAACTTCAAATGCCCAGGGTATAATATATTGATGGAAACGTAAATGGCACCCGCCAAGAACTGCAGAGCCATCCAGCGCCAATTTGAATGCAATAATTTCGATCCTTTTGTCTTGATCTTGCCTGCGCGATTCACTAAATAAACTCCTTCTTTCATGCTAATCAATTACTGAATTTCTTAATTCGCCGGTCTTCAATTTTTCCTCGATTTTTTCAATGCATGTTTTCGAACAAGCATGAAGAAAGATCGGGTCGCCTTGATTCTCTACAATATTCCTGCGTTCAAGCCATCCGGTTGGCTTTAATAATTCCCTTCTGTTTGAAGCCGCCATTGCTTCTTTCCCACATCCATCACATTTACAGAAAATCATTATTATCCGTTTTTATGGAAGATCATTTGCCACCAATGCTTTGGCGAGTCCGTTGATCTCGTCTACGCGTGGGTGATTGATGTAATAATATCGGTTTTTGCCTTCCGGTTTGATTCCTACGATCCCGGCCTTTCTTAGAATGCCGAGATGTTGGCTGCACACACTTTGTTCAAGTCGCATAGCCAAATAAATATCGGAAACATTCATACTCTTTTTTATCTCTAATAGATAGAGCATTTCCTGACGTAATTTATGGTTAAGCGCCCGCAGAACAATGGCGGCTTTTTTAACTTCTTCTATTTCGATTAAGGTGCTTTTCATCTGAAAAAAACTAGTTTATTGGTTGTAAAGCTTTAGCACTTCTTCATCGCAGGGACAGAGAAACCGGATATCTTCGAGATCGGTTACTTCGTCACCGTAACGGGCAATATCATCTGGATGTGCGAGTCCGATATTTGCACAGATTTTCCAATCGAGGCCGGATTTGCCTTTGACACAGACATATGTTAAAGTAGTTTTGGATTCTGGCAAGGATAGTAAACGCGTAGTAACGATCCAGAATATTTCATTAGGAGCGATTTGATCGAATATGGCTTTTGTTATTTGCATTTTGGTTGTCTTTTATCCATAAGTTTATCCACATGAGAATGATTCCTGTATTGATTGCCCAAATATATCGACCATAGCATCCTATAACGCATGCCAGCGCGTATCCCATCGCAAAATACTGTAGTCTTATTATTGGATTCCTAATTGGCATAAACTAGTTTTTTCAAGAGTAAATAAAATTTTTTTCCTTTCTCTTCTTCCGTAAGTAGTGGCGCCAGGATCATGAATTTGGCCTTAATGTCCGGCCAGTCTTCCATATTTGGCCATCTGCCCAATCCCGCTTCGTCCATCATTGTGTGGCAGGCGTTTCCGCCATTGATTCCGGCCCAAAATCTACGTTCGACATAGTTAAATGGATGATACATGACTGATTCGAAATCGCATTTCGGCAATATATGAGCTGCCGAACTTCTAAACCAGATATTATCGTGCTTTTGAGAAGGCTCCCCACAGCCACAGGCACAAACTCCCGTCATTTCCTTTCGCCGGGCCTTAAACCATTGCTCTTTTAATGTATCGCCATCTGAAGAAACTAGTTTTTTTTCAGCCTCTTTTTGTGCCAATTTCTTTTTTGAAAACTTGGCAATCGGCTGTTTAAATCGCTTCTCATTCGGCATTCTCGCCTTCCGCATCCTTTCTAAATCTTCTTCATTGGCCATGCTTTTCTTTCTCCAAAAGAAACATAAAAAACCTAAATTTCAAAATTATTTTGTATATTTAATAAACCTTATACGACAAATTATGGCAACCGATACTTATTCCGATTTAGTAGTCGTTCACACCTACATGAACGAGATCGCTACCTTCATACAGAAAATCATTGAGGACGAAAATGTAGCCACGATAATGGCCTGCCAAGTGTTCGAGGGACATAAGAAAATGCAGGATCGAAAGCCCTTCGAGTCAGAAAAAGACCGACAATGCTGGCTTTACTTGATAAGTCGTAACTTGGCAATCGAATATTTAAGAGGGAAAAGAAATGAACAAATCAAAGCGGAAGCCCTCGGTGCGGCCATTCACGACTGTCCATAATCTGCCTTTTGAAGTGGCTGTCTGGGAAAAGAGCGATGAATATTTATTATTCCGCATTGGTACGTGCAACGGTGCATGGAGATCCACTACCTCTTTTTACGACATTCTTAGTATTGTGAATGATCGGCCGGGAAATGGACATTTCGAAGATGTGCTTCAATGGTTTTCACATTCCTGTAGGCGCGACGGTAAAGACCTTCGTATCTTAGAAGTAATGAATAAAGATTTCTTGCATCATTTCCTGGAAAAAAGAGGCTTTGTTGCCGAAGGAGAACATTGCATCAAAAAATTCAGCTAATTAGGGATGAAAAGGAACACGGATCATATTGTCCTAAGCACGGTAAAGCCACAGATGGAATGCAGGCATTGTGGCGCAATTCAAGGAATCTGTTATCCTATGCATTTAACTCTAATGATAGCTATGATGAATGCATGGATTAAAATGCATCGGCATTGTGAAAAGCAAACCAACTCCGAAGATGTTTTATTTTGAAATGTCATTATATTTATGACGAAGCAATTGGAAAGGTATACATACCTTATTGTTGGCCAGCGGTTATGCATGGGCCAAACTATTGTAATTGTGAAAGAAAACTCCCGATGACTTTCCAGCAATTTGAAAAAAAAGAATTTAATCAGAAAATCAAAGAGCTTACACTTGAAAATAGGGAGCTTGAAAAAGATAATGCGCAACTTCAGCGTATCATTAAGAAGTTAATTATGCAGTTGCAAATTAAAAAACATGGAAGATAACTATATCCCTTATGGGCCTGAGTGGGAAAAAGAAATGATAAAGCTCCCAAAAAAATTCCTTATCGGCATGATAAAAAAGGCACGACTGCAGCTTCACTTAGCCGAAAAGTTTATCGAAGAATCTCCCTGCGATCCTGACATCACCGAGCCGCAACGGAAAGTATATGCCGAATGGATGGCATCCAAACTTTAAAAGCCGGCGAAGATAGTACAATTGGTAACAGGTTGCCCCAAGTTGTCCCCACTTGTGACTAAAATCTTTTGACAAAGGCAAGTTTTTTTTGGAGGGGATATGAATTATCAGTTAATTTTATCCTGCTTAAAGAAAAAACGTAACAATGTTATTGAATAGTATTATATTTGCATCATCTACGGACTATTCTGTCCACAATTCCATAGGTACGTTTTTTCTTGGCCCTTAAGCAAGGCGATACCTCGCGGCTAACACCGCGGGGTTTTTTATTTTAGTGCACTTAAAAAAACCGTCAAATGGGAAATGGCGAAAGAGCTTTGCGATTGCCAGCTTCAAATTATTTGGAAAAAACGCGCAATAGAATACGGAAAAATTGTAAAGTCGATCCGGTTACCAGATGTTGGATTTGGCAGAAATCAATTAACAATGTTGGCATACCCCAAATGGGATTTAACGGCACTGTTCATTCCGCACTAAAAGTCTCAATATTGGTATTTCTCCAAATTAATGCTACCGGAATACATGTAGGAAGTAGATGTGATAATCCATTCTGCGTAAATCCACAACATTTATATTTGGGCGAAAGCCTTGAATTTAATTTAGCGTCCTATGCCTGGTAAAGACCCTGCATTTCTCTTTTATTCCTTGAATTGGCTTCAGGGGACTGCTTCTTTGAAGCCAGAGGAAAAGGGGGTATATGTTGATCTTTTAAGTCACCAGCATCAAAGTGGTTCTTTACCAAATGACCCAAGTAGGTTGTGTAGAATGGTGGGCCTTTCTGAAAAAGAATTTGCGCCCATTTGGTTAACCATTCGGTCGAAATTCGTTAACCGTCCGGATAACCGTTTGGTTAACCTAAAGCTAGAAGAAGTAATGACCGAACGGTTAACCAAGCGCACAACCACCGATCATACCAAGGCAATTTTAAGTAGATATGCCGTCCTGTCACGTGGGCTTAAAAAGATTGCGCCAGGGATTCTTGAAAAAATAAAAAAGGAGTTTAATGTAGCTGATTATGAGCATTTTAGTATTCAAGAGGCAACCGATAGATTAAATAAATGGTTTACCGAACAAATAACCAAATGGTCAACCGCTCGGTCACCAACGCGCGTTGAAGATATAAATAAAGATCAGGAAAGGATAGATGAGGATATAGGGGGTACGGGGGAAATAGGAGAAGGAAGGGAAGGAATTCCGGTATGGACGGGTATGCCCGGGATCGAACAACTGGGGTTGGAATTGCCTGAACTTAAAGCGGCTTCTGTCCGGCTTCTCATGGATTTGGCTGGAGTTAAAGCAACCCAGGAACAAGTACTCCAACTGTGGGAAGTATTTAAAGTTCAAAATTTCACAGGCAAAAACTGGTATGGTTCCGAAGACGACACATACAGCCATTTTATTAACTGGTCAAAATCGCAAAAAATAAATGGGACAGGTAAAGAACATGGGGGGGGAAACACCAAGCTCGGAACTAGCGAATCCCGTACGGATGCCATCAGGAATTGGGGACGTTCGTGATTTATCGATCGCTGTTCAGGAGAAAAAAATACTGGATTGCAGCATCGCGGAAATAACACAAGTTCTGCGGCTGGTAATGCTGAAACTCGGTATTCGCGGGCATAATTTGCCTAGCAATGAGGAAAGGATGGTACTCTTGGAGCACATCTGCAACCGGTACGGCGCCCATTCACTCGAAGAAGTGAAACTGGCATTTGACATGGCAATGATAGGGAAATTGGATGGCGAATTCAAGTGTTATGAGAACTTCACGTGCGATTATTTTTCGCATGTCATGAAGGCTTACAGGAAGTGGGCCAAGGAGGAATACAAGCAAATTCCAGCGCCGCCGCCCGTATCAGTAGAAAAGGAGAATTTATCCCATTTTGCGATGCTTCGTTGGCTGGCGCAAGAAATTCGCTTTGTCAAAACTGGCAAGCCATTCGAGTTGGTGCCATTAGAACTTTATGACTTTTTGTTCAAGCGGGGAGTAATCGCAGAAACTATCGAAGAGAATTACGAATACCTCCAAAAGGCCACAGCCTGGCGGGCGGGACAATTGCAAAAAGAAGCGGATCGAAAAAATTCCGTCGATAATATCCGAACTTATGAAAAATTTAGGACCATGCGAGAGAGGGGATATTTCACCGGAGATGAAATTGAACGCATAAAAACAATTGCCAAAAAACTACTTTTTTTTGATCTCGTTCAAAAAAACTACAGATGATCGCCGCTAAAAACGATATGTTTTACCTGGGCCGCAAACAGGCACAAATGTTCCTGACCAACAACGTCACGTACTGCGAATTGCTGGTTACCTGCTCCTGTCCCCGGCAAATCCTACTCATGGCTTATAACCGATTGGTACGATTGCGTAAAATAACCGCCCTTGAAGACATGCTCTATGAAGATCAAAAGATGGCAGGAGAGACGGCTAAAGATTTTGTCAAAGGGCGGTTACCACGCAAAGAATTGAAAGAAGTGGTAAAAGCACTTTTGGTCATCGAATATTTCTTAAACCTTTGAAAAAACTAGTTTTTTTATGCATTATCTGGAACCAGAGCAAATCGAAGAAGTCAAAAAACGAAGGGAAGAAGGGGCGTTAATTAAACAAATAGCCGCTGAATTTCACATTTGCGAGGCCACCGTTTCTAAAATTATTAACCATAAAAGTGGGGCCCGAAAACGAAAACGGGTGGGCTACGAAAGACACCGCGCTTATGATCCGGAAGCATTCCAGGAACAAGTTTTTATAGGGCTGCCGGATACCGTTCTTTTCGAGCATGTACGAGAACACAATTTCATAGGATAACTGGCACATCTTTGGCCTGATAGAGTAAACCCTAAACTACTTTTAACATGAAACTACTTTTTTTATTGCTCTTTTTGTCCCTTTCCGGGAAAGAACCGTCCGATACTGGGATTAAATACCGGACATTGACCTGGGCGGACTTCAAAGGAAAAATCGATAAAAACGACCCCTTTAGCGCTGCCTTAACAACCTGTCAATTCGAATTTACCTGGGAAGACAACGACGGACATTTCACTTATGGCGTTGTGGCTTATTTCCTGCCCTATTCCTCCTACGTTCGGGTAAAATCCGATGAAGTACTTCGCCACGAGCAAACACACTTTAAAATCGCCTATTTGACGGCTTTAAAGTGCAACCGAGATTTATTGACGTTGCAAGATGGAGATTCCTCCACGCGGAAAGAAGCGGATAGGTTCTTCAACTTCTACACCGCCGAACGAAATTCCATGAATGCCCGGTTAGATAGTTATACGGATGGGGGCCTTGACAGGGAAGTAGAAAAAAACTGGGAATACCAAATATCGCAGGAGTTAAGTAAATTGGAAACTACTTTAAAAGCAGCCAATGGCCGAAACAGCAAAAATCCCTAAGTCAGCCGTTCTCTATATTCACAAAAAGGGCACTAATTACAAATGCCGTGATTGCAGGGATGCAAAAGACCATGCCAATAAGTGTGCGTTATACGGCCGTGATATAGCAATTAAGCCCATAGGAGGTTGTGGCGAATTCATCCTAAAGAAAGGTAATTTCGAAATGCCTTACATTGGCGGCTATACCAAAGAAAACACCGGATATGTAGAAAATCCGGATGGGTTTACGTGTGGGCGCTGCGACGAATTTCTGCCCGACGAAAACGACTGTAAAAAAGTAGACAAAGATTCGCCCGGCGACGATCCTGGCGAAATATTGTCGGCCTCCTGTTGTAATAGATGGGAACTTAAAAAGTAGTTTATGACCAAAGATTATGGGAAAAAAGCCATTCTTCAGCATATAAAACTGGTCGTAAGACCGGAAGGCGTGTTCGGATACGATCAACACAGCGTTTCCCAAGCCTTGGATAAATATGCGGAGATTTATCATTTTGAAAAAACAATAGAGGCTTTCCGGCAGACCGGGCCCTATTATGTTACCTCAAATGGAAAATGTCATCGATTTAACTCTGCATATTCAAGATCAAAGAACATCATGATGGTTCGTATCAAATATCGCTGGCTACTATTCAAATATTGGGTGCGACATAATTTTAAAGGATTTTTTCAATGGCTAAGCCAATAGCAGTAATGTACATTCCGCGGCATGGCGCTTTTAATAAGCCAGGAGATGATGCGCCCGAGTTACTTATGCGTGCGCTCAATGGAAATTACGGCCAAACATCAGACGATGGGACCGTTTACACGAGTTATTGGGATGAATACTATTGGTTAGTGTTTGTAAAATGGGATATCGAAGAACCGGAGATCCGGGTATTCTATGAAAAAGATTTTACGCCCATACGATTCGAAGAACTGAAAAAATTCATTGAAGATACGCTCAATGCAAAAGAAGATCAACCATGACATTTGCAGAAATCAAGGAAATTTTAATCGAGCAAGTTCCAAGGGCTGATTTAATGAAAATAGACAAGAATGGTCTGTTGTATGTTACCTTCGTTAAGGACGAATCCAAGCAAATATGGAAGAAAGTCGCCGTATATTTTGTAGCTCCTTTTTCCGCAATAGGAGATAAAAGTTTTGGAACAAGTGAAAAAAGTAGTTTTTTAATGCCGTTTTTGGCGCAAACCAATAATGATGAAGCATGACAGAACAGGACATCGTCACCAGCCCAAAAAAATCAACTATGACAAAGATCATTAAAGTAACTTTTCAAAATGAACAAGGCGAATATACAACCTTCCTCAAAGAGGAAGACGCCATACGGATGATAAACGAATCGGACATTCTTACTTGCACAAGAGTCGATGTAAAAACAGATGAAAAAAGTGTTCGTAAGGATGAAATATTTAAAGCCCTTAAAATAACCGAAGAATGACTGAGATCACCAGAATGGGCGAAGTGTATCGCCAGTTACCAAACGGAACCATAACCTGCGGAAGGCTAGACCAAAGCAATATGCTCGGAGGAAGTGGGGAAGAAGCCAGGAACCAGGAACACAATCCCGAACGGCTGCAACGAATAAAAGAATTTCATCCTAATCCGAAGGTTTTGGATTTCGGGTGCGGGTCAGGGCTGCTCGTAGAATTTCTACGGAAGAACGGCATTAAAGCGGAAGGCTATGACAGGTATTTAAAATACTATACGGATTATTTGTTCAATGGTGATTTGGCTTTTAGTGGCGGCCATTACGATATTGTCACCATGATCGAAGTTATCGAACACACCGTAAGCCCGTACCTGGAATTACAGGATATTTTTCATATTCTCAAGCCCGGTGGAATCCTCATGGTAGAAACTAGTTTTACGGACTGGATGGAGATGTATACCGATCCATATATTAATCCGCAATTGGGCCATTCCACGATCTTCAGCCATAAAGGACTGGATGAAGTAATGCTAGAAAAAGGATTTGAAGTCTATGGACACATCAACCGGAACGTGCGGGTATACAAAAAGCCGGAAAAAGAAGTTGCGCCTAAAATCACGCTGGTTACGATGGGGCAAGGCAATCCAATAGCCCTGAAAAGGACGTTGGAAAGTTTTAAAGCAATAGCGGACGAAATTATCTTCGGTGATGTACTGATCTTCGATTCGGATCGTACTATAATCGAAAAATACCAGGAGGAATACAACCTGAAAATTGTGAAGCTGCCGTTCAACTTCATTTTCGAAAATGGGTTTGCCTATACCCTCAACGAACTGGCCAGCCATGCCACGAATGATTGGGTACTGTACATGAATGTCTCCGAAGTGTTGGACGGCGAACACCCCATCAAGGAACAAATGAGTAATGAGTACAATTGCTATTGTTTTGATCATGCCGTAGATCCCCATCGCTGGTATCGGATGTACAACCGAAAAGAATTGAAATGGGATGGGGTTATTCATGAACAGGTATCAGGAGATTTACGGCCATGCAACTTCGACATATTTCGGATGAAAGATACCGAGAAGGATATGGAAGATTCATTCCAGGCCAAAGTAAATAACGATATCAAAGAATTGGTCTACTTTCAAAATTATATCCGGCTTGTCGAAAAAGCCGGCGACCGCTCGGGTACGCATGAAGGATGGGTCAAATGGGCAACTGAAAGTTATGATAGCCTGAAAGAACGCCTGCTGAATAAGGGAAAACGATTTGAAGCCTTTCTGATAGGTAACCTTGCCATGTACTTGGAAGACATCTATACGAACCCGGAATTTGAAAAGGAACGGTTTGAGTCATCCAGGTTAATTAATTTTCAAGGAAGGAGAAAAGATATTCTCTAGTAGCCAAAATCTTAAACTACTTTTTTATTATGAGAATTTCCGTCATTTTACCCCACTACAAGACATGGAAAATGTCTTTCTACACGATCCACCAGCTATTAAAATACCAGGGCCGTCATCAATTGGACATCTTCGTGGTAGATAACAACCCCGCTGATGAAACCGCTCTACTACTTAAAAGTTTTTATGGTGATAAAATCCGGCTCTTCCCCTACCCTGCTCATCTAATGCAATCGCACGGCATCGCATATGATTGGGTAATTCCGTATTTAAAAACAGAAATTTTTGCCACTATTGAAAGTGATAGTTTCCCAACCAGCACCGATTGGCTTGACTGGATAGAACTCTTGGTCAAAGATGGCTACGACAGCGCAGGTTCATGTCTGGAATTATCCGGCGGCCAGTTCGTCCATACTGCAGGAGCCTTCTACAAAAAAAGTATCTGGCAAAAAGCAAAGCGCTATGTGGACGAAATGCAATACGCCTATTTCCCCAATATCTCTATGAAAGAAAACTTTCCCTGTCACTTGCTGGTACATGAAAGTGTACTGGATCAATTCATCGCTAATCCTGGCCTGTTTGTCACCTTGTACAAAGATTACGAACCGCCAACTCCTGAACTGCTACAAAAGAAACTGGACGAATATAAGCCAGTGGGAAGAGGCGTATTTCATAACGGCGCCGGTCGTTCACAAGAGGCTTTCAGTACCTACCAACAACGGAACGTGATACAGGCTCGCGATGAACAGGAAGTGCTCATGGATAATAAATTTCCTTTCATCGCACGGATGGGGTACGAACCAGGGCAATGGTTTAATTTTTGGATGCTGGCCAATAAGCACAAAGTCTACGCAATCCCGACAGAAACGATCTGGATGCCAAACCGGGAGAACCAGCAACAGGAGCGAACGGTTATGCAAAACGGCTTTACCCATTGTTGGGCAATCACCGCCTACAATGATGCCACCGATCCCGCATTAAAAGATATCATCGAATACAAGAAAAACATGATGGAAGAATTGTATAACTCAATCCCTGCAAACGAAAGAATATGAAAACCCTCACCTACCTCCATAATTGCAACTCAGGGGATCTCGTGGCCGCCTTAGCCGGAATTCGGGAAATTTACCGGAAGTATGGCAAGAAAGCCATTATCTGCCAAATCCTTGATGTCCCAGGTAATTACATGCCGGGACTCATCCATTCCGTGAAAGACGACAAAGGCGAGCAAGTTACGATGAACCAAAAGATGTTTGACATGCTTCGCCCACTTTTGTTAGCGCAGGACTATATCGAGGATTTCCAAATATATACGGACAAAAAAATAGACACCGATCTTACCATTATCCGGGAATGGGTGGATTGCGACGGGGATAAAGCACCTACTATTATCCGAGCAAAGCAATTCGTAAATATCCCCAATATGGCGCTCCCTGGCTGGACAATGCTCGCCTATCCGCAAATGGCGTGCGATCTGTCCGAACCTTGGATCAGTGTTCCGGACGGCGATTTTACCGAAAAATGCATTCTTGTCAATCGTACAGAGCGATATTTTAACGCGAAGAACAATTTTTCGTTTCTCAAAAAATACGAAAGCGATCTCGTTTTCACTGGAACGGAAAAAGAACATGGGAAATTCTGCAAAGAATTTGGCTTAAATTTTCCACGTCTTGAAGTAGACAATTTCCTGGAACTGGCACAGGCCATGAAAAGCTGTCGGTTCTTTTTCGGGAACCAGTCCTTCCCTTGGAACCTGGCCAATGCAATGGGCATTCCACGTATATTGGAAATGTACCCACTAGCACCGAACTGCCAGCCTTTTGTTGGGAAAGATAACTATGGGAATCCGTTTCAAGTGCCGCTCGAATACTTTTTTGATCTTCTTTACAATAAAAAAGCCGCCCCAATGGAGCAGGCTTTGCATAATTAATGGATAATCGGCTTATGCGTTGAAAAGCGTTTGTAACTGGCTCAACGACTCTGCCACATAATATTCATGACCGGCCGAATTGGCCGCCCCCGAATTCTGGATTTGGATCATCGAATAGACATTCACGCCGCTGGGGAGACTTCGCGTGGGAGATGTGGTTGTGTCCCAAAGCAAGATATTGCCGGTCGTAGGAAAGCCGATATTCTGTGGAATGCCAGGGTCCATGACACGGTTGTCAATCTGGTAGACGTTCAGTCGGACTATATTGGTTGCCATAAAAAAGTAGTTTTTTCAAAAGTAACCCTCGACTTTACCGAAAAGCAGTTTCGCAGATGTTCGGTATATTTGGCAGATATCAGCGCGATATCTTTTTTTATGAAACCACTTCTTCTCAGGATAAATACCTGGCTATATGGTAAAATAAAAATATACGCCCAGGAACGAGGCATCCCGGTAGTTGGGGCTATTCGCTTAATTTTGACGGAATTTTTCAGGAATAAACCAGGACTGTAGAAGTTAAAAACAAAAAATATGGGCTGTGATATTCATTCTTGGGCGGAAGTCAAACGAGACGGCAAATGGTGCAGAGTCACTGAAAAACTATTTTCAGACTGGGGAGATCATACCACTTCAGAACCGTTCGGCTGCCGATCCTATGGTGTTTTTGCATTCCTGGCAGGCGTAAGGATTTATTCGCATGTTCCTGTACTAGTTGAACCACGAGGACTACCTACCGACAGTGATTGGCTTAATGGTGTTTCCAAATATGCCTACGAAAATAATCCAATGTCAGGAGAAATTATCCCGTACGAGGAAAGGGAAACTAACAAACGGGATATCGAAAATGATCCAAATTATCATACTCACTCTTGGATTTCCCTACAAGAATTGATGGACTTCGATTATGGCCAGAAATTCGAAAATCGAAGAATCAGCGAAACAGTAATAGCTAGCGGTGGCACTACGATAATAGATGGATCAGCAGAAGCTCAGCAGGGCCACGGAAAGGAGCTGACTTACCGTGAATTTTTGGGCAAAGGATTTTTCGAACATCTTTTCCAGCTTCAAACGATGGGTTTGCCCGCAGACGTTCGAATCATTTTTTATTTTGACAATTAACCATGACACTCGGAAATATACTAGAAGAAGTTGCCAAAAAGGACATCGCTGGAGGCAAAAAGCTCGATCTTCTCTATGAGGAAAAGGAGGAAGACGGCAAATTCAAAATACGGTTGCTATCGCAATCCGATCCCGATGCCTATATCCATTGTTCGGTTCCCTACGACTTGACGATGAGCAGAAGCAGGGAGGAAACCGAAAACTATGCCCGCGCCAACTTTCTTTCAATGGTTTTCAATGCAGCACTTTACACAGTCAAACGCGGCAAGAAAAATAATAAAATCAATCCTTCCAACTGATGCACAAAAGAGCACTTTACGGAAAAGAAGCCAGAAATAAACTACTTTCCGGTATAAGCAAAGCTACGAACGCTGTAAAAGTTACTTTAGGGCCACTTGGTCGCAATGTGCTGGTTGCACGCGTTTACGAGGCTAATTATGCTACCCATAGTCTGCCTATCGAAGTGACGAAAGACGGCTATCACGTAACCCAACGGTTCGATTTGGAAGACCCTTTTGAGCGAGCAGGCTTTGAGCTATTGAAAGAAAGCGCGCAGAAAAGCGTAGATCAATCAGGGGATGGCACGACGAGTACCTGTGTGTTGATGCAACATATCGTCGAAGAAGGCATTAAAGCCATTGATGCAGGGGCCAATCCGATGGAACTTAAAAAAGAGATCGACGCGGCGGTTGCGCGAGTGGTTTCGGTGTTAAAAACACGCGCCATTCAAGTAAGAAACGACAACGAAAAATTATTTCAAATAGCGACCATTTCGGCGAACAACGATACAGTTATGGGCCGAATGGTGGCGGACGCCTTCAAAAAAATAGGGCATGAGGGTATCGTTGACATAGAAGCCGGAAAAAGCGTCCATACCGAGATCAAAATAGCACCGGGATATAGATTTGACAAAAGCTGGGTACATCCTTATTTCATGACCAATGGGGCGAAACAATTGGTCGAGTTTGAAAATCCGCTAATACTTCTTTATAATCGCGTCATCACCCATCATGACCAGATTATGCGGGCCATGCAAATTGCTCCGAAAGGCCGACCCGTGCTGATCATCTGCCCGGGCGCGCAGGAGGAAGGACTTGCCTTCTTTATTTCCAATGTGCTGCAAAAGAACTTTAGCTGTTGTGTGGTATACGCACCTGGAATGGGGGATGCCCAGCGGCAAGAAATGGAAGACTTGTCTATCCTGACAGGGGCTACCTTCATGGCCGACAATCGGGGAACTACGATCAAGCAAATGGAAGTGAAGGACTTCGGGACGGCAAAGAAAGTGATCGTTACCAGGGAGGAAACAATTATTATTGAAGGCGAAACGGATCAAAAGGAGCTGGAAGATCTGATCAATGAACTGCGAATGAATAAGGCATTAGTGAAGAACGAAGAAGACGCAGCACCTATCGAAAAAAGAATTGCAAAACTAACCGGCGGCGTGGCCGTCATTCAGGTAGGAGCGGCAACAGACACAGAAATGAAGGAGAAAATGGATCGCTTTGACGATGCCGTTCGGGCCGTAAAATCCGCGCTTACGGAGGGATATACAGTGGGTGCCGGGACTGCTTACCTCCGAATAGACTCCGGAAGTAAAATTGTCGATTCGGCCATGGCGATGATCCTCCGCCAAATATGCTCGAATATCGGCCTCGCGCCAAAGCAATGGTGGGAGTTTTGGAAATCAAAGTATATTTTTGATCAGGTCAATGACCAAACTGGTGATATGGGTTACAACGCCAAAACTGGGAAAGTGGAAGACCTGATCGAAGCAGGCGTCATTGACCCGATAAAAGTACTTCGCTGCGCCTTACAGAATGCAGCCAGCAGCGCGACAATGGTATTAACCACTGAATGTTTGATCGTAGACCATTATTGACATGATAGAAATAGCCTGCAATAAATTCGTCCTTGTCCTGCGGGATAAAACCGAAACGGAAACCTCCGGATTTTATATACCCGATCAAGGTCGTGTCAAACCACATACAGCGACCATCCAAGCTATAGGGCCAAAAGCGGAAGATGAAAATATCAAAGGGGGCAAAGGGAAAAAATGTCTTTTTCATCCGAGCGTGGGATACGAAATTGAATATGAAGGGATTGTTTACCTGGTTTTGAGCGACCATGAAATAATTGCTTTGCCATGATGCCCGTCAACGCTCGCGTTATCGTACGGGTCGATATGGGGCAGAAAGACTATATGGTGATAGGCGAGATAAAGGTAATAATGGCCCAAAAATATGAAACTAATTACCGGTATAAAGCGCCAGTGATTGCCGAAGTAGTAAATGGAAACGAAGACATCAAAAAGGGAGATTATCTCCTTTGCCATCACAACCATTTCTACCACCCCAGCCCCTATCATCTCCAAGACGATTTATATTCGATTCCTGCCAACCACACGATCTTTGCCATCTTGCATCCTGACGGAGAACTATCGCCCGTCTATGGGAACGTAATGGCGGATAAAGTAGAAATAGAGACGGTGCTGCCTGTCCCAGCGGAATACCGAACATTTCACAAAGACAGGGGGCTGATCCTGGACGGCGGCTGGACGAAGTTTAAGCCCGGGGACTTGGTTTTTACCCGACCAAGCGCGATCTACGAAATTTGCTATATTTGGGGATCGGAAGAGCGAAGGGTTTGCAAGATAAATTCCGAAATGATCTGTGCAGTGGTTGAGGCCGCAAAAAGCCGGTAGCCTAAACTACCGGCCTGAAGGCACAATTAAAAGAAAATCTCGTGGAGAGTTTTAATCGCCTTGGCAAGGATTAGAAAAAACCTGCTAAATTTAAGCCATCGGTCTGCCCTACTCTCTTTTTCGGGCTCTAGTGATTCTCGTTTCATTTTTGCATAGTTAACCTAACTTAAAACGAATCGCATTTCAAGGCAGACGAGGCCAGCGTATCAAAACACGCAAAAGCCCGGAGTAATTACTTCCGGGCTATAAGTTTGCAATGAAACGAAAATCAAAATTGGTTAATTTCATGCTATGCAACCCAAAGATATAAATTTATTCGGATATTCAAAACAGAAAAGAGCGTAGAAAAAACTAGTTTTTAAAAGGGAATAAGTGTAAACTTTAGGCGGCCGAAAAAATGGAATAAGGGTTTTATTTATTTTTTTAAAATACCTTCGTAATCCGTGTATTCATATATTAGTTTTTACAAAAAGCTGCTTTAGGGCGGCTTTTTGTATATTTATCGTCGCAACCACACCGACACATACGCCGAGTCCTTCGGCCTGCCGGATTAAAAAAGGGACAGAAAACCATTTTTTAACGGCCTTCAGCACCTCTACATACATGGATACATCGACATCCAATCCGCAATTTTCAGATCCATTATTAAATCGATTCTTCCTATCACCGCAGGAACGGATGGATAAAGAAAACGGGAAGAAAATAACAAAAGCATTTTATTCTGAGCAGACTTCGAACGATAGTTCCCTCAACTTCTTCAAGCTGAGGAATGCCCGCTGGATCGAACTTTTATTGTGGTGCAAAGGCAGCCAGAAAATGTCAGAATTCCTGGATTTCATGAATGTTTCGGACGGGAACAAAAGCTACGTCAATATAGACATGACCCCGAACCGGATCGCCGCTCAGTTTGTCGGGACATTAGTCGAAAGCATGTCCAAAAATCGCACCTATCCTTGCGTGTCAGCCATAGACGATGGATCGCTAACGGAAAAAGAGCAGCGCCTTAATGAGGCGCTTTTTCGTATGCATGAATCCCAAACGGTCAATATGCTTCAGCAACAGGCAGGGATCCAACTCGAACCGCCTGGCGCCTTTGTTCCCGACGATCAAATCTCCGCCAAAGTATATTTTGAATTAGAAGACCGGTTGCCCAAAGAAATCCGCTTCGAAAAAGTACTTTCAAAATTACAGAACGACATCGATTTCGAGCGGATCATGAATCGGCAAACAATCTATGACCGGGTCGTTCTCAATGCCGCTTTTACAAAAGTCGAACGCATCGCCCCCGGACAATATACCGTTAGGAAATGTATCGCCACCAACATGGTGTACAATTTCTTTATCAGCCCTTCCGGAAAATTAGAGATCACCAAAATAGGGGAGTTCTGGAATGTCAAAGTGCCACAAATGCGGGAATTATTCGGCAAAAGCCCGGAACGCCCGGAAGGGCTAACGGAAAAAGAAATCTTCGATCTGGCCCGGCAGTCTACCAATAAGAACATCGGCTCCTTCAACTATATGTGGAACGATAACTGGGCACTTACTACTTACAATCAGCAACGCCCTTATGATGACTGTTCCGTCCTTGTATTCGACTGTGAGATCAATTGCCCGGAAGCTGTTTATTACGTGGACAAAAAAGATGCCTATGGCCGCTCCAACATCACCGAGAAAAAGGGGGTGCCCTACATGCAAGTGACAAAGGACGGACGGCTAATCGATCAGGGGAAACCGGAGAGTGTAGAAGTCATCAAGCGATCCCGCAATACCTGGATGCGTGGCGTCTATGCGCCCTATGGCGATAAAATGCTTTATTGGGGCAGGCCCGATCTCATCATCACTCCCTATACGGATACGGCTAAACCGATGTCGTCTTATACCGCCGTTATCTCAAACAATGACGGAGAATATGTCCCTTCTTTGTTCGAACGGGGTATCGAAAATTTACGAGAATACCAGATCGCGAAACTAAAACGCAAACAACTCATTGCAAAAATAAAACCTTCCGGGATTCGGATAGACGTAGAAAGTGCCCGGAACCTGGATCTGGGGAATGGAGACACGATCGATTGGGAGGAAGTCGTACGGATTTATGATCAGACAGGCAATGAGCTTTGGAGCAGCCGGGGTATCGATCCGCTGTCCCGGGAAATGCCGCCGCTATCCAATACCGTCCGCAACATAGCGATCGAAGACGTAATCGGCCTAACGAATATCATGGCGACAATCGTCATGGAATTACGGCAATTGTACGGCGTTCCACAGTACCGGGACGGAAGCGATGTGGGGGATCGCACGGCAAACAAACTCGCCGAATCGCAAAATGAAAGCTCCTACAATGTCACGGACTTTATCGTCAATGATAACAACCAGCTTTGGGAAGAGACTTTCTATAAAGTGTGTTTATTACACTGGAATGATATCGTCAAAACGGAGCCAGAGACTAAAGATGACATGCTCAATACCCGGTTTGACCTGAAGATCAAAACAAAGGCTACCGACTATGAAAAGCAACGGTTGGAACAGGATATCCAGCGGTTCAGCCAGGTACCGGATGCGATGGGCAATCCCTCCATCACGCTCAAAGATGCCATGATGCTTCGGGAGATCGATGACTTCAAACTGGCCTGTTGGTATTTAGCCGCGACGGTCGCCAAAAATCAACGGGAAGCCAAACGGGAAAAACAAGCGATCAGCGAATCCAATGCGAAGGAACAGCAGGCCAGCAATGCCCAAACTGCTAAAAATGCGCAGGCCCTCCAACAGCAGAAACAGGCGAACGAAATGCAGATGGAGCAGGCCAAGACCGAAAGTGCGGAAAAGCTCTCTCTCCTGAATGGTATTTTCCTCGTAGCCTCCAAAAGTCCGACCGGCGAATTGCCTGTCTGGTTACAGCCATTGGCATCCGCCACGATCAAAAACGTCGCCATGCCCTTGGTGGCCGAAAACGAAGAACTGCAAGGCGGTCTAAATGCGATGCAAAATGCGCAGAACGCGCCCGACCAACCGCAGGCGGGGCAAACTGCATCCCAACAACAGCCTTCACCTCAAATACAATAACGATGAAAGAAACCATCCAACCATCGGAACCCGGACAAAAGCCAATTAATTTTCAAAAAGGCGGATTGCATGCCACCACTTCGACGCCAACCGGTGACAAAATTCCAACGTCAAAGATCGCGGCGGCCTTAGCGGGTAAATTCGGCGCCAAAGGGAAAGCCCAAGCGCTATTTATGAAAAATATCCTGAAAGGGTAGGAGATGGCAGTCGTTACCATACAGGGGATAGAATGCAGGTATCGGGATCTTCGGGAAGGCGAAGAAATCCTGTATTTTAATCTGCCCAAAGAAGAACAGTATTTTAGACGTTTGACCGCTCCTTTCACCGATGACGAGAACGCGGAATTGCTTCAGGTCGATTATGAAAGTCGTAAAGGCAAATACAACACCCTACAAAAAGAATGGGTAGACCGCGAAGAAAAAAGAATGACGTACGGCGAAGGAGTCTATGCCAGTATCAATGGCTTCCTTACTTATCTTCCTGCCTCCTATTGGGGTTATTTGAATTACTGGATGTTGGAGCATGAAGAAAAGCCAGATTACCGGGAAGCTGACCGCATCTTCTTCCTGTTCATGGAGTACATTTATTTTGAAACCGATGTACTAGGAATCACCAGGGGAAAAGGACGGCGACAAGGGGCTTCTTCGCTTGGTTATTATTGGATGTGGTGGATATGCGGTCGGAAGGAAAAGCAGATCGGCGGTTCGATTTCATACAACGACACCATTGCCCAGTTGAATTGCTTTGCACGTGACATTTCTAGTAAATCGGAAAATTTCGTCGATTTTGAGAAACCCAATGAAAAGGCTCGTCGTGGCATCTTGCAAAAAAAAGAGGGGCTCAATAGTTATGCAAACTATCTTCCCAATGGCATCAATGCGTATGATGGTGGTCGTGTCACATATCTGCAACCTGAAGAGACCGGAAAGTACGATAAAATGAACATCAATACGTACTGGTCTAAAGTTTCTCCTACTTTAAAAGTCGGGCGAAAAAAAGTAGGGATGGCCTACATGCCCACCACCGTTAACCCTCCAAAGAAAGGAGGCGAACATTACAAGCAATTTTGGGATCAGGCTAACCAGAACGCCATCAATCCTACTACTGGCCTTCCCTATGGGTTACGCACCCCCCATAAGGTTATCCGATATTTTGTGCCAGCGACGGAAGGCTATGCCGGCTGTATCGATAAATTCGGCAATAGCGTAGTAGAAGACCCGTCGGCGCCGGTAATGGGCAATGACGGAGATTGGATCACGAAGGGAGCTAAGACGGTTATATTGGAAGATCGTGCGCTCAAAAAAGACGAACAATTGCTGGAACATCGCCGGGATTTTCCCCTCGACGAATATGACATGTTCGCTTTTTACGTTGGGTCCTGTGAATTTTCAGAAGCCAATTTCATTGCCCAACTGCAATGGCTCGAAGCACATCCTGTCTATCTCCGCAAATGCCGGTTGTTTAGAGAGCAAGTCACCAAAAAAAATCAGTTCAACACCAAGGAAGAAAAATTCAGCGAGATCCGTTTCATGGATGATGATGCCGGAGGATGGTTGCTTTTCGAACCGCCGGAAAAAGCCAATTTGTTTGACCATCGTGGCCGGATGCGTCCGCTCAATACCTCTCGATACTCGATCGGCGTGGATACCATCAAGAGCGGATTTACCACCGGCGGCTCTACGGCGACGATCTGCGTTTTTAAGAAATCCCATATTATTGAAGGCGTGGAAACCGGTCTCTATCCGGTTGCCCTTTATATGGGCAAGCCACGGCTCATGCAGCACTTGTTCGACGAAGTATTGAAAGCCTGTCTCTGGTATGGCGCAAAAGTGAATTTTGAGATCGACGCCGGTAGCTCCTACTATGATTTTTTTGTAGCCAGCGACGCCGACCTATTCCTGGAATGGACACCGCGGATTGCTATCGATCCTACGAAGCGGCATCCGCTCATCAAACCAGGTACCGAAAGCGGCAACCCTTATCAGTTTGCCATGCAGTTGGAAGTCGCAAAAAAATATTTTGATGGCACCATACCAGACGGTTATAATGGGAATGTACACCGTGTTGTTTTCCCGATCATGCTGCGACAAGGGTTGGAGTACAATCATGCGGATCGGACAAAAAGCGACGTGCTAATTAGTTTGATGATGGCCCTACTGCCGTGTTTCGGCTCGCTGGATTATATTGATCCGGCGCCGCTTAAACCAAAGCGGCTTTTACCTACATATAAATTGAAGATGGCTTCTTAAGCGTTAATCGAGTTTTTCCTCTGGCTGTATTTTTGGATGGAAGCCCTTCGCTGTCATCAGTTCGCGTAAACAGTAAACGATGGTTTGGGTAAGGGAAAAAAAACCGCTTTTTTTCTCAATTTTTTTATCTGCCTGCACTCCTATAATAAATTCTCTTACATCATCCGGCAACTCAATTCTGTTCATAGAAAAATGCTTTTAAAAAGGAATCATGATTTCAGTTAGTGCCAACGTGTAACAAGTTGTTACACGTTGTATTCAGGTGGAATAAGATATAACTAAATGTAACAACTATATTTTATTGGATCAAAAGTATTTGTGTCTAACGCCCCTAATTTCGTTTTGTAAAGAGCGAAGATTTATGGAAGAACAAGTAGCGCCGGTAGAAACAGCAGCAGCACCTACGATTGATCCTACAATCAAAGCGGAACTCGATCAACACATGGCGATCGCGCTCAACGGGGGCATGGCGCCAGCCCCCGCGTCTGATACAGCGTCGGTCGTGGCGGCGTCCGAAGCCGGTATAACCACTGCTGCTGCAACGACTTCCGATCCTTTTGGACTGATCAAAGAAAAGTTCGGTTATGAGTCACCGGAAGCTGCTGTGACAGAGATCGAAGCGCTACGCGCTTTCCGGGCCGCGCCACCTATCGCGGAATTGAAATTTGAAAACGAACAGAGCAAGCGGATAGCCGATGCATTGCAAGCGGGGAAGTTGAGTGAAGTCTACGAAGTGCTCGATCAACAAATGAAGATCGATCGACTCACTGCAGGCGATATGACGGCAGAGAGCGCCGCTGATATTGTGAAGCTCGGTATGCAGCTCAAATACAAGGACCTTACGCCTGCCGAAATCAATTACAAGTTCAATAAGCAATTCGGACTTCCTGCCAAACCGGCGCTCTTGCCGGCCGAAGAGCAGGATGAGCACGCCGAACGTATCGCTGCCTGGCAAGCGCAAGTAGACGATAAGCAAATGGAACTAATGATCGAAGCCAAGCTCGCCCGGCCCGATCTGCTCGCGACCAAATCAAAACTCGTATTTCCCACCATAGCCCGGCCCGAGGAAACTAATTTTCAGGAATGGCAGAAAACCGTTCACGAAAACGAAACACTCGCCGCCGAAACGGTTCAAGCCTACAAAGCCTTTACGCCCAAGTCCCTCGAAACGAAGATCAATTTTAAGGACGAACCCAATAAAATCGACTTCGACTTTACGCACGAGCCGGACCCGCAGAGCTTTGCCAAAACCATCGACCTGCTCTCCGACATCAACAAATTGTGGCAATCCTTTATCGCTCCGGACGGAACCCCGGACCGGAAAGGCTTTGCGGAGATGTTGTATTTCGGAATGAACCGGCAAAAGATTCTTTTGGATGCCATGAACCAGACCAAAAACGCAACGATCAAAGCCAGCCTGCCGGATAACAGCAACGGCGGTCTTGTCCGGCAACTGCCGCAAACACAAGAGCCCAACGAACTGGACAAGTTGATGCGTGCGTCACTGAAGGGATACGCGGGCTTTTAATCACCGCACAAAAACTACTTTATTATGCCATCCGCAATTATACGGGGTGCCACCGGGCAACCCGGCCCCGGCGCGTACGCGCAAGGGCTCACCACCGGTATTTTCAACGATCTTAATTTCGTCATCCCCGATTATATTCCGGGCCTTATCGCCAAATACGGGAACAGTTCGTACATGCTGGCCGCCGAAATTCTCGGCAGCTCCAACATCGAACAAGTCAACACGAGCACCAATACCTACTCGCATTTTGAAAAGGGCCGTCCTTATGGATCGGGTTTGGTGGCATCAAACGTTGCCGCGACAGGCGTTAATAATGATATTGTCATCACGCTCAAAAGCCCACAGTCCTATCTTTCCGGTCCTGGCAACACGATTGCACCGGGAACAGTTTGCCCGTTTCTCGTTAACCAGACGGTAAAACTTCGCTCCAATGGTTTGAAAGCGAGGGTCAAGGCCGTTGGTACCACTACACCCGGAGCCTTCACCCTCACGCTGACGCCACTAGGCACCTACCAGCTTGTCACCGGCCCACAGACCAGTACGCAGATCAACGCCGGTGAAGGGTTGGAAACCTTCGGCAACCAATTGGCAGGCCAAGCCTCCGACAGCCAGGGAACGCAACAGCCGAATCTGTACCGGTATGACAACACGGCGACGGTGCTTCGCGCATCTGTTAAAGCGAGCGATCTGGCAGGCATGAACAAGACGCAGATCGACTTCGGCAATGGCAGTTTTTATCTGCCTACCCTCGCGATCAAGACCATGAACATGCAGATGATGGTCAACATCGAAGATGCGGTTATGGAAGGGGTTCCTTACGGGAATGTGGTCGATGCAGACGGGATCACGGCAGTAGGTACAAATGGAGTTCTTCCCGACGTACAAGCCCGCGGATCGGAGATCGATTATGTGATCGGCAATTTCCAGATCGGCGATTTCCAGAACCTGACCAACGTACTCGACGCACAGGGCGGCCCAAGGGAGTACCATTTCCTGCAATCCCTCGACCAACGCCAGGATATCAATAATCTGCTCTTCGGCATTTACCGCAATGGCGCGATCAGCTACGCCAGCGTTGGATTCTCCCAGGAAGCGGCTGTGACTTATGGCTTCAAAGGGTTCAGTACCGACACGTTCGACTTTCATTTTCACCGGTACAAGGGCTTTTCGGCAGCGCCTGTGTTTGGGTATATCCCCACGCAGGGCGATTACCGCAAAGCGTTTGGCTTCGCCGTTCCGCAGGGAATGACCCAAGACGCCAAAGAAGATGCGACGCGTCCTTACCTCCAATGGGTATACCAGCAGAACCCGGATATCCCGACCTCCCAGCGCATCTACTCGTGGGATCTCGGTTATACGAAAAACACGAAGACGACCGAGGCTTCGAACAAATACGAACAAATCGCTTATGTCGGTAGCCGGGTAACGGCCGCCGAACAGTTCTCGATCCTTCGCGGACTCGTCAGCTAATTATTTCACCGGTGCGGCCAACAGGCCGCACCTTTTTAAACATCAATTTTATGGCACACGCTTCTCCCAAAGAGGCCCCAATAAAAGAGAAAGGGCCCGAGACCACCGCAAAAAGATGGCAGAAAGAAGAAGACTTCCTTAACCAGACCTTCGACCCGGACAAGAAATATATGTTCGAACTCGCCGAAGAAAATCCCGAGCGACAATTGCCGGTGATCGACATGCATACGAAGCGACCCGCGGCCCAACCCAAATTCAGGCCCTACCAAAACATCGTATTTACGGCCCATATCATCTGGAAGGGACAACGCAGAATGGTGCGCTATTACGATGGGTGCGAGAGCATCTTCATGGACGAACAGCCCAAAGACAAAGACATCATGGAGCAATACATCCGGCAAACCCGGCGCCGGGAGTTTGTGGATGGCAAGTGGGGCTGCTACGGGGATGAACGGCAACTCTTGCTGTATATGCACATCGCCAGTTGGAACGGGGAAAGCGAATTCAGGACGCGGTCGGCAAACATCGTCTACAAAGCCTGTAACTCTGAAAAACGGGCAACGGCGGAATCGGATAAATTAGACCTGACCGAACAGGCGCTCGAACTAGCCAAAGGGGCATCCTTTAGCAAGATATTGGTCCATGCCGATTATTTGGGCATTCCGCTGAAAGATTTCGATTCCGACAACGATCTCACCGAAAAAGAAATTCGGACAGCTTACCGGCTGGAAGCCTTGCGGAACGCCAAAATCTTCGTCGAAAGCTATGGCAATAAGAAACTGGAAACCAAATATTTCATTAAAAAGGCCCTCGCATCCGGATCGATCGACTACGTCACCAACCCGAATAAAGCCGTTTGGAAATCCAGCGGACGGGAGATCAAGGACATCTCCGGAATGAAGTCCTTCGCGGCTGTGCTGGACTGTCTGTTCGAATTCAGTCAGTTAGAAGAAGGGGAAGAGTTTAAAGTACAAGTCACCGCTTTATTCGAATAAGAAAATATGCCCTGGTCGGTTGATAATATCTATTCGTATTCCCGGTTTTTGACCAATAAAAACCAGGCAGGAGGGATATCGTCCACCGACCTTTTTAATGCCTGGAACGGGGAGCAGGCGATGCTACACCAGGATGTTGTCGGTCGCTGGCAAAAGCAGAGCAATACGAAGACCGGCATTATGAGCGGACTGATCGAAGACGAAGTTACGATCAGTATGCTGGCCCCCTTTATCGTTCCGGCCACCATCGCAGTAGCCGGTGGATTAGGTTTTAAACCGCTGGATTATATCTATGGGGTGGCTCTTCGGATTAACGGGGCAAAAATATTTTCAGTTACGCACGACACGATTTACGCAGTAAACGATGATGTCATTGATCCGCCTTCTATTCCCGATAACCGGTTCTACTATACAGAATACCTGACCTATTTTTCGTTCCTGCCTTCCGCGGTAACGACTTTCGATTTGGATTATGTGGCCGAAACGAACGATATCGTGTGGGGCTTTACGCTGGATGGCAACAACCGACAGGTCTACAACCCAGCAACGAGCGTGCAACCAAAATGGAATAAAAATACGGTGATCGAAATCACCCGGCGTACGCTGAAGAGTTTCGGGCTGCATTTTGACAGCCGCGAATTTGAAAATTTTGGGCAGTCTAACATTCAAACAGGGGATTAAGTATGGCAACACCTCCCTACATATGGAAGCAGTTGATCCAGCGGATAGCGAAGCATATGAATAACGGGTACCCCAATGACGCCTTCGCCACTTCGGACAACGAAATTTTGCTTTATATCAATCAAGCCAATGCTTTTGGCTTAGTAGGACAGGTCTGGATGGGGGCGAAAGTAACGGGTTATATGGAGCTGCCGGAAGGCTATCTGGCTACCCTGCAATTGCCCGCACTGGCCGAAGATCCGGTAACCGGCGATTGGATGACCGCGCTCCCCCAGCCGCCGGTGGGACTCCCGCTGGGCTATAGCATTAACCGCATTTATTCCGCCGGACCCGGCAATCAAGGAAACCAGGATGTGTTTATGATCAAGGCCAATCGCGTAGGGCGTCGGGCCAATATGCCGATGCCGGATGGGGTTCGGGGATGGGTGGATTATACCAATAATACCGTACTGCGACTGCGGGCCAGTGACAATCAGCCACTGCTCGGAAAAACCTTTTATGTCAACATGCCGACGACGCGCACTTCGGATATCACGCTGCCGATGAATTTGCCCGATGATGCCATCGAAGGGATTTTTAATTCCGTGGTCGCGCAATTGACGAAACGCTACCAGGAGCCGAAGGATGTGATCAATGATGACCTGCCGGCAGGTAATAATACGCTGAAATCATGAGCACCGATATTCAAACGAGGGTCCCCCTGCTCCGGATCGTGGATTACACGCTGGATGAATGCCGCAAAAGCGATGGCGACCGGGACCGTTATTGGATACTGGCGTTCCGGGCGCTCGTAGACTTGTTATTCGATATTTCGGCGCAAGCTATTACATTCCGGTTGCCGGTGCAACCGAATATGACCGTCGCCTTTCCGCCGGGTTGCATCTCTTGGACAAAGATCGGCATCTTAAACAACAACGGCGAGATCAGCACCCTGAAAATAAACAATGCACTGACCAGTTGGAAGGACTTAAATCCCAATAGGCTCGTCGATTTGACCCCCGATATTACGGACAGCTTGCCGACGCTCATTCAAAGCCCCTTTTACCTCAATTACTTTTACGATGGGGTCTATCAGCCCCTGTTCGGGGTAGGGGGGGGGCTGATCCAGTACGGCGATATGCGGGTCGATGAAGAGCACCGGGTGGTGATCCTGCAGCCCGATTTTAAGTATAAGCAAATCCTGTTCGAATGCCTCTACAGTCCCGAAAAAGATGGGGACTACCAAGTGCCCCTGGCATTACAGGAAGTAATTATTGCCTTTATAAAATGGAAGGACAAGCTCGGCACCTATCAGGAATATATTGCCGAAAAGATCAAAGCCCGTCGGCGGATGCCGCATAAGAAAGTGCATTTACAAAGTATTAACCAAGTGATACGTGAATCAGAAACCATGAAATTAAGAGGATAATGTCCGGTCAAGGAGAAAATATTGACCTTATACAGTTTATCGGTGGGATGGACACCGATTCCCCGAATGAAAACATCGGGAAGGGCTACGTACGCGGCGCCTGGGACATCATCTGGCGGGGACCCGTTGGCAACCGGCGTCCGGAAGCAACCTTGGGGACTACGCTCGTACCCAATGCACTGCTTCCGAATACCGGAACGCATCTCACCATCGGCACCCATTACGACGCCGTTTATAAACGCGTATTCTTCTTCAACTGGAATTCGGCAGGGAAGCATGGCATCTACGTTTTTAATACGATTGCACAGCCAGTCGCCACTTTCCAAATCTTGATGCAGGTAGGGATCAATACCGTTGGCGACCCTTTGGGTTTTACCGCTTCGGGCTGGATCAGTTCGATCGATATCCTCTATGTCGATGCCCCGATCGGGCCCATCCTCTATTATGTGGATTCCCTCGGACGACCTACCCAAATTAATATTAACCGCTATCTGGCTGGAACGTATCCCGCCGTACAACGCAGTTACATTGATGTCATCAAAGCGCCCCCCATCATGGCGCCGCAGGTCACTTACGAAAACGATTATACGGTACAGGCCAATGGTCTTATCAATTCTCTCTGGAAATTTTCGTATGCTTTTTTTACCGACAACAACGAAAAGACTGTTATTTCCACGGCTGGAAAAGTCGCGTTGCCGAATTATCCTTTCGATCCGACTCAAAATATTCCCGTCTCCCAGAATGCCCGGTTGGGAATATATGTGCAAACAGGCGATGCGACCGTGAAATCCATCCGTATCTATGGTAAGGAAACCAAAAATGGAACGACGAGTGATTGGATGATCCTGGCGGATATTAAAAAGTCGGATTACAGCATTGCCGACAATAGCATTTACAAATTCCTTTTCTTCAATACCGGCAGCTATATTACGGAAGATCCCAGTTTTGCAGTGCTGGATTTTGATGTCGTCCCGCTGCAAGCCAATTGCATGGCGTTACTCGATGGCACTACGCCGGCCTATGCGGGCATCCTGGAAGAGTATGATTTTTTCAATCCGGTATTAAATGTGGCAGCGGCGAACCAGACCAGTCCCCGGTATTCTGTCAACGGAACCCTCTTTTTTGCCGCCACGAATGGATTAATTACTGCCGGCCAACCGCAAATTCAGCTTTTTCTGACGGGCTGCGGCGATAACGACGGTTCCGGCAATCCGATTGACCTTTCCTTGCCGCCGCAATTTTTAGCCGTTCGGGCCAAATCAGGGGTAACGGATATCAGTTTTTCCTTTACCAATGTCATCCTTGTCGGAATTCCGGCTATTCTGGCGCAATTGCAAGCCGCCGCGATCGCCGCCGGATGGACCTTCGTTACCAGTGATACGAATTCTATCACCCTCTATTATCCGACGGGTAATGTAGTGCTACAATCCTCTTATATCCAAGGAGAACAACCGATCAGCTTTCCGTATCTGTATCCGCAGTTGGCGTTTTATCCCCAATCGGCATCTCAGTGGGGGGCAATGTACTTTGACAGTGGTGGACGCACCAATGGCGTGATCAGTAATGTCGGCGGTCAGGTAACGACCCCGCCTTATCCCGGAACAGGTTTCGTGACGCCGGAAATAACGCTTGATGTGTCGGGCTATCATCCACCGACCTGGGCCGCCTACTGGCGCCCCGTCCGCACCGATAATCTCACCTTTGGCCTCCGGCTGGATTGGATCTCCGATTCAGCCTATAGCGGCACCGGCCAGCTCGTAAATACCATGTATGCCTATTTTGGCATCTCTAATATTTTCAGTTACAATACATCCATCAATGCTACGCAAGGAGTGGTGTCCTATGGCGCCACCAGCTTTGCGCCGGGGGATCGTATCCGAGTGCTCGGCCGGTATGCTGCCAATGGGACCTTTACAACCCTTAACCTGGATTACGCTATCCTCAGCGTCGCCGTCAATCCCGTCATTGGCGGAATTCCGAAAATCGGCACCTTTATTCAAATCGCCTATCCCACCGCCGATATCAATGCCAACTTCAAGTTTGACGGCACCAGCGATTTTCAGAACTATAAAATACTGATCTATAACTATAAGGCGCAGAATACGTCCACCCAAAATACGTTCTGGGAGATCGGTGAAACCTTTGGCATCGGCAATCAAGGACAACCCAGCGCCTATCATATGGGAAATGTGGCCGATAATATTGTAAAGATCAGCGACGGCGACATTTTCTTCCGTCCGCGGACGGTGCCCATCCAAAACGAGTACGAGATCAACATGGGCGGCTTCGACATGACCACTCCCGGAAGCACCCTTTGGGTCAATCCGGGCGGTGGCGGCACGCCGATTGTGGATAATGGCATTTGGAGCATCGTAGGAGATGTCAATAAGGGAGCTGGCTTACTCGGCATCAATCCCCCCTTTTTTATCGACACGGGCTGGACCATTTTCAATAAAGGGGCCGTTCCGTTGAATGTTCGCTTTCGGGGGACGATTCCGGTCATTGACAAAAATGATCCGAATGGTCAATGGGCTCTTTTCATTAAACTGATCGCTCCCGGAAATGTGGTCACTACGCAACCGCTGGTCGCCCAACAAACGGGCCTTGTGGTAGGCGTATCCAATCATTATATTTTTGATGGGACGATCACGATGCCCCCGAACACTAAAATATGGTTGGTCGCTACCGCCGTCAATGAAATGCTGCTGGGCGGTTTCGTCATGACGCTCGATGTGATCCGCAACATTCCGATCATGGTATTCGATGCCTCTTTTTCCGATATCTATAATCTGAAGACCAACTCGGACAACCGGCCCAGCGCGATCGATTCGACGGCACTGCAGACCTTCTTTCCAACGCTCTTCCGCTATGCAGAACCGTATGTGCCCGGCACGAATGTTTTCCTTGCCAACCGGTTTTTTGATGTCAACAAGGATGAATTTGACGCTTCTCACGGGCAAGTTAAACGCATGCTTCAATGGCAACGGCGACTCCGAATCGCGCAGGAGAGAAAGTGGGGAGAAGTGGGAGTGTATTCGAAATTCATCAAGAACAACAACGGGACGACGCAACTGATCGTCAACGACCAGATCATCGAACAAAACAATATTCAGTATTTCGATGGAGATTTCGGCGTAGGCAACCAAACGGAAGTGGGCATCAACGGCTTTCAAATCTGGTTCTTCGATCCGGTGCGGGGCGCCTTCTGCCGCCTTTCACTCGATGGCATCAAGCAGATCAGTGAAGAATTTCTGCTGCAGACGTTCGCGGGCAGTCTCTCGCCTGCTTATCTATTGCCCTATGTGTATCCTTACGGCGGCAACTCCCGGGTGCTGATCGTCTACAATTTCACAAAAGACCGCTACGCGGAAACGATCTTCAGTTTTCAAGCCGGAACGCTCGGCGCTTCGACGCTGCCGGCGCAAAGTATCGCCTTTATCGAAAAAACCAATGCCTTTTCCAGTTACTACCGCTTTGCGCCAGACGCTATCGTTTGTGCTGAAAATCAACTGATTTCCTTCTCCCAAGGACAACTGTATTTACACAATGACACCGGCAACAATCGCGGCTATTACGGATCGCCTATTATTCCGGCGCTCGATCTGATCTTCAACGACCAAGAGGTTATCCGCAAGACCTTTCAGGCGCTGTCTTATCAGTCCGGCAACAACAAACTATGGACCGCCAAAAATGTGGGCGATATCAATACCAGCTTTATCAATCCGCAGACAGGCTTGCAGCAGATCAGTCAATTAATTACCCAGGATTTTGAGATCGTGGAAGGACAGGCGAATGCGGCTTTTAAACTCGATGCCAACAGTGGACCGAATCCGGCGCTTGCTATCAATGAAGGCGATTATTTAAAAGGATATTGGATGCGGTGCTTACTCACGGCGCCCGATAATGGACCTAATTTTTTGTATGCCCCATTTATTCGGTGGAATGCTTCTATGAAAACACCATGACAGAAGAAATGATCCATATAGACGGACTATTGCCCTATCTCTTCGCTACGTACGAAGGGGATAGCGAATTGGTTGCCTATTTCGATCCCGGATGTGAAGTGACCGATTGGCAATCTTGCTGTAGCGCGATTTATCAAAAAATAAAGGCGAATTACTCCACCGCTACCATTAAAGTCGTAAAGGATATCTATAAACCGGTTGGGTATTACGTGATCGAAAGGGATATGCTGATCAGTTTCGGTTTGCATAAAACTTACCGTAGCAAAAACAACCTGAAGAAATTCTGGAAACTGATTACGTCAGAATTCTATGGGCCTTTTTCGTGTGTACTCTATTCCTGCAATACCCGGGCCATTGGCTGGCTACAAAAGTCCGGCATGAAACTACTTTTCGAAAACGTCTCAATATTAACATTATGCCCGCAGGAGGACTTGGTTTAGGCGCCGTATCGAGTATGGCCGGCAACATTGGCGCCGGGGCCACCGGGCTACTTTCCGGCATTACCGGCTTTTTTCAAAAAAAACAAGGCAATAAACTGCTGGGGCAGAATCCTTTTCCGACCGAAGGGATGCCATCGGAAATACTGGCCAACCAACAGATCGCTCAAGGCCAAGCTACGCAAGGATTGCCGTCGGAAGAATACGCGCAGGCACAAAAAAATATCCAGCGCAACCAGGCGGCCGCGATTTCCTCCGCAGCCACCTCCCCGGGCGGGGCCGTCCGAAATCTCGGGGCCATCCAGGAAATGTCCAACAATGCCACCGGACAACTGGACGCCGCCAATGCCGAAGCCCGACGGCAGAATACCGGACAATTGATGAACGTGAACAACCAGGTCGCTTCCTGGAAAGACAAGCTCTTTGACTGGAATCAGCGGGCGAAATATGAGCAGAACCGGCAGTATGCCATGAGCCTGATCGGAGCAGGGAACGCCAACATGATCCAAGGGGCGGACAAGCTCATCGGTGGGTTGGTAGGTGCGGGTACAGGCGCTGCTCTTGGAGGAGGGGGCTCAAAAACGGGCGCTGGTCCCGCAGGGGGAAGCAATGCCAATGCGGGAGCGTACGCTGAACCGAATGCCGGAGCGGCACTTGGACAAGCCTTTTCATCGGGGACTGTTATATAATAACGAAATGTAATGTACCATTCGGGAACGCCTTTCTGGTAGGAATCCCCTACACCGACCGGATCACTGCGGCCCTGCAAGCCCAACAGGCCGATCGGAGAAAATATCAGCAGCAGACCACCTTGCAGACGGATGAAATGATGAATAAGGAACTGGCCAACGTCCGGAGCGCGGACATGGGAACAGTCGTGGACTCCTATGGTAAATGGAAAGATATTTCCATGCAAATGTTGAAGCCGAATGTGCAGGCAAATCCAACATTATATAATCAGTTGCAAATACAGAAAAATGCATTGCTGGGCGAAACGATGGGAAAGATTAATAGAAGTGCCCAACTCAACGCATTAGGCAAGCAGATCGGTACGAATATACAGTCGAAACCGGACTATTATAACGACGATGCTGGCAAAATGCTGTCTACTTTTTATAGTACGCCGATGGATAAATTGACGGCTGCCGACTACAATGGCAAACCAACGGATTTAACGGATTTGGAACAGTGGAGGTATAAAGGGGGAGCCGATCTTTCTAAAGTGCATGCCGGCGCCATCGGCAAGACACTCACACACTATGATGATGGCACAACGGACGCTAGTGGGGTACAGACCACCCAACACGGCTATCAGTACGGCAATACGCCATTAGAATATAGAAATGCGTATTTGCCGGGTTTGGCGGGGAATCAATCCAACAGAACAGCTAGATATAATTGGACGCAACATAGCACGAACCAACAAGATTTAGATCAGTTGGATGTCGCCTATCAAAATTCGCCGAATTGGAAAAAACTGGGGATGTCTCCCCAGCAATTACCGGCCTATAATCCGAATGATCCTGTCGGCAACGAAGCTACTTATCAGGCCAAGCAATATCTCGTCGGGATGAATCCGGCCGAAGTAAAAGTAGCCACGACCACCAATCAGGCGGCAAAAATGGGCCTGCAAGAACAAGAGCGCCTGCGAACTGTCGCAGCACAGCACGTCAATCGAATGGCAGAAATCGCGGCACGCTATACGAATCAAAAAGATTTCTTTACTATCAAACAACGTGCTACTGACCCGGAAGGAACCACTCCTTCCGTCGATGCTATACAGACTCTATTGGAGCATCCGGGACAAATGTACAATGGCAAAACCGCCGCCCAACTAAGCCAGGATGTATTGAGCAACTGGAATAGCCAGGGCAATAGTAAAAATGTGCAGTCCAAATTGACGGTTGTCCCTTCTTTCAACACCTCCCAAACAAAAGATATTAAAGGTTTCACCAATCTACATCAAAGTGCGATGAGGGCGGTAGGGGATGCTTACAATGCCATTCCAGAAAACGCCAGGACGCAGACGTGGGGAAAATTATTGCAACAATACAATGATCCCGGCACGACCCCTCAGCAGGCCAAAGAACTATTGGTTAAGGCTTACAATGAAATCAATGCAGCTAATGGTAGTTCCGTACGATTTACGGCCGACGATCTGGATAAAGCCGTTCCTGTGCTGCATCAAAGGCGAGAAGTAGATGATAAATACGATCAGACTAAATATCAACTAGTGAAAACCGGGACCCCGGAATTTGAGAATGTGATCAATGAAAAAAGGAACGCCGTTTTAAGTAGCAAAAAGCCGGTCATTCAAGGCCAGCAAAATCAGGAAGCACCAGCAGGAGGCTCGGGAATTAAATGGCAGTAGAACAAGATATACAGGCTCCGCCTGTGGGTATTGATCCACAACAGCCGCCGCAAACGGACCCGGTAGAGAAGTACTACAACTATCTCAAATCGGCGGGGGCGGATGTTGCTCCTACCTTAGATTCTTTTAAAAAGACACTTAGCAATGACAGCAGCGCCCAAAAATATTACGGCTATCTGAAGGCTAATAAATTCGATGCACCTCCTACGTATGGATCATTTTCCAGAACACTGGGCATACAGCAAAGCGCAGCGCCGATGTCTGCCGCTGCGCAACCGCCCCCCGAACACCAAATTAGCCATACCCCCGTACAGGATATCCGGCATTTGAATGATTTGGCCAATCAGCCTATCCGGAGCACCACGACGACCCTCGATCCAACGAGTGGGGGTTCGATGACCGATTATAATCAGGAAGATATCGCCCGCAACAAAGGTTTCCGGGACCGGTACGAGCAATCCGTCACCGATCTGGCGGGGACGTGGGGCACTGATCCAAAAGCTACGAAAGCGGCGATACAGGATTTCCCGGACGAGCCAAACGAAAACAAACTGAAAAACTTTGCCTCCCTTGGTAAAGACAACCCGGTCTATTATAGTCGGATAAAAAGCGCCAATGATATCCGGATGGCCATCGCCCAAGGACCCGACGGGATCAATGACGCCAATATATTCAACCATTTGCAGACGGCAGATGATTACGAACAGTTGCAGCACAACATCGCGATGCAGCAGGAGATTATGCACAAGCACGGTCTTGGGCAGCAGTATTTCGAAAAGCTGAAGGAATCGCAGGCGCCCCTCATCAATACGCTCGATCCGGGGCTCCATATCCAATATTGGAACAGCGACGACCAAAAGTTGGGCCTCTCCGAATTTCAATATGCCGGGCTGGAAACGGAAAAAATGTTCAACCCCGGAAAATACCAGCAGGATCTCGCCATTATCCGGCACAATCGGGGCTTGGATGAAGGTTCTCAGGCATCGCCAATCCCACAAGGCAAAGAAGGCTATGCCTATGACCGGGGCGTCGAAAACGTACTGTATGCACTGGAAAACCAAGGACGGCAGAATACCGGCAAATTTATCGATCAACGGTCCGCAGAGCTGGGACCCCAGATTGACGACCTGAAAAAGAAATATCAGGATTTTATCAATAGCACAGATGACCCGTTGCTGCAAAAGCATTTTTTTCAGGAGTTTCAAACCGATCCGATGTTGCAAGAAGCGGCCAAACTCGACGAAGGGCAACAGTCGATCGATTATGCCCGGACGGAGGACCAGCGGCGCTTCCCGCTCAATTATGGGGACCAGGCTTCCCGCCTGGTGAAAGACGCCATGAGTACGACCAACGGATGGATGGGGGTTGCCGGAAAACAGGTCCTGCTCGGTGCTGGGGAATCTTCTGACAATACCATGCGGTTTATTAAGAACACTTATATCAATTTATTGGGCTCGGACCAGGCGAAGGCCGAGAATGCCGCCGCCAATATTGGCCATCAGGCCCTCACGCAACTCGCAGGCTATGAAGGCTCCGCCTTTTCGATGCAGCAATCGCCCCTGATCATCGATCAAGGATTGGTCGAAAATATTCAGCAAACGTTTAACGATGGCACGCTATCGCCTGAACAAAAGAACCAAAAAGCGACGGACCTTATCCTGAATAATCAAGGTGCTATTAAAGTCAACCCGAGCGCTGGTCAGCAGAACCTCACTGGTAAAGCTGTTATCTACAGCGCGGCTAATACGATCGGGCAGATATTGGGTATCGCCGATCAATCCCTGCTCATGGGAGGACTTTTGGGAGATGCTTCCAAAGCGCAACAGATGGCGAGTGCCATAACCCCGATGTACGCGTCCACCCAAAACCAACTTTACGAACAGGCGCTGGCCCGGGGAGATGAAAAGCCGTTGTTATCGTCTCATTTGGACGCTGCCATTATTTCGCTGGCCTCCCTCATCAATCCGGATATCAAGGTCGTCAAAGGAATGGTAGGCGCGGAAACAGGGATTGGTAAGCTCATTGCAGGAGTGGACGAATCCACCTGGAATAAAGTGCTTTCTTCGAATAAACCGTTGTTTGATCGCATGGTCGCGGGAACAAAAGCTACGGCGAAACAATTAGTGCTTGCTAATCTGCAATATGGCCTGATCGTTCCCTCGGCGCAGTATGTTGTGCATAAAAATGTCTTAAATGAAGACCCTAATCTGGGCGATACCATCAAGGACGGCCTACTTCAGACAAGTATTAGTATGGCACTTCCGGCCCTCCTGCACGGCGTCTGGGGTGGCGTCAATGCTACAAAAGTCAATCCGACCCAGAAATATGCGATTGTGGAGGCTGGTCTTCACCCGAAGGAAAATGTCGAACTGATCGATCAATTAGTAGAGAAAGGCCAGATCACACCGGATCGGGCCGACCAGATCAAAGAGATCATCAAACAGACGGGTCAGATCCTCGAACATACCGAAGCCATTAAGTCAGATGGCACTTGGATGAACGAGCAAGAAGTGGCGGACCTGACTTACCAAATGCTCCGCAAAAAAGTGCTGGAAGGGAAGCTGAAAAATGCACCCGATCCGCAAAAGCCCGCGATTGAAGCAAAGATCCATGAGGTCAACCAGTCCGTTGCAGACTTGCACACGTCCGATGAACACAAACAGAAATCCGAATTGAATCAACTGCTAACCGATCATCTGGACCGCATCCGGGATAAGATACAGCCGATGGAAAGCCAAGTCCGGGAGGCGATCAAACGGAACGAGCCGGAAGAAGTCTTCAAAGAAATTTATGATCAGGCTACCCAGACTACCAATGTGGATGGGAAAGAAGTAAGCAGCCGGGCCGCGACAGAAGCCATTTTCGGGAAAGCACTGGTAGAAAAAGCGTTCGAATTGCACAAGCAAAAACCGGAAAAAAGCGCTGTTCCGCCGACAGAGGAACAAGGAGTCGAAAAACCGAAGGAAGGTGCGGCCCCTGAAACCACAGGCGCCGTCGAACCTGCCGCATCTTCTTTTTTGCAATCTCGTCATGCCGATACTATCCACGACGAGCAAGGGATCGTCAGCGGACCGAACAACAAAGAATTATCTGCCAAAGGAAAGCGGGATGCCAGCGATCTGGCGAAAGATGTCGAAGGAAAGGGCGTAACCACGGTCATCACCTCCGGGCTGGAACGATCCAAAGAAACCGGGGCGAAGGTAGCGGAAAAGATCGGTGCAAAAGTAGAGAGCCGTCCGGGCCTGGACACGTGGAACATCAAAGATTTTGACGGCCTAAAGGATGACGAATTCAAAGCCATACAGCAATGGTTTGTAGAAAATCCGAACAGCACCGTCTATCAAGGCCCGCTGGAAAAATACAGAGGAAAAGAAGTTGCGGAATCCATCAATGAATATGCGGAACGGATCATCCCGGAAATGGAAAAGATCGAAAAGGAAAGCGGTCCAGAAACGCTGCTGATCAATCACTCCAATAACATGATGCTGTGGGATGCCTACCTGAAAAATGGCCGGGAGTGGAACGCCCAAGCCCGCGAAGATTACTTGCATGCAGAGAAGCCGGAAGCAGCTACGTTAACCAATCAAAATAATAAAGATGCCTTACCAATCGGAAGCCCAGAGGGGCAAGTTCCACGTGCTGGAACAACAGGGGAAAATATCCCCGGAGGTAGTGAAGGAGTGGGACCAGGCCAGCAAGGGGAAATCCCTCCCGGCGAAACTAACAGGACCGGAGAAGGGCAAGAGCCACCAGGCGCGGCTGGTGGGACGGCGGTAGTAGCCAGTGGTGAACTATCTCAAACAGGCATTGCCGAGCGTGTCAAAAAACAACGTGAAGTCACCGCGGGCGTGAAAGCTCCCGAACCGGGAACGGGATTGTCTGTGGAAGCGGGGGTAGAACGCGGTCGAAAACTACTTAGGGAAGGAGCCGATCCCGAAAAGATATTGGAGGATTACTCCGAAAAGAAGAAGGGATTAATTCCAGACGATGTAAGTATCGTTCGCGCCCAATTGGAACAACTCGCCAAAGCAACTGACGCAGCCGTTGAAAAATATGGGCAAGATAGTCCTGAAGCTGAAGCTGCCAAAAAAGAAGAAAGCGACTGGGCTGCCCGCATCCAGCCTATGCAGAGCGACTGGGCAGAGATCGGTCGCCGGCAGCAGGGCAGTACGGATTTGGATACCGGCACTGTCACATCGATTAAAAGAGCATTCCAAGAGCAGAGTGGTAAGCCGCTGACGGAAAAACAGACTGAAGTTGCAAAAGAGCTGCATGCTCAAATAAAAAAGCAGGAAACCACGATTTCCGATCTGCAAAAGAAATTGGACGAGGCGCACAACGCCGTTCAACAGAATCAGGCTGCTACTTTTACTGCCAAGACGAAAAAAGCCGCCGACACTTTCCGAAAATTAAAGACGAAGGAATTTACCTTCAAAGATAGCGGCGGCAATGATGTGCCCTTTCAAAAGATGGGGGTAAGCTGGAATGAATTGGTAGAACTCGGAGCAAAAGCCATTGAAAAAACCGGAGAAATAGCCGATGGCGTTTCGGCCATTTTGGAGAAGGTAAAAGAAGCGGATTCGTACAAAGGACTTTCCAAAGCCGACCAGGACCGATTCGGAAAAGAACTCGAAGACCACTATACCAGCGTCGCAGACAAGAAAACGGCCGCGAGAATAAAAGCCCTTGAAAAGCAATTGGAAGATTTGCAGGCAGGGAACGTAAAAACGAAGACAGAACGCAAACCTACTGCCCGGGAAGAAGAACTGAATGAGAAGATATTCGAGGCCAAGAAGAATTTGGGATTGATAAAATCAAAAGCAGTCCCTCAACCAAGGACGCCCATAAAGAAACCAACGATCGATGTAGCCACGCATTTTATAGATAAAAAAGACAACCAGTTCACCCCGGAGGAATCAAAGGCTGTTTGGAAACATGCCAAAACCGTCATGGATGGCGGGAAAACGGACTTTCACGATGTCGTCAGTCAAGTGGCCATGGATACAGGGCTTTCTTCGGAACAGGTTCGCCACGCCATTGCACAGCCCAAAGGAGCAAAAATAGTCACGGACAAGATGTACGCATCGATGTACAAGCGCAACCAGGTGGTGCAGGCGGCTCGCGCATGGGTAAAGTCCGCCGATCAGTCCGCCGCTAAGAAGTTTTGGAAAGCCGCTATTGCTGGACCTTCCGCAATCGTAACATTTGGACACGGTAGCGTGGCACCTATCACCCACGTCGGTACGGATCTGTATCGTCCGTCCAACTGGAAAAGCTATTTCAATTTCATGCTGGATTCCTATAAGTTTTCTTTTGGGGGCTTGACCGATGCCGGTAAAGCGAGATATGAAACGGCGATGTCTGACTTAGTACGAGATCCCCTGTTTACGATGGCCAAAAGAGCAGGGCTAAAAATAGACCCCACCGATTTAAGCGGCGATGACTATTCTAAATACCAAAGCGTTTTCGGAAAAATTGCCAAGATGGGTGAACGCGGATTCAATGCGATGAAACCGTACCGGCTGGAACAATTTAAAAAGCTATACAACGGCCTTTCTGATCAGGCAAAGGGGAACGCGGAGGTGCTTAAGGCGATCGCACAAGGCGTTAACCTTTCCTCCGGGACAACGGATGCTAAAATACCTCCGGGTAGCGACGCGGTGTTTTTTGCCCCCAAATTAGTGACGTCTCAGTACCAACGAATTTTTACGGAACCAGTAAAAGCGGTCCACACATTTGCTACCTGGAAGAACGCGACAGATGCACAAAAGGTGCAGGCGAAAATGGTAGCGCAGCATTCGGGGGAAATGATAGCCACCTACATGGCGCTCCTGGCAGGTAATGCCGCTATTCTTGCGATGGCGGGGTCCAAGCAAAAAATAAATTTTACGAATCCCTTGGATTCCGATTGGATGAAATTTAAAGTAGCCGATAAAGTGGTGGATGCCTCCGGTGGAATGAATTCTGCCTTACGATTTATTACTTCGTTGTTACAGGAAGGCGCCCGCTCAGTCGGAATCATAAAAACGGACGAAAAAGCAAAGCCTGGAGATGTGGAAAGCAGAAAGATATTGCAACAGATGACTAATAAATTATCACCGGCCGCAGGCGATGTAGTTGAAGGATTCAGCGGGACCGATATGATGGGCAATCCGCTGCCATGGTCATCAGTTAAACCTACTGCCACTAAGCCGCGCCTGTCATGGAGCGAATATCTATCCACCAAACTTCCCATTCCTATTGCTGAAGGTATAAAAACCTTCAATGATGCCGCGAAAGAAAAAGGAATGCCGGAATCGACCTTGAACAATGTGTTGGAAGGTTTTCTGATCGGCTCACTGACCGGCACCACGGGGGGCAAAATCGGCCCGGATTATTCACTGGAAAAGAAAGCAGCCGGACGCACAGGTCGCTCAGGAGGACACGCAAGATGAGCATCCTCCAAAAATATTATATCGACGATACAGCCGGAGGGGGCGGGGGCGATCCAAAAACGCCCACTGCCCCCAAAGGCTATTCCGTCACGACACCGCAGCAGCGGACGGAGTGGAACGGCTTTCTGGACTACCTGGACAAGCAGGGCGTCGCCGGTAAGCCGGATCTTGATCAGGCGGGAGCCGGACTAAAGTACTTTCAGCAGTACAAAAAGGCCAACCCCACGATTTCCCTGACACCGGAACACGTCCAGAATATCCAGTATGAGCAATATCAGCTCCGTAAAGGCGACCAATTCGGGAGCCTGAATAAAATGCAGTTGGACCACTTGCGGTCAGGGCTCGCCCCCGCTTACCTTAACAGACCCGTTAGTGATGTCAATGGACAGATCAATTCCGCTACGTCAAAGCTTTACTATCCCGCTGGGCAGTCCTATGGAACCGATATCGAGCATTATGACCGGGTTATTGGGCAACCGCCTAATTCCAACAATCGCCCGGTCGTACAAACAGGAAATGTTGAAGGCGCAGTGCGACCAGATTACAATAAACCGCAATCGCGCATAGAGTATCTAAAAAATATGGCCCTTAAACATGGGGATTTTGTTCACGGTAGAGGAGACACGATTCTTCATGTAAATGATACCCCGCGTAATGGCACTACATCAGCTAAAAATATCGCGCTCAATACATTTGGAAAATTGGGCATAGATCCCGCTCTCGGATATGCTTCCTCGATGGAAGAAGGAATGAGTGGCGAATTCGCAGGAAAAGACGGCAATTACAAGTATGAACAGAGAGGAACCAAAGAATTTCCGGTGGAAGGATCTGCCATTTATGGCTTAGATAATTTCGTGAGTCGCTTTCCCGAACTCGTTAAAAAAGGATATCTCCCTGCTTCTTTCAAAGACAAATTCACACCCTATCATTCTCCTGATCCGGGAGAAACGCAGGACAGTGCATTGTACAAAACGGCCGATGATGCGTTGGCCGCTAAGGCAGCCTTTTTGAAAAGCAACTATGATGAAGCAGGAGAACTTGCCAAAAAGAATAAAGTCACCTTATCTCCCCGAGCAAAAGACTTTTTCGCACTGGTAAATTATAATGCAGGAACCGGTACGGGAGCTAAAATGCTCAAGGATTATGCTGATAACGGATTATTAAAGGATGATGCATTTTTAAAGAACCGCCCAACTGTTGGAAAAGGGCTAAAAGAGTCCTCTTACAAGCAAGTTTATGAGAATGTAATAAATCGATTAAAAATGGCTGATCTTTTGAAAAAGGAAAAATATTTTGATTAAATAAAAACTACTTTTTATGCCTCTTGTGCCTTCTTTTACCGTCGCACCTACCTCCAACCCTGCACAACTTCTGCTGACCGATACCAGCACAGGCAGTGATGTAGCTGTGGTAGACCGTCAAATCCTATTGTATAATTCCGCAGGCAATCCGGTAGTGCCGCCGATCGACTGGCCCATTGCGCAATCGTCCATTACAATCGCTCCGTTGACGGCAGACGCCGCTCTCAATATCAAAGTCAACTGGAATAATAACGTTGGAACGCCTCTTTACACCGCAAGCCAGTTGTTTGCCGCCACGCAGTATGCGGAGCAGTTTTTCTATTCCCTTACCCAGCAGCAGGCTGCGACGACAAACCTGAATATTCTTAATGACTTTCCCTATTTCGAGAACAAGAGCAAGCTCCGAACGCTGATTGACTCGGCGGTGCAGGCGATCTTGGTGGGAGCGGATATTTTCAGTTCACAGTTTTGCATCTCGATCTATCAACAGATGCTTAATAATCCTAATCTTTTTTTCTAATGATACCTGTAATCCAACTTACCACGCCACAAATATTAACGATCGCGCAGGTCTGCGAATACCTGACAATGGTGGACAGCCATACCAAACAGGTATTCAAAGGAGCCGATTTGAACAAACGCCAAGCGCGGCTAATCTATATGGAGCGGCTGTCAGTCCTGAATCGGTACACGCTAAACCCCTCCGATCTGACATTGACACAGACAGCTAATTATTTATTTTCACTGCTGCGAAACTGGCCAGCGGCACAGAACATCCTGAACGCTATCGCCGGAGGATTGGCCGCCATCACCAACCCTGCCAATGTCAATATCAACGTGGGAGCGAATGCAGTTTTCACCGTTGCCGTAACCTCTTCAACCCCTTATACGGTCCAATGGTATCGCAATGGAGTCCTTATACCAGGCGCGACAGGGCTTTCCTATACACTTGCCAATGCGCAATTGGCCGATACCGGTTCAACCTTTAATGCAGTAGCGACCAATGCGGCAGGAAATGTCTCCTCCCTTCCTGCTACACTTACCGTGACTTCGGCGTTGACCGCCCAGTGGTGGTGGGGGTCTGCCGATCCTTTCCCGGCGCTCAGCGGCGGAAGCGATACACTGACTTATCAAATATCGGAAACGATCACCCACAATGCTGCGATCGTGGTCAATTATGCAGGTCAGCCAGGTGCCGAAAATAATCAGTTTAACGTACTGCGATATCCGAATACCGAAAACGACAAAACCAGTTGGATCAATACCAACAGCGATCAGGGAAATATCCCCGACAGCGTCATGCGGGACATATTAAATATTAATGGTTTTAAATATATCATCAGCAGGAATGCGATGAGCCTTGATCCGATTACGACCACGTTAACCTATATGTAAAGAACAAAACAAATCATATGACCATAACCCAGATCAGGGTGTTGCTGGATAAATACCGGCCCGCCTTTTTAGGATTTCTGCTTTCCTGTTTTTATTTTTCTGGCCAAGGGCAAACCTATGCTCCTTCTGTCTGCTGCTCGGTGAGTAACAAGGCATTCGGCGCCGCTCAGTCCGTTTCGACGGATGGCCGTTCCTGGTTCTATGATGCGACCAACTTCGTCATGCGGGATTATAACGGGACGACGGAAGTATTCTCTTATCTCAACCTGCCAAAGTACCGTTCCGGGCACTTCCCCATTTTCGTACATTCGGGAGGTATTCTTCAAGGAAATGGTGTCTGGTTGGGCGGCAGTTCGCTCGTTTACTGGTTCAAAGATTCCACCGGCAATGCCAACCTCGTGCGCTGGTATACGGATTCCACCGGATTACCCGGCGGTCCCTTTTATGCGGTCGCCAATAATCTATCCGAAGGCAATGCGGGACTCATTAAAGACAATCTTACACTCGATCTGGTAAACAATACCAGCGATGCCCAAAAAAACGCAGCGTCGGTTTTCCTAACCAACCATACGATCGATGCGAATAATAATACCCTCCTGCACATTCCGAATTCCGCACTTACCAATAATGCCATTGGCCTATCCGCTACGTCCGCTGCGGGATCGGACATTGCTGTGACCAGTACACCGGCCTCATTAGGCTCCAACTTAATCATTAATTTTCCGAGTGCTGGAACGGCCACCAGAGGACCGTTAACATCTACGGATTGGAATATCTTTAATAATAAGCAGTCAACCATTACATTAACTGTTGCAGGCACCAGCGGCCCCGCAACATTGGTGGGCCCCGTCTTAAATATTCCGACCTATATTCCAAGTCCGATATGTGATAATTGTAATGCAGATTCAATCAAACACCTACCGGTAGACACTACGTCTAACAGAAATGGCTATATACTGGCCTTCGACAGCATCAGCCACAAATGGTATTTAACCCCCAACGCCGGCTCCGGTGCCGGTATCACTCAATTAACGAATGATGTCACGGCCGGACCCGGCTCGGGAAGCCAGGTGGCGACTTTGGCAACGGTGAATAGTAATGTAGGAACGTTTGGAAGCGCATCTACCGTCTATCAAGGGACCGTGAATGGTAAAGGATTAACGACCGCCGCCGTTCCGATCGCTATTCAGATCGCCGAAAGTCAGGTAACGAATCTAAATGCTGACTTGGCATTGAAATTATCTACTTCTCTGACTTCCGGAAATATGTTCGTCGGCAATGGAAGTAATATTGCCACCGGCGTTACCCCTTCCGGTGATTGGACCACCAACAATGCAGGTGTTAATGCCATAGGTAGTAATAAGGTTACTTATGCTAAGTTTCAGGCTTCTTCGCAGCAGGCTTTATTGGGCGCCACCGGAGCCGGTAATTTTGGAGAAATAACGCTGGGGTCCAATCTATCCATGTCGGGCAGCGTATTGAATGTTTTTGGCACCTCTCAGACGTTGGACCAGACGCTTAAATTAGGCAATAAGACAAATGAAAAAATAATAGATAGCAATAATATCTACGCAGATACTTCTCAGCCCCGAAGCGCGTGGATTCACGGACCGTTAAGAGTAGGGGATAGCACCGTAGGAGCACCCGTTCTACAAATTGTAGCCAATGGCGCGTCCGTTATATTGGGAATTGGGGCGACGCCTTCCACGGTATTTAACGGTAATATTGGAGTGAGTTGTGCCTGGTTTAATTTTGTACAGACAAATGTGGCCCAATCCTCGACGTCTACCTGCCAGTATAATGTCAATGATAGTAGTACCTTTAGCCGGATTCATGAGGCTACCATATACGATCCTGCCAACTGTGCATATTATATATTTAATACAGGGGATGCGGATACTTCCACTTCCCAGGCTTTTTGGAATCAACAACTCGGTGCTATTATAGATACGCTTCATGTGAATAAGGGTTGGCCCCTTAATCGAATCATTGTTTTAACGCCGATCTGGCGCATAAATCCTGTGAGTGCGGCTTTTTATCAACGGTATTGCGTGTGGGACAGTTTGCTTTGCGCGACAAAAGGCGTTAAATATGGAAACATCTTTACGCCGCTGCAATTGAATTATCCTGGAAGTATCTATTCAGATTCGTTACACCCCAGTACGTTTGGCCATCTTCTTATCGCGCATGTAGAGAACGGTTTAATGAGAGAATTCCCAATGGTCGGCAATGCGCTGATCCAACAAAATATAGTGATTGGTGGCAACGATAGCACCTATGGAAATAATTATACCGCGGGCATCATTACGCCTGCCGGAGGATTTCAACAAGCCGTAAATGATAAGCTCATAAAAGTGAGACCCGGAACTTTTGTAACCCAAACCGATCTGGGGGGATTTGAATTTAAAGAAAGCGGCAATTCGGATTCGGTTCAGCTTGCCATCAGTTCTACGGGGACGAATAAAAGTGTTTTTCAGATATCAGATAACCGGGTGCCCTTTTTTCAACACAATCCGCAAAGTAATTTTACAGAAGTTGCAGGCGGTGCCGTATTGATCGGAACGCAGACAAATGTAACGCCTTTTCCGCATCAAATACAATTGGTCAATGGGGGAAATACGCTCAGTTCCACCAAAATAGGGATGGGCGTTGACGGCGGATTTCGATTGAAAATATTTGGCTCCAGTGCTGTCGGCTACAATTCGCTCGGCACCCTGGACCGGGATGATACGCTTACTTTTATTGATATGTTGTCCTGGACATCCGATGGGAATGTCGGCATCGGCATGACAAATCCGGGAAGAAAATTACAGGTGAATGGTAATGCGCAAATAAATTCGGGCCTTCGCATTATCGGTGACGCGATTCACGACGATCACATGTGGCTAATCACCAATGGCGGAAACTCGCCTAGCAGCACAAAACAGGGTATAGGAACAGATGCCAGCTATCGCATGCAGATCTTCGGTAGTTATGCTGTTCCCCGGCACTCCTTGGGTATTCTGGGTAGCGACAGCATTACGTATACTCCGGTGATTAACTGGACCACCGCTTTTCATGCATTAATAGGGACGACTACCGATAATGTCGGATGGTTGCAAATAGGGGCAAACACATCCAGTACCCCTTCGCTGCTGTTTAACGCCGGCACTCCGGCTACGACAAAAACTTCCGGCGCGGTAAACTTTAATAACGGCTTATTGATGTTCGATTCTTCTTCGAGCGTTCGCGATACGTTCGCTATGAGAAGCTGGGTAAGAAATTACCTATCAAATGGCGGCTCCAATAATATTTACAATATCGATGGCGTACTCTCAGGCGACCGCATCCTTAGCGGGGCGAATCATAATTTAACACTTGGCGTTAATTCCAGCAGCCCGATAGGGACATTAACGGCGGACGCAACACTGCTCACCCTGCAAGCCGAAGGATCTATGGGAACGTTCATGCAAATGGCAGATGCCGTCACTACATTCAACAACACCGCTATCCATATTGGGGCTGGTATTCCGTCTGAAACGGATGCAAATGTGACCGTACTTAGCACGGGATTAAATATTTTATTGCCTGTTATTACCTCCAACCGTACGGTGACGATGCCCACGGCAAGCAGTAATTCCGGGAGAATATTGACCTTGACCAATGCGAATACGGCGGGATTCACCTGGTCCTTTTCCGGAACCAATGTGAAAGATATATATGGGAACACGCTCACCACTATTCCCAACGGCTCGATGTACAGTTTAGCAGCCGACCAGCCAAGTGGAACTTGGATAGCCTATAATATTCAACAGAACTACAATTCCACCGTCCGTTATGCGCACAGCATTTTTGCGCCTACGACCGGAGGAACGGTGAATCTCGTAACCAATCAATACAATATCATTAATCCGGCCGGCGCATTGCTTGCGCTCACGGTAAATCTACCTTCCAATCCGGTGAATAACGATGTAGTATACATAAAATACACCCAAACAATTTCAACTGTCACCTATGCTAATGGAAATGTCGTGGACGGCATTACAGCGCCCACAGCCGGAGGGTTGACGGTATTGACATATGATGCAGGAACAACGAGCTGGTATTAAAATAAAAGCTTAATATGAAGTTATTATCTGTCCTTTTTCTGTCGTTGATTTGTTTTTTCTGCCAGGCGCAAGGATCTCAGATCAAAATATTGGTCCCTGTCAATGGTGGACAGGATTCAGCCTTATTGTTCTTGCCGGATGATTATTTCACCGCGTTTAAATCCTATCCGCTTATTTTATTTGCGCATGGATCCGGAGAAGCTGCAGATGGCGGTTCGGCAGGAATAGGATTGCAAAAGATATTGAACCAGGCAAGTGCCGGCGGCCCCGCTAATTTGATTGCTACCGGCAAATGGCCCAGCGCAACACTCAATCCAAAAGACGGTAACCTGTATAAATTCATCGTGGTAAGCCCTCAGGCTAAATCCGGAGGATTAAACGGCGATGATATCGATATGATCCTTTCTTATCTGGTTAAAAATTATCGAATCGATATCAGTAGGGAATATCTTATGGGGATTTCATTAGGAGGCGGCGGCGGGATGGAATTTGCTTCGCATTTAGACCCCAATGAATCCGCCATTACGCACACGCGGAAGAATATCATTGCCGCCGAAATCATCCTTTCTGGGGCAACGATTACACCCATTAAATCGTGGGCTGCCGGAGTTCTTTCGGACAGTATTCATATTGCCGCTTTCGCCGATCCGAATAACGATACCTACGGAGAGAATGATATGAACTATGTTGGGTTCATCAATGCGATAAGGTCTGGGTTCGCACTTTTTGTTCCCAATAACTACGGGCATGGTGGGTGGAGTAACATCTACCTGCCCTCTTTTTTAATGCCTTCGCTCAATATAAATGTCTATCAGTGGTTGTTGCAATGGCAGGCAAAAGGGACAGGTCCTATTGTGCCTGTTCCTTCTTTAATTGCGCATCCGGTACTGGATTCATCGGCCGTGCATTACCCCAATACGATCGTCCATGTGCGGGATACTATTAACAATTTGGGAAGCTGGGGACAGGCAAGCGGACCTACCATAGCGATCTTTTCTTCGATACCGGGGAATGCCGTGGCCATTTCCGGGCTATTTCCAGGGACCTATCAATTTGAGGAAAGAGTCTTCGACGCACTGGGACCCGGCGGGGCTATGCGGCAAGATTCCGCTTTCTTTATCGTCCAGGTTAATGGGCCGCCCTCCTGTCCGCCGGTAGTTATCTGCCCGGTATGTCCGCCCCCTATTGTCTGTCCCGTGCCACGGAATGTGACAGGCTTGCAAATAAGTATTAATGGTGTCATGATTTCAATTCCTGTAACTGGCTGCAAATTCAATTATTCGGATGGAAACCCTTGAAACCCTAAAAGCAGAATATAAGCTATTGCAACTGCTTGTTATTGGTGCGATCATCCGGTACGGCTATACCCTTTTTCGATTATGGAACTAATAAATAGAAAAGACATGATAGAGTCAAAAAGCATTTTTATGTTGATGGGAACTGTACTACTGTACTTTATCAGCAAAGAGACGATGCACGAAATAGCGGGAATTGCCACGATCCTGGCTGCATTGACGACGGCCGCCCTCAATCTGAAACGATTTTTCACTAAAAAATAAAACAGATATGCCAACGACTTCACCCAAATTCTCCATCAACTGGAACGATGCTGCGAAAAGTTTTTTAATAGCAGCGCTTAGCCAACCCATCTTGGTTATTCTAACATCTTTCGCTGCGGGTCACTTTGCTATTAACTGGACGGAGCAGTGGCACATGGCCGTTTCTGCGGGAGCCGCCTATTTGATAAAGAATTTCTTTTCGGGGCCCCTTCCGCCTGCCAGCGGATCCAATACAATAGGCGCAAAAACCATCTCCTTTATTATTGGGTTGCTTATCTTATCTTCGGCTTGTATAGGACAAAGTTTTGTGAAGCCGTTGCCGGCAGTCCGAACCACAAGTGTTTTCGGGACCAATAAGTGGAACTTGCGTCCCGTGGTGAATGTGGTCGGGTATTCTGTGCCGGGTAATCAATTATCGACCGGCGGGGGCGCCGCCTACGAACTGGACACCTATGATGCCGCCGCGCAAAAGTGGAGCGCCGTTATCAGCTTTTCGGCCCTGGCCTGGTACAATGTACCGCTCGCACAACAAAACCCCACGAATATCATCGCCTATGGAGGGGCTGTAGGATTGTTTAATAATTTGGTGCTCATCGGCTATAAGTATGACGGAACGCATTCCAATGTCATTGTCGGCATTGGCATTAATTTCAACAATTGAAGCAACAACGACCCAAAAAAGATCGGTTTTTCTTGTATCTGCTACTCTTTGCGGTAGCGATCGTCCTGCTGTCCTTTTGGATCATGTGCTTTTCAAACTGCGAGTAACATGAACCTGCAATTAATACAGTTCGCCCTCCAAGAATACGGTATCCGGGAAGTTGCCGGGCCGGCCAGCAACCCGGAGATCATGGAGATGGCCCGGGCGTGCGGTTTTTCCGACTATACCAACGATTCCATCGCCTGGTGCAGCTTGTTTATGAATTACGTGGCCCTGAAGGCCCTTTTTGAGCGCAGCAACGCGCTTAATGCCCGTTCGTGGCTTTTGGTAGGCGAACCGGTCACGGAGCCGGAATTGGGGGATGTGGTGGTCTTTTGGAGGGAAGATCCAAAGGGGGCCTTGGGACATGTGGCTTTCTGGATAGCGTACCGCAACAACCTGGTTTATGGATTGGGCGGAAATGAGTCCAACCAGGTAATGATCACCGGTCTTGACCCAAGCAAAGTATTGGGATACCGCCGCCTTTCGCCAGTGGCTTAAACTTAATGTTATGCACCTATTCAGGACCATTGTAGCGGGCCTTGATGTCCTTTTGATCGGATGGGTTTTATTATCTTCCCCGCGAAAAGCCAACAACACTTCTAAATAGCCGATAAATTACTTAAGAAGAGCGGCGATGTATATCGGGAATACGCCCGCTCTTTTCCACTTTCCAGAGGTCATAATCCTTCTGCATATCTAACCACCGTTCGGCATCCAGGCCAAAGCCTTTTTTCAAGCGCAGGGCCATTTCAACCGAAATGGACGCTATTGCGTTGACAACTTCCGAAAGTTGTTTACGGCTGACGTGCAATCCTTTCGCTGCTGCGGTAATAGAGAGATTCAGCGGATCTAGGTAAAGACCCTTTAAAATTTCGCCTGGATGGACCGGCGGCATTCCTCTTTTTAGCATAATGGGATATGTATATTTTCATTAAAATTAGGGTTTATTTGTAAATCTTATGTAATTTTACACAATGGACGCTGAAATCCTCGTGATCGAGAAGCCGGAAAAAACTAGTTTTTTTATAACGAAACAAGAATTGAGTATCGTTACGGCTGTTTCCAATGGAAAGACAAGCAGGGAAATCGCCGTAGAATACGGCCTGAATCCCAGAGTCGTTGAGACGGAGCGACTTAAAGTGATGAAACGATTGGAGTGCCGCAATATGCCCCAGCTAATCCGGTTGCTTTGCAGAAAGAAAATCCTTTTGTAAATGGAAATACAGCTCCATAATACTGAAAAAGTAGTTTTTTTGAACGGTTTTCGTGCCCGAATTTGGGAGGGGCACACGGCCGGTGGTATAAAGGTCCATGCATTCATCTCCCGGATTGCTGTAAAAGTGACGGATGATCAGACGCAGTTTGAAGCAGAATTAAATGCAGAACCGGCCCCTTCCGCGGAAATAAAAGGAATCCCCCTCCGATTGCTTATTTAACCCATTAATTATAACTATGGCAATTTCAACAAAACCAATTGTGCAAGAGCAGCGCGGGGATCTTTTTCGGGTGGACTCTCGACTTTTAGTTGTAGATCCAAATTATATTGAAAGAGAAAACTATGGAGATATTCCTGGTTTCGCGCGAAGCATTCGAGCACTCGGAATTCAATATTTACCACCACTTACGGTATATCGCAAAGAGGGCAAATATGTAATTATTCGCGGTCATCGTCGCCTTAAAGCAATAAGGCTCATCGAACAGGATGGGGAAATTCTAATGATCGGCGTAATTATCGAAGCGACCGAATCCAGAGGAGGTAAGATTGCAAGAAGCGTCGAAAGGCGATATCTGGAACAGGCAACAGAAAACGACGGGCTTGCTTATTCGCCGTGGGAAAAGGCTAAAGTGATAGGGAAAATGGTGAAAAATTATGGATGGACAGACGGGCAATTGGTTGAAGAAACCGGATGGTCTGGTGTCTATGTAAGAAGGCTTCTGTCCCTATTTAATGCGCCGCAAAAATTAATTAATTTAGTGCGTGAAGGGCGTGTAAAGGGAACCTTTGCGATGGATATGATTGCGGAAGGAAGAGTAGATGAATTAATCAAAAAGGGGGAAGAAACAAAAGGTCCGATTACCAAAGAAGAACCGGAGTTATTCCCTACAGAGGACGAAGGAGCCATCAAGCCAGAGAGGATCACTAGAAGCGATTTAAAACCCAATAGCTGGAAGGCTTTTAAGAAATGGATACCGAACCTGGAAGAAAAGAAATTATCTCCTAAGAAAGCTGAATTCCTGGAATGGTTGAAAAAAATGATGGAGGGGGAACTGACACAGGAGGATTTCGAAGAATTCTTTAGCTAATTATACCTAAAACAAACATGCGTATTGATAACTATACCCAGATTAGGATACTCCAATTCGTTATTGCCATTGAAATAGGCATTTGTTTATGTATAATTGCCAGAAAATATTTTAATATATGAAAACACTCGAATTAAAAGTTTACGAAATTTTCAAAAACAAGCTGGGAAAGGAAGAAGCAGAGGCGATCATTGAATATTTTGAAGCATCGGCAGATAAAAAATATGAGGAAAAGAAAGACATTTTAGCCACGAAAGAGGACGTAGGAATACTTCGAAAAGAAATAGCCGAGTCAAAAGCTGAACTTATTCGATGGAGCTTTGTATTCTGGATTGGCACTATAATCGGCGTGTTGGGCGGTTTTTTCGCTATTCTAAAATTGTTTTTTGACAAATAAGCGGCCTTTGTGCCGCTTATTCTTTTATCGATTAGCGTGTATGCATACATAGACTACCAAAGCAATGTTAAGGCATATGCTGATAGCCAAAAAGCAGAAAAGACGGGTAACAGTACTGTGCATATGTTTCATGTACTTTTGCTGATCATCAAATTCTTCGCTAATAGATTTAGGTTGCATAAGTGAGTGTTTTAAAGGGTTATTTGTTCCAGTGTTTCTATGATGATATCACGGATTTTTTGTTTGAATATCCGAGATTCGCCGTCTACTGTTAATAGGGATTTTAACTTTTGATACCCGTTAAAAAGAATTAGGATCTGACTTTGAGTTTCCTTAATAGTAGCGATAGCCGTATCTGTTTGTGTTGACAAGGAAGGCAATGGGGGAATCTGCTGCTTGCGGTAGAGATTAAGGCATTCTTCCGCGGTAAAACATTGGACTTCATCTCGGAAACGTGTCTTTTCCCCGCTAGGGTGATAGTCATCTTCACCCACTTTTTTGTAGCTCTTATTAAGCCAATTTAGGAAAGACAAGATAAAATTGTCCTGCTGTTTTTCGGGGGAAAGATCGAGTGTAGTGTTCATGTGTTATGAGATTGTAGGTGATTCGAAATTGAAATCTAAAATAGTGGCAATTCGTTTTAAAAAAAAGCCATGTATTGTGCGTAAATAGAAAAATGATCCTTGTGCGTGATCCCAACCATCCCAATGTCCTTCTGAGTCTCTGTATAGAACGGTATGCTCTTCCGGAACGATTTTTTCCTTATATGCAATATCGTCCACCACATTCTCAATATCATTCGTCACGCTCATGTTGCCCAAATTCAGGTCCCAGATTAACAGTATTTTCTGGTTATCAACGATACCGATTCGGTACAGGAAATTGGCACGGGATTTTTTATGCATGAAGAATGGGGTATTTAGCAAGCACATAAAGGGTAAAATAGGCTATTATACCGGCGACGATCGCGATCAGCCAGGTTATACGCCACCCATATTTAATAGCCTGTTCGTGTTTATCTTTAATGGCTGCGTTGAGGGCTTCCACGTTTTCGGTAAAGGATTCTTCGGATTGCATAAGTAAGGGGTTTTATACGGTTATTTAAGGGGTTTAAATTCGTTTTTAAGGCGTTCCAGGGTATCGAGAGAGGCTTGCAATTCCACGTAGGGGATAGGCTCTAAAGTTGGCAGTTCCTTTTCTTCAGCTATTCTGGCATTGTAGCCTTCGGAGAAAGCCATTTTAGCAACTTCTTTTATTTCACTCCAAGTAAAAGACCCGCTTCCTTCTCTTGGGATATCCAAAATGATGTTATCCATCTTTTCATCCAATAGTTGTGTTAGCTTATCCATTGGTCAAAATATTTAAGGTTTTAACAATTTCTTCCGGGAGCCTGGAAAGATGGTTATGTATGGTCGCGATCCCTGTATTCCTAGTATCATAGCAGTTAAGGCAGTCTCCATTGATTAGCAATCCGGCCCTTCCGTCCTTGGCCTCACAGGTGGCGCATACGTTGAATTGCATGGAAGGCTTTGGAGTCGGAGGGATCATGTTATGGGCTTGTAGGATCTCTTCGAAAATCGGGTGAAGGTTGCTGCTCATAATTATCGGATTATATGGTTGGGGTTTTCTTTATTCCATTTGTCAAAAATCGTTTGGGAATAGCCATCTTCGTTCCTATATCGTTGAACGGCTTCAACCAGTTCCGAAAATCCCAGGGACAATCGATGCCTGTTTTCGTCATCGGCGATACGGATCGTTCTTAGGAGGGAGGTGTAGAAACTGCCTAACATTCCCCGTTCATCTTTACAAAGGATCGTTTCTGCAGGAGTTAATAACGTTGTTTCCATGATAAATGTATTTAAAGAGGTTAATGAATTAAATAAGGATAATTTCTTCCAACCCAATCCCTGGCCAAGTCATACGCTGCATCGTAGTTATCTAAAGCATTAGGTGCGCCTTCATATAAGGTTTCATCTATTTCTCCATAAAGACCATTAAAGAAAAGTCCTGTTTTCAATATTTCCATCGCTTCCCGTTTCCCTAATGCCTTATCAAATTCGACTCCTTTTCTATCAAAATGCTCGGCAAGGTGCTTTGCAAAGTCATTTATTTTTACATAATGCTCTACCTTTATACCGATAAAAGGGGTGCCATCTGATAGTTGAGACTTACGCATAGACTATAGTTTAGCTTTCTCTATGGCTGCTTTGGCGGCTTGTATTACTTCAAAAGAAGGAACTACATTCTCATTTGGACCGGTTTCATAGGAGGGCTATTTTCATCGATTGATCCGAAAGTTTTACATATTAGTACTTCAGGTCTGGAAGTATCGAAGATATATCCTTCATTCCCTTTATTTGGGTAGGTTCCGCCAGCAACCCAAGGCGTAGGTGTCATTTTATTCGGTTCCATTATATAGTTGTTTTAAGATTTATATAAAAAATTAATGTTGAATTTGTCATTTTTATACTTTTCGTAGAATACAATTCCTTTAGTAGTTATCTGCCACATATGGGTATTAAAACCTTCGTCGAAATGAATTAGATGTCCTAAGTTTTGGAGTGTTCGGAGAATCTTTCTACAGTGAATAGGATCATGCATTCTGCTGTTGCCGCCGATGCGAAAATAATGTGTGTATTTCTTTTCTGGGGTTTTGGCAGCTAATTCAATGGCATTCCAAAGGTCCGGCCAATAATATCGGATATCTTCGGCTTTCAAAAATAAATTTGGTTTTTTGTTGCCCATTGTATTTACATTAATATCCAAAAGGATCACCCCAATAAGGGTCTCCTGAATAAGGATTGGGCTCTGACGGTTCCGACGGCTTAACTCCTGACAAAAGAGGAAGGCCAAAATAAACAGACAGAACTATTATAAGAGTGTACATAAAATGGTTAATTAAAGGGGAATATATTCGAAAATGTGCCACACATATCCATCTTCTTGAATGCTAGAGATATATTTACGCAGTCCAGAATTGACAGGAATAGTATGACCGGTGCCAAATATTTCAAAAAACCTATTTTCAATAGGGAAATTAGGGTTGACAATTGCCCATATTGAATACGCGAAGCTTGTGTTTGTACGTCTAATATATTAGCTCCCTTTGGCATTTCAATCCGTTGAGGTTCCATATGAGTATCAAATTTTAACTCATATTTGTATATAACTTGTTCGTTCATAACTATTAGGTTATTTATATTATTGGTTAATTAAAGGTGTTTGCTGGCCGGTAATGGGACATGCTTATATCCTGCAAGCGGTCCTATATTGAGGTTTCTGGATATCTCTTCGGCTTCGCCCCACACCCATTTGCCGTACCGGGTACGATATTTTTTATGCGCCTCTTCCGTCACCCAATTTACACGGCCAGGAGACAAGTAGCTTATTTCGCCGGTATCGATATTGGTTCGTTGTATTACATATTGAGAATCCATAGAATTAATATTTATTAATGACTGATAGATTTATATTTTCTCGTACATCCTTTTCGATATTCTTTTTGCGAATTCAACTAATTGTATGCACTGAGGGCAGGTTGCCTTAAGAGTGGTTTGTTTGGCATCGTCATAGCCTAACGACATATCCCCGCATAAATCATGGCCGCAAAGAGCCATATCCGGGCTGTAAGGGCCAGGTAAGTGTATGGGTTCTTGTTTCACTGATATGCCCTCTAATGTTAGTTGATAGTTAAATAGATCTGCCATAATAGATACTTTTAGCGCCACCAATGCCCGGACACATTAACGCGTCCGGGCTTCCAGCTTTTTAATTGTGACAAAAAGGTTAACCGGTTGCCCGGTGGTTAATTAAATGGACAATTATAGGGGAGATTATACTTTTTTGCATCTTCTTTTTTGGCATAACCCAATGACTGATATATTTCATTCTTATCGTACATACCAATAGAGACGCATCCCGCCGGTTCGTTGCCCCACTCGTAATAAAACTGAGCATCGCCCAGGTTGAAGAAATAATCTATTCCATCAAATTCAGCCTCAGCCAAAGTCTCTAATTGCTGGGGTGAAGTAACGACGATCGTATCGTCAATGAATAATTTACTCTTTTTCATAAGTTGTGTTTTATCCGATATTTCATATCAGCTTTAACTATATATCGCAGGTAGACATTATAAATATTGCAGCTATATGCGGTAGGCAATAGAATAAGCTCAATTATTCCGTCCAATAGCATAACAAATGGACTGAGAAGCCTCAGTTTACTACATCCCCAGCCATTCCATTTATTAGGATTTCTGAAAAAAATGACATGACCCTTAATTATAATCATAGATTAATTTTTACGCCACCGGTTGCCCGTATAGGCTATTTAAGATGCGTTTTTAGATTCTTCTGCTGATCCGATTGCGTCCTCAATAGAAGACACCGCGTCAGATAAATAGGAGGCAGCAGATTCAGCAGCTTGCCCTTTATCGCCTCCCTGCATATTTTCTGGCATGTTATCATAATATTCCTGCTCTTCGTTCTCGGCGGTCGTTAGCAACTCCTTGGCAGCTTCCAAATGGGCAATTGCTTCATCGATTTGTTTTCTGCGGTCCTTGTTCATTAGAAATGATTTTTAATGGTCGGTATAGGCTATTCAAGGGATTTATTATAGAATTGACCTATTGTTTTATTGGTCAGCGTCCGACTTGTCTTTCTTTTATAACTCGCCGAATTTCTTTCAGGTCGATATCACTTCTAAAAGGGTACTCCTCACCCTCTTCAGGTTCATTTGTCATGCTGGTATCGTATATACGCACATTCTCTTGGTATGGTATTCTTCCCGTATAGTCACAATAACAGCAACCATCGCCTCGCGAAGAAGTATTTTTTGGTGAGCAATAGGGGCAAGGAACATTCATAAATATCTTTTGCCGTCAATACCCCGGCCTATATTACAGGTCCGGGGTGTCCAACGATTTAAGATTGTTCGATTATCCTTTGTCGGCTTCCCAATGGCCGTATTTGTCCTTTTTAGGCCAATAGGGGCTGTGATTGATTGGGGCATGGATAGAGTCGGGTATCGGAGTGATCTGTGCAGGAAGGGGCTCGTGACTCTTTCTCCATTGATAGCCGCAATAGAACGCAAGGGCATAGAGTAGCAAAAAGAGGCAATAACGGTGTATGGGTATCATAAAAACTAGTTTTTAGGGTTATTGTGATTAAATGCTGCGGCGTGGATAAAGTTTGTATAGGTGCCGTCAAAGGGTTGTCCCGTTGGCATTTCGTCGGCCATCTCATAATGGTAGACAGTTTCAAACCATTGGCGGAAGGTGGGAAATTCCTCTTCTATTCCCATGTTAGGGCCTTCGGAGAGATATTCCCGGTATTGGTCTCTAAGGGTGAAGATGCTTACCATGATAAAGTAGTTTTTAGGGGTTATTTAATTACTTCTACTTTTAAAATCCCGCTCTTAAGCGCTTTTTTGTAACATTCTGGCCCCACCATAAACCAACCTAATGAATCGTGGCCTTCAGGTACAGAATCTTTATAGTATTCTCCATCAGTGTTGGAAAACTCCACTTGATGTGAGCGGTCAATATCAATAGGCTTTCCGCATATAGTGCATTCTGTTTGGTGATCTTTGAGCTTTTTTTTCATGAGACTAGTTTAAGCGGTGTATTTGCCAGAGTTAACCAAGACGCGGATGACGGCCTTTTTGGCAGCGGTATTAAGATTATCCCACCAATCGGTATGCAGTTCTAGGGCCGCGTCGAATTGACCGGGAAGACCCACAAAATGCCTATAATGCTTTGGGTGCTTGATGATTTCGATTAAGGTTTCTACGTATTTCATAAAAAGTAGTTTTTTTTGTGACTAAGATAGGCCGTAGCCTATTTCGCTGCTCTACAGCTCATCAGTTAGCCTGTTCCCAAGCGGCCTTTCTTTTGTTGCCACTCATATCTACGACTTCACGATCCGTGATGCGGATAGAATAACGGGCGCAAAACTCAAGTAGGCTAAAGCTCCATTCCTGAGCAGGGTATGAATTGCGCGTAACGGTTATATATGTTACGTCCTTATGACCCTTGTAAAAACTGTGCGGCCCTTTTGAAAAGACCGTATTGGGCCAACAGCGTTGAGTGATTTTAAAGGTTGAGTCTTCATAGACGGCTAGACAGACAGCCGTTAACGACTCGTCGTCGCAGGGTTTTCTTGCTTCTACGATTGCGGCGGAAATTGCTTCGATAAGAGTATTCATAATTATAAAGTTTTAAGTATTTATTCCTTCTACTGCCAAAACCCGCAACTAAGCGGGTGTCCAGCAGGGCACGAATGAGTTATTGTATTAGCGACAATTCAGCAAATTCTTTACAAAAGTTCAAAGCCTCCTCAAAATCGCTAATCGCAAAATTATATCTAACGGCTTGCTCTATCTGATCTAAGAGAAGTTCGTTTTCTCTTTTTTCACGCAATTGATTGGTATAAGTGTTCATTTTTGCTAAATTTTAGGTGGTTAATTACTTATTCGCTGTTGAGGTTAAATAAAAATTAGCACAATACAATATCTCGTACTCATGGCCCTGGAACATGATCGTTTGGCCCTTGTGGTAGCACGATGTAGTGGTTATGAGCGTAACACGATTGTGTTCGAAATCTTTGCTAAGTGCCTGGTACTGATTCTCTACTTTAAGGCCGCAAGAAGCAAAAGAGAGGGCGAATAAGGCGCAAATGATAAGTAATTTCATAATTATAAGGTTTTGCTGTTGTTTGATATACCAAAGATAATCACGTGACATGACAATTACAAGTTTCTTTTGATTTATTTAAATAATTACCCATTTACCCTTACTTCTTTACAAGGGTGATTCCCAGTTCGGGAATTAGCCAGAACTCAATAGGGCTATTCGTGTCTTTTTCTTTAGATCGCTTGACCTGCCTGCTGAGCGTAGATAGTTTGATCCCATCCTGCTCTGCTTTGCGGGCTTGTGTGGTCCATATATCCAGGTCGATTGTAATAGTATTTTTTTTGGCCATCAAGGCTTGTTTAGGCGGCTAAGATAATCACATGACATGACTATTGCAAGTTTTATTGTAGATTATTTTATTATTTTGTGAAGATTATGATAAGAACCAGGCGAGCCAAGACGGTCATCATTAATTTGCTTAGCATAGTGATCGTGAATGTGCATTTATGGAAAGGATTACCTACTGTGATGAGCGCTGGATTATTTTTGTACTACTGTTGGTTGCTAAAATATGCTTGGAATAAGACAAAGATTTGTCCGCTTGAGATCATGGGTCGGACTTCGCTCCTTTGCTGGCCACGTGCATTCCGGTTAATGTACAAGCGTTCTGCTGCCAGGATGATGATCTTGTACTTTAGTTGCGCCGGGTTGGTGATCTTGAAAGGAGTGCTGTTAGTGGCTTTCTTTATTAACTGGTTAGGCTTTAAGCTGTAACCCATCCCATCCCCTCTCCTGGTCACATTTGTCACAATACCCCTTCCTTCCCCCCCCCCCACCAAAGCCCAGGAACCCCTCTTCAAGTCAACCAGGCAAACAGTATCAGCTCCTCATATCCTACAAACAAATTGAAACGGAGATCCAAATTGGCCGCTGTATTGGGGCGTGCGATCGACCCCACCGGGTCGCGGGAAAGGGAAACCCCCAGGAGCGAAGGCCGGCCGGAAATAGGGGGATGCCTCGGGTGTCCCGACTTGTTGCTTTTCGGTCCGTTACCTTTAGAATTCCGGAAATTCCGGTTCTTCCGGCCCAAATTCCGAAAATTCCGTGTCGACCTCTTTTTTTTCTGCAGCCCTAGTTAGAGTTAGGGGCTCAGAAAAGCTTGGTAGCGGAAACGCCCAATTACCGCAGCTTTTTGTACATTGCAAGGTGGGCAAGACATTTTCTTGCTTACTAATCATGTAAATACACGGCTCCGATATTCACTGAGGCCTCTTTTTTTTCTACCTTTGCGGTCCACAGAAGACAGGGGCGCCCCGACGGGGAATCGCAGTCGATCCGGACTTGTAACCGTCTGCCCCAATCCCTGTCTTCTCTTTTTTGTATCTTCACTCCGTGCGGTAGAGCAGCGGTAGCTCGTCGGGCTCATAACCCGAAGGTCGGTGGTTCGATCCCACCCTTCGCAACATTGCTCCATTCACCCTGTTTAGGCGACATCCAACGCCGGGCCTCCTTTGTTGGAGGCTTTTTTGTACCTTCACCATGATGCATTATGGCGTCACCAATTCCGTTCTACGGTTAAGGGTTTAGGGGTTAAGAAAGGGCTGCATTTCTATGTGGCCTTACTTTTTCGAGAAGCCTAAAGAAAAATATGATGAAAACATGGCAGACAATTGAAAATGAAAAAGATTACCGACAGGTAGTTACTCGATATGAAGCCACTCAGGGCGCCCAAAAAGGAACACCTGAGCATGATGAATGGCTTCATTTGGCATCTCTGATCCAACAATACGAAGAGAAGCAATGGGAAATGCCGAACATTGATCCAGCCGAACTACCCAAACTCAGAAAGGAAGAATTTGGGCAATAATATTTTCTTTCAAAACGTATCGCCGTGAAGGGGACGTCCTGATAACGGATGGAGCTTGAAGTATAGGACACCCTCGCAGTAATCAAAAACTCCTGCGAGGATTTTTATTTTAGGCCGGGGACAAAATAAATTTTGCAGTTTATTTATTTATTGTTTATTTTACGACAATGAAACAATCCTTTACTTATTCAGGAGAGGCAAAAACCAAACGCAATGCCATGCGGAAAGCCAAAAAAGAAGGAATTAAAAACTTTAGTGATTTGGTTGAGCGGTTGCTAAAGGCATATACTGATATTCCCGACAACGGGGATAATACTGAGTCATTGACTTCTCTTTCAGTATTTCAACAGGCTTTAAAGAAAGCAAGTCAATAGTCATGGAACTGAACATACCCAACCCGGATACTCACTATTTATCAGATGCTTTTGGCATAACTCCGGAACGGGTGGAAGAACTGGATCGCGCGCATGAGGCATTATGGTTGAGTTACGGGCCAGATGGCGCAACATGCCGTTGGCAGCATGTAATAGCGGAGATCGCCCATTTATGTAATACAACAGAAGAACTGGCTTATATTCTTGTTATTCATTGTGCCTGGTTGCAGCGGTTAGGTCGAAAAATAGCATAATTATGATAGTCATCCTCAACAACGGAACCCGGATAAAGATTTCAAAAGAAAGTGCGCATGAGATATTCAAAGTCCTTTTAAAATCAAGGGATGGCGCCGAAAGGTGGCATTGCATGGCGGATACGGTATCAGACCAATTGACGGCTTTCAATATGCTTTCGGTATCAGCAATATGTGCGGAAGAGGATATCGTGTTGAGTCCCGCGGGAGTACTCGAAGAAATCGGCTTATTCCTTGATATATTGCCGGCAGAGGATGCTCACGGCAGGTTTTGGGCAGAGAAATTTCGCCGGTTTGTAGTTGACAAAAAAAGTACTTTATGACAGAAAGAGAAATAATGAACGAATATACGCAAGATGAAATAAACGCTGCATTGCAAAGGATCGAAAACATGGATCATTATACCATGTGCAAATATTGGAGATACGCGCCTGCTGGAACTGAAATATATTTTCGAAGTGATCTGCCGACTGGCGAATCATTTAAAAATAGGCTATTTCAACATTTTGGCGGCTTTACGCCGCAGATATCCAAATCTTTAGGTTGGGAGAACAAATAAATTCAACATAAACCGTAAAACGATGGAAGAGAACAAGGTGGAGGCGCCGGCGCTGCTTACCACGGCATTCGTGGAAATGAAAGTCAAATCAGAGATCGCAAAGAACAAATTATCAATCTCCGATTTGGAACCCCGTGCCTTGGAGATTGTAAAGAACGAAGATAATCTCCTGGCGATGGCCGCGCTGCTCAAAGATATTGATAGGGGGGAGGAAATAGCACTAGAAATTATTACAGGTATCAAAAAACCGCTTTTGGAGGCATCGGCTAACTGCGATGCCGGAAAAAAATTAGTTTTTCAGGAGTTCGAGAGGCTACGGGGTATGGTCAAGCCGGATTATGAAGAGCTTTTAGCCGGAGTAGATGCTAAAAAACAAGCTGCAGCAAAAAAAGCGGCCGCGGACAAAGCGATCAAGATAGGAATTGAGCAGACGGTTACAGCTTTCACCCAAAAGATTGTCACAGCGGCCAATCCGAAAGAGCTTTCTGATGTCGAGCGGAGGATCAACCTTGAAAAAAGCTCTTCCAGGGAGAAAAAATATGGTGAATTCCACACCCAGGCCAAAGTATTGTACGATGAAAAGCTGATGCCCCTTATCAAGAGCCAGAAAAAGAGATTCACAAAATTATCATTACTGCATGGACAATTGGAAGAAGCCGAATCTGACCGCGAAATGGAAGAAATAGATCAATTGAAAGAGAAAATTGATGTCACATCGGAAGAAGTCAAGCAAATTCAGGCAGTCGCCCAGGATATGCTATTAAACCAGGACTTTTTCCCGGTCATTGAAGCAGAGGAAGTACTGCCGGAGATTCGTGTCAAGCGAACCGATATCAGTTTTGAGCTGGCAGATGTGGCGGTGGCTTTAAAAAAGGCACCTGAGCTGCTGATAATTAAGCTTAACAACAAAGCGATCCGGAAAGTCGCCGCACAATTGAAGAAAGATCGTGCCTTCGAAGGTAAAGATGAGCTGATAGTTGACGGAATCAAATACATTGTCACCAGACAGAGGGAGGCATTATAAAAAACATATTCAATGGAAACGAAACTGTTTGAAGTCCGGGATCGCATGACGTTCATGCCGGTGATCTGCATAAAATTGGCGCCCGGCAATGAACCGGACGGATACCTATTGGCGATGGCAGGCTACGGATTGCTGCCGGAATCCCAAGGTAAATTCATTCTAATGGGCAAATTGCAAACAGGTGTTTTACAAAACTGTCCTCAGGATCATAGTGGCTATCCCGCTGTCCGTACCCTACCGATGGCTCACCAGCACATAGAAAAGCATTGGGACGAATTAACAAGCGGCGATGTGATCGATGTGGAATTTATTTTGGGGGAAGTCGGTGTCCCAAAAATATCTCAACGAGTGGAAGAATGGGGGACTGTCTTAAAAAATATTATCGACAGCAAGTAACATCAGATTCCAGTGGATCCAGCTTTTTGTGCGTTTTTAATCCGTATTTATTGGTCTGTCCTGGCTTCGGCGTTGGGATGGACCATTTTTCTTTCATGGCAGCCTTTACGATCCCGTCATCAACATAGACGAATTTTGGTTTGCACAGGACGCCTTCTTTGGTCCTCTTATCCAGGCGGCGAATCTTTTTCTCGATCCTTGGAATGGCTACGTCCGGAAAACTCTGGAACACCCATATCTGGACGGCGGACCGAGGAATCAATTTATAGGCGATCCTAGCCTTTTCTAACCGATATTGCCACTGGCCGATCCATTTGCACGTATCGAGCAGCTCCTGCCTTAAAAGCACCCCGTATGGCCGCACATCCTCAATCACCACCATGAGAGGTAGTCCCCCTGCGTTCAACAGCATTATGTTAAACAGGAGACCATTCACCACATTCCCAGCCCAC